>Ga0207419_1001089_pt1 | contig 21675 bp, 11 predicted proteins | sample ElkSloMetagenome_4_FD_184723 | JGI IMG/M metagenome (GOLD analysis project Ga0207419, IMG submission 184723) | Hot spring microbial communities from Elkhorn Slough, Monterey Bay, USA - MD2A (version 2) | ecosystem: Environmental > Aquatic > Marine > Intertidal zone > Estuary: Microbial mat ...
CAAACAGATGTCATGCATTTTTTCATTCCAGCTCCAAGCATAAGTCATGTCAAATGCTTCGGCATGCAAATCTCTAGATTCCCATTCGGCCAACATAAATACTGGTTTAATGTTGTCTAACTCTCGTCGTGCATTATTCCAAAATTCAATAGGAACAAAGCCTGCCACATCACATCTGTAGCCATCTACATTTAATTCTCTTACCCAATATTTGAGTGCTTCCGTCATATATTTTCTAACTTCTGGTTTACTGTAATCCAAATCAATGATATCGGACCAGTCCCACCATGGCGTAGGCCTAAAATCGCCTTTGTAATCCTTCTCATACCAATCTGGATGCTGCTCTACCAAAACATTATCCCAAGCGGTATGATTGGCCACCCAGTCTAAAATAACATACATACCTTGCTCGTGGGCAGCGTCTACAAAATTTCTAAAATCTTGAAGCGTCCCAAATTCTGGATTGACACTGTAATAATCCTTTACGGCATAAGGACTCCCTAGAGTTCCTTTTCTATTTTCCTCGCCAATGGCGTGAATGGGCATCAGCCAGATGATATCGACCCCCAAATTTTTAAGTCTTGGTAATTGCTGTTGTGCCGCTTTAAACGTCCCTTCCTCTGAAAATTGCCTCGTATTTAGCTGATATATTGTTGCGTTTTTACTCCATTCTGGATGATCTATTTTTACATAATCTTCAGGTTGATATACGGCCATTGTATCACGATTTGCGTTTTTAGTATCATTTACATCCCTATTGCTATTGTCATTATTACAACTCAAGCAACATCCCAAAATCATCAACCATAAGTACTTTAAGCCTTTCATATTTTTATTCTTTGATCTTTAGAATAAACGATTCTAGTGGTTTAATATCAATACGTACTTCTGCCTTGCCATTGTCAACTTTTAAAGTTGATTTATAGGTTTTGTACAATTGATCTTGAACTTCATATTTTCCATCTTCTAGTTGTAATTTTTGAACCAGATCCTCCGGTAATTTCAACTCAAAACCGTAGGTGTTTTCAGCGTTAAAATTTGAAATTATAATTAACTTTTCATTCTCGCTCCATCGCACAAAGCTAAGCACTTTGTCATTATACCATTCGGTGTGTTCTTGATTATAAAGATGAATATCTTGGTATTGGCCCATTAAAGCGTTGCTGTCTATTGTAAAGTTGAGTAAGCGCTTATAAAAATCTCTAAGCTGTTTTTCTTCGGCGGTGGACTGGCCACCATCAAAGTTGCGGTCATTCACCCATCTCACTACACTTGGCACGCTTCCGTAGTCGAAAATAGAGGTTCGTGTTGGGTCACCAAACCCTAAATCTTCTTCTGCCTTTTCGCCAAATTCTTGACCAAAATAAACCATTGTTGGCGAGGTGCTTATGGTAGCAGAAACCACCATTGCTGGCTTTCCTTTTTCAGCGTCACCCGCAAAATCTGGACTAGCAATGCGCTGTTCGTCATGATTTTCAAGGAAATGAAGCATATGATGCTCAATGTCTTTCAAGTCGTCTTGAATAGGGGGAATATTATCGGTTTTTCCATGCCCTTGCATAACGTGTTTTAAGGTGTCGTACAGTTGCACTTTATCGTAGAGATAATCCATCTTTCCTTTCTTAATATAGGCTCTGTATAAATTAGGATTATAAACCTCGGCTAACAAAAAGGCATCTGGGTTATTCATTTTAATATGCGAATTCATGTAGCTCCAAAACTCAACGGGGACCATTTCAGCCATATCAAATCTAAATCCATCAATACCTTTTGCCGTCCAGTATAACGCGATATCTTTAAATTTTTTCCAAGAATCAGGAACGGTTTTATCTTTCCAGAATTCGTAGTGCTCCTTATAAGACTTCTGGTCATAACCTTCAGGTAGTTCGTCAAAATCTTTGGTGCCATCTGGTCTAACACCGTAATTGACTTTTACAGTTTCATACCAATCGTTCATATCGGGCTGCGAGGCTCTAGATCCGTTTCCTGTCCATTTGGCCGGGTATTCGTCGAACTCACCATCAGCCAGCGGATGGTCGTCACCACCTAAGGGTTGGTAGCCATTTTTCCACGCTGGTACTTGAAATGGTTCACCAGGATTATAATAAAAATTGTTATTAACATCATAGGTCACAGTGGTGTCGTCGTTAGCACCAAAATCTGTTGTTCCTTCCGGATTGGTTAAGCTTTGATAATTTCTCGCTACATGATTGGGAACAATATCTATGATTACTTTAAGTCCGGCCTCGTGCGTTCTTTCTATTAAATCTTCAAATTCTTGAAGCCTGTTTTCTACGTTTTCTGCTAAGTCTGGATTAACGTTATAATAATCCTTAACGGCGTAAGGCGAACCAGCCCTTCCTTTTACCACATCGGGATCATCATTTGTAATTCCATAAGTCGTATAGTCTGTAATAACATCATGATGGGGAACCCCTGTATACCAGATGTGTGTAACCCCTAAATCTTTAATCTCTGCTAAGGCCTTGGTAGTAAAGTCGTTAAATTTTCCCACCCCATTTTCTTCAAGAGTTCCCCAAGGTTTATTTGTCGTATTTGTGTTTCCGAATAAACGGGTAAATACTTGGTACACCACTTGTTTTTTCTTCATTTCAATCTTAGTTTGCTCTGAGCTGTCTTTTTTATTAACGTCTGCCGTAGTTGAGTTGTTATTACATGCCATAAAAAACATTATGACTATACCTATGCTATAAATCTTATTGAACTTCATAAATTACATGAGTTTTATTTTTATGCGTTTTTCTTTTGACGGATTCCATTTAAAGGATAACGTCAAGGTTTTATTACTAGTATTGTAAGCTGTCTTAGTTTTATTACCTTTAATTTTTATGCGTCTGGGCTCGTCTTGAATGTTATGAATGATAAAAGTGATTTCTTTTTCTTCATAACCATTTGGTGGTTGATGTTCGCCTTCAAATTCAAACCTTAATCTACGGCCGTTTTGTTCTGCTTCAAATTCTAAAATTTCATAATTACCGTTGTTTACAGCATTTTTAGTAATGCCATCATCTAAAAATAATTCGCGCTCGTGAGAGGCACTGCTTTTATTATCCTCATAGTAATAATGTAGTTCTAAAACATTGGGATTATAGTCTTCTGTACTTTGTACCAATTGAGCCATGGGTATAAAAGCTCCTTCACGAATAAACGTTGGAATTTGGGACTCTTTTAACTGAACGCTCTTGGTTGTGCCACCCTCAATGACTTCATCGGTATAGAAATTAAACCACTTATGTCCTTCAGGAAAATATACCTCCTGCTCCTTTTTGCCGGGTTCTAAAACTGGCGACACTAAAATGTCATTACCCCATAAGTACGTTTTAGAATAATCATGTAAGGCCTCATTATCAGGTTCTTCAAAAAATAAGGGGCGCATTAAAGGATTTCCGTATTTATAATTCTGATACATCAAATTGTAATTATAGGGAAGTAGTCTGTAGCGCAACTCGATGGCTGTTTTAGCTAAAGCTTTAGCTTTTTTACTTCTAAATACGGGTTCACTTGGCACGTCTTCTTGCGCATGAGGTCTAAAAATAGGATTAAACACCCCATATTGCAGCCAGCGTACATAGAGTTCATCGTCTAAATTAGCCCCTGCAAATCCGCCCAAATCACTGTGCATGTAGGCCAAGCCTTGCATTCCCATTTGTAAGGCAATTTCTGGTTGGCTTTGTAAACCACCCCAAGTTCTATTAACGTCTCCAGACCACGGCACCATACCGTAGCGCTGGGTACCAGAATACCCTGCTCGCATTAAAATGAAAGGTCTTGTTTCTGGAAAGTCTCTTTGATAGCCTTCGTACACGAGTCGGGCCCAATCGTGCCCATAGGTATTATGAACCTCTAATGCTGAGCCTGTATGATGTTGCACCCAGTGCGGATGCACTTCTGGCTCACCTAAATCTCCCCAAACTCCAGCAACCCCCTTATCTGCTAAGTTTTTATAAATGCCCCAAAACCATTGCTCACCTTCAGGCTTGTAAATATCTATAAGGCCTGTGTTTCCAAAATAAAAATCATAGGTAGCCACATCACCCAAAGTGTCTTTAGCTAGAACGTGATTGGCAACCGCTTCTTCCCATTTATTAGATGTTGTTAATACAAACGGTTCTGTAATAGGTATGGTTTTGACCCCTTTATCTTTTAGTCGTTTTACCATACCCTCAAAATCTGGGAACGAATCTCTAAATACTTCAAGATTACCCATAGTTCCTTTTACCTCCTTTCCGAACCAATATAAATCAAGAATAATGGCATCTACTGGAATGTTTTCTTTTTTGAATTTTGCAATGGTAGATTCTACTTCCTTCTGCGAATGATACCCAAACCGGCTGGAAAAATTTCCTAAAGCCCAGCGTGGTAACATAGGCTGCTTTCCTGATAAATCGGTGTAATTGTCAAGTACATCATACCAAGACTCCCCTGCAATAATTTGATAAGTTTTACGGCCTGAAATGGTTTCATAGGTTAAGGTATTATTGCTCTTACTATCGAAATCGAGGTAACCAACTGCGGGATTATCAAAATGAATCATGTACTGCTTGGAAGACACTACAATGGGCATCGTGTAATTCATAAGCTTCGATTCGGTCTCATAGCCGTAATGCGCGCGATTAAACAATGGTAAACGATGTCCTCTGCGGTTCATTCCTAAGGCTCTGGCTCCCCCTCCATACAACACCTCATCTTTAGATAGATTAAATTCTATTTTTTCTGTGGTATCTGCTATAATATTACCTTCTACCATTTCCATTGGCTCATGCGGACTTTTATAGTAGCCCCGCTTTTCTGAAATAATAGGCTCACCTTTGTATTTATAGGTGATTTTAAAAGGTTGTTTCGTTATCGTAACCGAAAGGTTTTTACCAGCATAAATAATGTCATCATCAAAATAAGCGTAACTTACAGGGATTGATTTTGGTCGCATTACCACGGCATGAGAATCCTTAAAAAGGGAGTCGTTATTTGGAACAAAGGTGGTTTCGATAATGTCTTCAGAAAATAATTGAAATTTATATTTACCCTCGTTTGTAAACACCATTAAGCCACCAGCGACCTCCTCATGAGACTGGTAAATGCGCTGGTTGTTCTGGGCCGCGACTGACATTGTACTTAAAAAGCCAGCGATAATGCAAAAGATATATTTCATATTCTAATTTAATAATATTCTGAATCACACTCAGAGCATCGAAAAGTTACTTTATTTACCCAATAAGAAGACTAATGGTTTATCTAATCGTTTATTCCACGAACTCTCTGAGTGATCCGCACCTTCAAAAAAAAGGTTTTTTGCGTCTTTAGAATCGTAGCCTTTAGCTTTCAAAATAGCGTCAACCCGAGTAGCATATTGTGGATAATGCGCATCTAAAGTCTGGTTACCATAATCAAAATAAACCTTATGCTCACCAGCTTTAGGAAGATTCATGTCCATATACTCAAAAATAGCATTAGAAAGAATCTGATTATCATCTGGAGTGGCCCCTGGCCAGTGCGTTGATAAACAAGCAGATCCTCCAAAAACATCTGGATATTCTGATATGGCATACATGGACATTAACCCACCCATACTCGAGCCCATAATAAATGTGTGCTCCCGACCTCTTTTTACAGAAAATGTTTTATCTATAAAAGGTTTTAATTCTTTTACTATAAACTTTAAATAATTATCGCCATTTAAAGTATAATCCGAGCGGTTTGCCATTTTGTTTACCACTTTAATTTCATCACTGGAGAGTAAATCCATGGCTTTTTCTGGAAAAAGATCTTGCCAACGTATTTCTGGGATGTTATGGATGGCCACCACAATAAAATCACTCACTTCATTATCCTTCATCAGCTTAGCTGCCCATTCATCTATTTTCCATTCTTGTTTATTCCATGTTGAGGTGCTATCAAATAGCATTTGTCCGTCATGCATATAAAGCACATTATAGGTCTTGTTATCGGAATACGATTCTGGTAACCAAACATCTACAGGTCGTGCTTCTATGTATTTTGAAGGGTAATTATCTAAACGCTTTAACATTCCAGACGCTACATTAATTTGATGGTTAGTGCTAAATTCTGCTGATACATTCTCAGTATCTTCTAGAGTAGTTTCTTCGCGCTGCTGGCCTTGCTTGCAACTGCTCAGTACGACCATAATAACACATAAAATGAAAGCCCTCATATGTTAAAATTTTGTAGTGTATAAATAAGTTCCCGGATTTTTAAACTCTAATGTATCTGACCATACCGTCTTTTGTTCAGAAAATACCTCCATTAGAGGTGTTCCCTCAAGCTGTAGTTCCTCAAATCGAGACAAATCTAATTGATAAGGAGTTTCATTTTTATTGAGAATATGAATCACGGTTTCATCCTCATGCTGTCTTACTAATACGTAAACCCCATCTTTAGGTGCAAAATGAATGGTTTTCCCTTCGTGAATTGCTTTACTATTTTTTCTGTAATTTAAGAGTTTTGTTACAAATTTTTGCATGTCTAAGGCTGAGTCATCTAAGCCTTCTTTCATAAAAGCATTCATTTGATCGCCTGCCCATCCTCCTGGAAAGTCGGTTCTTATGAGGCCATGGTCTCCAGGTTTTTCAAAATCATTCATCAATATTTCAGTACCGTAATACATCTGAAAAATTCGAGGTAAGATGGCTAAGTAGCTTAGTGCCATTTTTGTTTTAGTGATGTCACCATCGAGCTGCGTAAAAATGCGACTCATATCATGATTATCTGGAAACGCCATTATATTTTGTGGATTGGCATAACTGAAATCATTAGATAAAGCCACGTAAATTTCTTTTAATCCTGTACCCCAAGTTTCTTCGTTTTTAAGCCCTGAAACAATTGCTTCTTGCATGGCAAAATCCATCGTTGATGGTAAATTGGACTTATAGCCGTCATGATTATTATGACCTTCCTGCCAATAGGCTATTAATAAAGGGTTGGTGGACCATTCTTCTCCCACAATATTGAAATTGGGATATTCGTTCATAATAGCGCCCGCCCAATCGCTCATAAAAGCTTTATCTGGATAAGGATAAGTGTCTTGCCTTATGCCGCCGAGCTGTAAACGTTCTATCCACCAAATACTGTTTTGTATGAGATAGTTGGCCATAAACGGGTTATCCTGATTAAGGTCTGGCATGGTGGCGACAAACCAGCCATTAGTCATCAACTTTTTATCATGTTCTGAAGCATAAATATCTTGGTTGGTCGTACGTGCGTGATTGGACGTGATTACCTTAGAATTGTCCCATTCCAATTGATTATTGAGGTAATGCTCTTGAAAGTTAACCCAATTTTTAAACGGAAGATCTTGCATCCACCAATGACCAAGACCGCAGTGGTTAGCAACCTGATCCATGATTAGCTTCATGCCTTTGCTCTGCAGACCATTTGCCAAGTCCTCATATTCTGATATGGTACCAAATCTGGGATCTACTTCATAAAAATTGGTAATAGCATAGCCGTGGTAAGAGCCCGCATTCATATCATTAGTAAGCAATGGCGAAGGCCATACTGCTGTAAAACCTAAATTACCTATATAATCTAAATGATTGGTTATACCCACAATATCACCACCATGTCTGGCATAGTCATCGCTTCTATCAACACCCTGCTCTTTCATCCCAGGTATGCTATCGTTCGAAGGCTTTGCGTTAGCAAAACGATCTGGCGTTATAAGATAAATGGCATCAGCACTAGTAAACCCAACGAATTCTTCAGCAGGTTGTGTTCTGGCCTTTAATTCATAACTTTCAACCAGAACCGTACCGTTGGGCATTTCAAAATTGATATTAAAAAACCCTGAAGTTGTGCCTTCTGGTAGCTGTAAATCTAAAAACAAATAGTTAGGACTGTCGGCCTGGTGAACCTTCTTTAACACTACATCTGGATGATCAACACTTACTGTCGCCTCATTTATCTTTGGATGATAAACTAATAACTGAAGTTCTTTATTCTTAAAACCAGTCCACCAATGCGGGGGCTCTACTTTATTAAGGTCATGACGTTCTGAAACCGTTTCCTGAGCATTTTGTTTTTGTGCATTAACTTGACTTTTATCTTTATCATTACAGGCCCAAATAGATAAAAGCGCAGCTAATACCAAAAATTTTAAGAAATGTTTCATAGCAGTCATGTTTTTAAGGATATTCAATTTAGACCTTTACTAAGGTATCTGGTGAAATCATTACCGATTTATCATTGACTAGGATTTCTAATTCCCGATCTCCTTCCAACTCAAAATGTGTATGCCCTTTACATACATTAACTTTTATAATTTGATGTCTAAAGTTTACCTTGAATGAATAACCATCCCATTGCTCTGGAATTCTAGGTTCAAAACTTAACTTACCATCTTTAACACGCATGCCACCAAAGCCTTCAACTATACTCATCCAGGTCCCGGCCATAGAGGTGATATGAAGCCCTTCATGAACTTCATGATTGTAATCATCTAAATCTAAACGCGAGGTTCTTAAATAAAACGTGTAGGCCTGATTCATTCTATTGAGCTTAGCCGCTTGTATACTGTGAACACAAGGAGATAATGAACTCTCATGAACGGTAAATGGCTCGTAAAAATTAAAGTGACGCTCAAGCTCATCTAAAGAGAAATGATCTTCGAAAAAATAAAACCCTTGCAGTGTATCGGCTTGCTTTATATAAGGTGATCTAAGAATACGATCCCATGACCATTTCTGATTAATAGGGCGTTGCGATGCATCTAAATCTGCTACAGTGATAAGTTCTTTGTCTAAGAACCCATCTTGTTGTAAATAAATGTCTTTATCATCAGAATAAGGAAAGTACATCTCATCTGCCACGGCCTTCCAATCTTTCATTTCTGCTTCAGACAATTTAACCTTATTCATTATTCTAGTATAATCTGCCGAGTAGTCTTTTTCTACAATTTTAATATTCTCTAAGGCGTAGTTAATACACCAACGAGCGATGTAGTTGGTATACCAATTATTACTTACGTTGTTTTCATATTCATTAGGTCCCGTAACACCGAGAATCACATATTTGTTTTTAAGCGTAGAAAAAGTAGCCCGTTGCTGCCAGAATCTAGCAATGCCAATAAGCACTTCTAACCCTTTTTCTGGTATATAGCTGTAATCTCCTGTAAATCTGTGGTAATTAAATATGGCGTAGGCAATTGCCCCGTTTCTATGAATTTCTTCAAAGGTAATTTCCCATTCGTTATGGCATTCTTCACCATTCATGGTTACCATAGGATATAAGGCCGCGCCGTTAGAAAAGCCAAGTTTTTCAGCATTTTCTATCGCTTTCTCTAAATGATTATAGCGATATTCTAATAGATTTCTGGCAACGCTTTGATCTTTTGTGGCCATATAAAAGGGTATACAATAAGCTTCTGTATCCCAATAGGTACTGCCGCCGTATTTTTCACCAGTAAAACCTTTAGGGCCAATATTGAGGCGCGCATCTTTACCTAAATAGGTTTGATTAAGCTGAAAGATATTAAAGCGAATACCTTGTTGCGCCTTAACGTCACCGTCTATAGTAATGTCTGCCATTTCCCAAATCTTAGACCAAGCCTGCTTTTGCTCTTCTAACAAGGTTTTAAAACCTTTAGAAAGCACCTCGTCTAATACATTTGTTGCTGCATTTATAAGCTGATCCTTATCGTGATTACGGTCTACAACATAACCTCCAAATTTTTCGATTGTAAAGGTTGAGTTCTTGGGAACACTGCTGGTATAAGAAAATGTGATTTTGTCGTTGGTTTGTTGGTGCTGCGCTTTAAGCTTCACTTGTTTTCCATCGAGATACAGCTGTGAAGTCATGAAAGTACACGCATGAAATTTGGTCTTCATGGTATGAGCCTCTATAAACGCACGCGCATTTGTAGTATTGAGATTTGTAATATTCCAAAATTGATCATCCCAGTTAGAATCTTCATTTTTTATACCCGCATCTATATAAGGTGAATAAGTGACCTCAACATCCTCATCTAATGGCGTAAGGTTATATTGAATAGCTCCTACCTCATCGGTATCAAGACTTAAAAACCTAAGCACTTCTACTTTTACTCTTATATTATTTTGAAGTTGAGCTACGAAGGATCTGGATAGCCAGCCTTCTTTCATGTTTAGTTCGCGTCTAAAATCACTGACTTCTGCAGTATGTAAATCTAATGGTTCGTTATTTACTTTAACATTGATGCCAATCCAGCTAGGTGCATTAATGACTTTAGCAAAATATTCTGGGTAACCATTTTTCCACCAGCCTACTCTGGTTTTATCTGGATAATAAACCCCAGCAATATAGCTTCCTTGAAAGGTGTCGCCAGAGTAATGCTCTTCAAAATTTGCACGTTGCCCCATGGCACCGTTACCTAAACTAAATATACTTTCTGAAGCCTCTACAAGTTCAGGGTTAAATCCTTCTTCAATAATGGACCACTCGTTGGGTATGATATAATCTAAATTCATGTATGTGATGTTTTACACTTTTACAAAGTGTATTTATTCTTCTATAAGTTGTTCTAAAAATTGTTCTGAAATTTCGGTAAAGTCTTTAAAGACGTAATCTGCATGACCTAAAATTTTAGGGCTTCCTATTCCGATAGAAATCATGTGACCCACATTTGCAGCTTCTACACCAGCAACAGAATCTTCAAAGACAATGCAGTTTTCGGGTGTCATATTCAATAATTCTGCGGCTTTGAGGAAAACTTCAGGATCAGGTTTTGCTTTTGTAACATCGGTACCATCTACAACGGCATCAAACAAAGGGGTGATGTTGACCTTATCAATAATATGTCTGGCATTTTTACTTGCCGAACCTAGCGCTATTTTTTGGTCTTTCTTTTTTAAGAACTCTAATCGAGCTTCAACCATAGGTAATAGCTCCGATTCGTCCATCTTATTAATATAAGTTAAGTAATCCTCATTTTTTTTGGCCATTTGAGCAACAAACGCGGCTTCTTCTAAACTTATTTTCCCCCACTCTAATATTTTCTCAAGCGAACGCACACGGCTCACTCCCTTTAATTGTTCATTTTCTTTTTCGGTAAAGTCAATTCCTAAGCTGTTGGCTAGTTTTTTCCAAGCTAAAAAATGATATTTTGCTGTATCTACAATGACACCGTCTAAATCAAATATAAATCCCTTTTTTTTCATCATCAGTTTGTTTGCGGGGTTACTTTAGGTTTTTGTTCTTTTACGATAAACACGCTTAATGCTGCAATTAACATAGATACTCCTGCTACTACAATCATTGCGATTGGTTTTTCGTCGAAAAGCGTAATTAATAAAGGCCCTAATAAACCGGCCAATATTTGAGGAATGGCAATAGTAAAATTAAAAATACCCATATAAATTCCCATTTTCTGTGGTGGCAAGGCATTAGAGAGTATGGCGTAAGGCATGGCGAGTATAGCAGCCCAAGCTATCCCAATACCTATCATTGGTATAATAAGTAGTACCGCACCCCTTGGAACTTGGAAAGAAGCAATGTATAAATTAACGTCTACAAGTTGCGGATCTTTAAATACTAAGAACGCAATGTAACTAATACCACCTAAGAATAGCGCTAATGCATAAGTTGGTTTACGTCCTAATGTATTTGAAATCCGTATCATAATCACTGAAAAAATTGCGGCAAACAAGGAGTATCCGGCAAATAAAATACCTACCCAATCACCAGCTGCACCTTTAGCAACCCGGTAACCCTCTATTGTACTCTGTGGTACATCTACAGGAATTTTAGAAACATCCCCGTATAAATATTGTGGCACGTCCCAAATATATTGCCCTATAGCTGGTGTAGTGTACACCCACATTACATATAAGGCAAACCATGAAAAGAATTGAACTACTGCTAATTGTTTCATGGTTTTAGGCATATTTACGACTAAACCAAAAAATCCTTTTAATTTTTTTAGAGCGGGTTTTTTTGCATTTTCCGCTCGGTCTCGCTTTACCTCTTCCGGATCGATACCTTCGTTAGCATAATAGACCTCTGGCGGGTATTCTTTGGTCTTTATAACCGTCCACAGCACAGACCCCAATAAAATGGTAGCGCCAATGTAGAATGCCCAGGTTACACTGGCTGATACCTCACCTTTAGCGGCCACGTTGCTTAGACCAACAACATTGGTTAATATGAATGGTAAAGCAGATCCTACTACCGCACCAATATTTATAAGAAGTGACTGAACCGAATAGCCTTTATTTCTTTGGCTCTCTGGTAACATGTCAGCAACTAAGGCTCTAAAAGGTTGCATGGTAACATTAAAACTACCATCCATAATCGCCAACATGAGCCCTCCAAAAAACATGGCTGGCATTAATTTAACAAATAATGGAGCGTTAGGCATAAGGTACATACCCAAAGCAGCAAAGAAGGCTCCACCAAGAATGAATGGTCCTCTACGGCCAAAGCGCTTGTTCCAAGTAAGGTCTGAAGCACCACCAACAATAGGTTGTACAATAAGGCCCATGATTGGGGCAGCTAACCAAAAAAGTGAGAGAGAGTGCACATCGGCACCAAGGTTTTCGAGTACATTACTTATATTGGCGTTTTGCAATGCAAAGCCAAATTGAACGCCCATAAAACCGAAGCTAACATTCCAGATTTCCCAGAAACTGAGCTTACGCTTTTCCATAAATAGTATTTTAGATTGATACTATTCTGACAAGCTATAGCTTATCAAAACTTATAAAGAGAAGTGAAAATACAAGTTTTGATTATTCGGTAAAGATACGTATTATTTTAAATAAGCAATGTTAAATTTCTAATTTGTAGATTCGCGCTCAACCAAACTAGTTTCAATAATTACCGTTTTAAACTCTTCATCTTCCGCGAATTGGCGTTCTAATTTATCTATCAATAAATTTGCTGCAGCTTCACCCATACTTTGTGCATGCTGACTAACCGTTGAAAGACTTGGCGTAGCATTTTTTGACAATACCCCGTCAGTAAATCCTATAACTTGAAGATCTTGAGGGATTTTATAACCGCGTTTGCGTGCTACTTTCATTGCAGTAATAGCATAAAGTTCATTAACCGCAAAAATACCATCTAATTTCTCATTGGCATCGAATAATTGTGTAATCTCGTGCTCCAAAGCCTCCGTTCTTGTTTCATCATCGAGATTATCATCAATTTTTAATATTAAACGAGGCTCTGGTTCTAAATGATGATTTTGTAAGGCCTCCAAATACCCCTGAGTTCTCAGTTTTCCGACCGTGACATAATCTTTAGTTGTAATAATAGCAATAGACTTGCAGCCATTAGTTATGAGTTTATTTACAGCATTTTTAGCACCTTTGGTATCATCTACAACCACTTTATCACATTCTATTTCGTTCACCACTCTGTCGAACATAACAATAGGCATACCTTGATTTATAGTTTCTTTAAAATGATGGTAATCTTGTAACTGAGACGTTTCTTTCGAAATAGATAATATAAACCCATCTATACTACCATTGGCCAACATTTCTATATTAATTACCTCCTTTGCAAAGGACTCATTAGATAAACCAATAATAACATTATAACCTCTTTTGTTAGCCACCAATTCAACCCCGCGAATCACCTTTGAAAAAAAATGATGTACAATCTCAGGAATAATAATACCAATGGTATTGGTTCTTCTATTTTTAAGACTTAAGGCAATATTATTTGGCTTGTAGTTATAGAGTTTTGCGAAGGCTTGCACTTTTTGCTTAGTGTCATCACTTATTTCTGGACTATTTTTCAAGGCTTTAGATACCGTTGAAATAGACACCTCTAACTCTTTTGCAATTTGCTTTAAAGTAATTTTTTGTTTCATATCAATATTGAAAATTAACACGAATATAAGCGAAAATTGACGGGCATCATTTTTTTAAATCAATAATTTTAACAACTTAAAATTGTAAATTTCTCAGTTTTAATATAAATTTCTAACGAAAATAGTTTTTAAAAAAAGTTTTTAACACGAAAACGTTTTCGTGACATATGTCAGGTTTTTTAACATACAAAACACACTAATTTTACATAGATTTAACCCGAGAAGTGAAAATATAAATCAATTAACTAAGCAATTAATTTAAACAAATTGTATGAGAACATTTTTAAATGCTTTATTATTCTGTTTAATTTTAGTACCAACATCACTCTTTGCACAGAGTACAGTTACGGGAACGGTTACAGATAAAGCAAACGCGATGCCCTTACCCGGCGTCAACGTCATTATTGAAGGTACAACACGAGGTACCTCTACTGATTTCGATGGTAATTTTACATTAGAGGTCAATGAAGGGGAAACTATTGTTGTTTCTTATTTGGGCTACCTAATTCAAAAAATTCAATACCAAGGACAATCCACCTTAAACATAGAGTTAGAGGAAGATGCTGCTTTATTAGAAGAGGTGGTTCTTATTGGTTATGGTGCTACTACCAAGCAAGACGCAACCGGTGCTGTAGAAAAAGTGTCCGATGAAGATTTTAACCGTGGTGCTATTGTTGCTCCTCAACAACTTATCGCTGGTAAAGCCGCTGGTGTACGTATTACTCCAGGTGGTGGTGCTGCTGGTGAAGGCGGTCAAATACGAATTCGTGGTGGGGCTTCTTTATCGGCTACCAATGACCCTCTAATTGTTATTGATGGTCTTCCTATAGATCAAAGAGGTGGTGCACAAGGAAGTAGAAATGCGCTAAACGCTATTAACCCTGCAGACATTGAAGACTTTGTTGTTTTAAAAGACGCTTCTGCAACTGCCATCTATGGTTCTAGAGCTTCTAATGGTGTTATTTTAATTACTACCAAAAAAGGATCTGCTAACCAGCCACTAAAAGTAGAGTATGGACTCCAAGCCTCTACGAGACGAGTGGCTAACACTGTTGACGTACTAAATGCAGCGCAATACAGACAAGTTGTTCAAGATAACGGCGGTGATGTGTCTACCTTTGGTAATGCCAATACCGACTGGCAGGACGAAGTATTTACAACAGGTATTGGTGCTATCCACAACATTACCGTATCCAAAGGTTATGAACGTTCTAATTTCAGAATTAACTATAACCACGTATCTCAAGAAGGTCCGCTTAATGACCTTTACGAAAGAAACGGTGTGAATTTGTCTTTCGTTCAGCGCCTTTTAGATAATGACCTTAAAATTACAGCCGTTGCAAAGGCTATTCAAGATGAGTACGATTATGCTAATGAAGGCGCTATTGGTGCTGCTTTGGCTTTTGACCCTACGCAACCGATTTTTGATGAAAATGGCAACTACACCCAGTTGGGCGCCAACCTTGCTCCATCTAACCCATTGTTCTTATTAGATAATGATAATTTTAACAGCAGACAAACCATAAAGCGTGTTATTTCTAACGTTAATATAGATTATAAGTTTTGGTTTTTGAAAGACTTAAGACTTGTGGTGAACGCTGGTCTGGACTACGCTGAAAATGATGGTTATTTGTTTGCGGCACCAAATCCTAACAACCCAAGTGCATTTCCAACAAACGAAGTGTCTAGCGGTCTCAACCGAAACACATCACTCGATTTTTATCTTAATTACAAAAAAGATGTGGCTTCTATAAATACTAAAGTAGATATTACCGCTGGTCACGCTTTTCAAGAATTTTACATCCAAAGTTTCTTTGACAGAACCACAAATACTAATATAAGCCAAACGGATATTAGGAGAAACGCTTTAGAATCTTATTTCGCAAGAGCAAGCTTTGATATTGCCAACCGCTATTTAATTTCGGCAAGTATAAGACGCGATGGTTCCTCTAGATTTAGCGAAGATAATCGCTGGGGTATTTTCCCAGGTTTATCTCTAGGTTGGAAAATAATGAATGAAGATTTTATGCAAGATTCATTTTTCTCTAACTTAAAACTTAGGGCTGGTTGGGGTGTTACTGGACAGCAAGAAATAGGTCCAAATTACGGTTATCTTGGTATTTACACGCCATCAAGAAATGATGCTGCTAACATACAGTTTGGTACGCTTCCAAATGGCGATCCTAACTTTATACCTACCTTACGTCCTGAAGGTTTTGATGAAAACCTACAATGGGAGGAAACAACCCAATATAACGTTGCTTTAGACTTTGGCTTCTTTAATAACCGTATTACGGGTACTGTTGATGCCTATTACAGAGAAACTGAAGATTTATTATCTACTGTTCCTGTACCTGCAGGTGCCAATCTGACCGACTTATTACTCACTAATGTTGGTGCCGTAACTAGTAGAGGTCTGGAAATTAGCTTGAATGGTGTTATTGCCCAGCAAGAAAATTTTGGATGGGATACCAATTTTAATGTCACCTTTCAAGAACAAGAAATTACGAGGTTAAGCTTAAGTGATGATCCAGACTTTACCGTACCAATAGGTGGTATTTCTGGTGGTGTGGGTAACCAAATCCAAATTTATAGACCTGGATACGATCCTACCACATTCTTTGTTTTTAGACAAGTATATGACGCTAATGGCAATCCTATTGAAGGTGCTTATGCTGATATTAATGGCGATAACCAAATTACTGAAGCCGATAGAACCCCTTACAAAAAGGCAACACCAGATGCGTTTATTGGTTTTACTAATAATTTTAGATACAAAAACTTAGACTTAAACTTTACGTTTAGGGGTAGTTTTGGTAATTATGTTTACAACAACTCAGCTTCAGAACGTGGTAATGTAAACGCTGTGGTTAATCAGCCAGGCTATCTTGCTAACGGACACGCCAGTTTCTTAGACTCAGGATTTGTAAATCAGGAATTATTCTCTGATTATTATATTCAAAGAGCAGATTTTGTAAGGTTAGATAACATTTCATTAGGTTATACGATTCCTTTCTCAAAAATGACAATGAGAGCATCTTTAACTGCCACTAATTTATTTGTTATTACCGAGTATGACGGTTTAGATCCTGAAATTGGAGATGGTATTCAAGACAATACTTATCCAAGAACCAGAGATGTGGTGTTAGGCTTAAATTTTACATTCTAAACAAATGAAAACTATATTTATAAATTTTAAAGCTATGATGAAAAGAACAATTAAAGTGGTCTTGGCCGTTTTCACGATTGCATTGTTTATGCAGTCTTGTGAAGACCGACTAGATCTACAACCAGAAGATCAGCGTCTCACCGGAGATGCTGCTTTTGAGAACCCAGAAGCTTACAAAGAATTCTTGGCTAAACTATATGCAGGTATTTCTTTAAGCGGACAAGAGGGTCCAGCTGGATCACCAGACTTAGCTGGATTAGACGAAGGATTCTCCAATTACCTAAGGTTATATTGGAAAATGCAAGAACTAACCTCTGACGAAGCAATAATTGCTTGGAACGATGGTACAATACAGGATTTACATAATCAAACATGGACGTCTGGTAACGAATTTATTAGAACCATGTATAGTAGACTTATGTATCAGGTGGCATTATGTAATGAGTACTTACGCCAAACAACGGATGGCAAACTTAATGACAGAGGAGTAAATGCAGAGTTAAGAGCAGAAATTCAGACCTACCGCGCTGAAGCACGCTTTTTAAGAGCACTTACCTACTGGCATGCTTTGGATTTATTTGCTAATCCACCTTTTATCACAGAAGATGATCCTATTGGGGCTTTTCTTCCACCGCAAATTGAAAGAGCTGAATTATTCGATTACGTTGAGACCGAATTACTAGACATTCTCGATGAAATGGAAGGTCCTCGCCAAAACGAATACGGTCGTGCGGACAGAGCAGCGGCTTGGATGGTACTTGCAAAATTATATCTCAATGCCGAAGTTTACACAGGAACAGCTAGATATGCTGATGTTATTACCTATACCAATAATATTATAAGTGCAGGCTATATTATTCCAGATGTACCTTATACGTATTCATTCCAAGCAGATAATGATTCTAATGGTGCACAAGATGAAGTAATTTTTACAATTCCTTTTGACGGATTAAGAACGCAGGCCTTTGGTGGCATGACCTTTTTAACGCACGCCCCTGTTGGAGGTAGTATGGATCCTAATGATTTTGGGATTAACGGCGGTTGGTTTGGTATTAGAACCACACCAAGATTTGTTAATCAATTCCCTGACGGTGCCAATACAATGGACAGTAGAGGTTTATTCTACACGGATGGTCAGAGCTTAGATATTGAGTCTGTTTCTACATTTACCGATGGTTATGCCTTAACAAAGTACAGAAATGTAGATGTTGATGGCAACCCAGGATCGGATACTTCAGGTGACCATACAGATATTGACTTCCCTATGTTTCGACTGGCAGATGTCTACTTAATGTATGCAGAAGCTGTTTTACGAGGCGGAGGTGGTTCACTTGCAACCGCAGTAGATTATATTAACGAAATTAGAGAGAGAGCCTATGGCGACTCTAGCGGTGATATTACGCAATCTGATTTAGACTTAGATTTTATCATTTCGGAGCGTGCCAGAGAATTGTACTGGGAAGCGCATAGAAGAACGGATCTTGTAAGATTCGATCTATTTACCGAAAACGCTGTGTGGCAATGGAAAGGTGGTATTCCACAAGGAACCACTACCGAGCCGTTTAGAAATGTTATGCCTTTACCAGCTACAGATTTAGGAATTAACACCAATTTAGAACAAAACCCAGGATATTAATTATCAAAAAAAATAAACATGAAAAAATTATCAATTTTAGGGCTTTTCATCTTTGCCTTATTTACCTTTAATAGTTGTGAAACTGAAGATGACGTGGTATTCACAACACAAGAACCAGAGGGGTTTGTATTTACAAATACCACTTTAGACAATTACGTTTTAAGCCCAGCTGTTTCAAGCAATTTAGGTGAACGTTTCACTTGGAATGATGCAGACTTTGGGGTACAAACCAACGTTACTTACGAACTGCAATCTTCTGTTTTAGGAGATTTCTCTGATGCAGAAGTGGTTGGTACCACTATTGAAAACGAAATAGCTATGACCATAGGTCAGATGCTTAGTGTGGCTATGGCCGCTGGTTTGGATAGTGACCCTACTACACCAGCACCAAACACAGGATCTTTTCAAGTAAGATTACGCGCGTTTGTCGGCGATAACGGCGCAACAGAAGGCTCTTTTTCAGAACCAATGACTCTTAATGTAGAATTATTAGAAAGTGCACCTGGTAATGGTGGTGGAGGTATTATGCCTGCGTCATGGGGCGTTGTAGGTTCTGGTTATAATGACTGGGGCAACGCGGGTCCAGATGGTCAATTCTATACTACAGACCAAGCAGACGTTTTTGTAGCTTACGTTACCTTAATTGACGGTGAAATTAAGTTCAGAGAAAATAATGAATGGGTAAATGACTTAGGTGATACTGATGCAGACGGTACCTTAGATGCTAGCGGTGATAATATCGCTGTAACCGCAGGTACCTATAAAATCACGTTAGATATAGTAGCCAATACCTACACCATAGAACCATTTTCTTGGGGAGTTGTAGGTTCTGGTTATAATGATTGGGGTAGTGCAGGTGACGACGCTAAGTTCTACTACGATTATACTACAGATACCTTTAAAGTTGGTGTTAAACTATTGGATGGTGAAATTAAGTTTAGACAAAACAACGAATGGGTTACCGATTTTGGTGATACTGGTGCTGACGGTACTTTAGACCAAGGAGGAGATAACATAGTTGTTACTGCTGGTCACTACACCATAACCCTTAACTTTAACGATGATACGTACACTATAGAAGAAGACGATGTTTGGGGTATTGTAGGTTCTGGTTACAATGATTGGGGAAGTGCTGGTGATGATTTCGCCTTAACAGAAATTAATCCAGATATTTTTTACGGAGATATTGTAACCCTTGTAGATGGTGAAATTAAAATAAGAGCCAACAACGAGTGGGTTATGGATTTTGGTGATACTGGAGCAGATGGCACATTAGATGCTGGTGGTGATAATATTGCTGTAACTGCTGGTTTATACCGTGTAAGACTTAATGTTGCAGACAACACTTACAGTTTAAATAAAATCCAATAAGGATTACTTAAATATAAAAAAGGCTGATATTATATTTATCAGCCTTTTTTTTAAAATAAAATGTTATGAAAAAACTCTACCATATATTTTTTATATTTTTCTTAGGTGCTTTCGCTTATGGTCAAGTGACCATTTCGCCCAACCCCTTTGAAGTTGATCAACAAATAACCATTACTTTAGACCTCAATAGCTCAGCAACCAATTGTAATGGCATATCTAACCCAAGTAGCGTTTACATGCACTCTGGTATTGGGGATGCTGATAATGCTTTTGGTTTTAGCGTTATAGGTAACTGGGGGGAAGATGACGGTGTTGGTGAAATGACCAACCAAGGTGGCGGTATCTATACCATTTCTATCGTACCAGAAACATATTATAATCTTACTCCAGCGCAAGCTACAAATGCTATTAAAATGGGCATCGTTTTTAGGAACCCCGATGGCACACAAGAGCTTAAAGCAGACGGTTGCCAAGATTTTATTTTTGATGTTGGAACATTTCAAGTATTTCTAAGCCAACCTGCTGAGGAAACTCAAATTATATCTTCTGGTGATGATGTTGCCATAGAAGCCACTAATATCGGTGGGAATGCAGATTACACTTTAGAAGCTAATGGTATTGTAATTGATAGCCCAGCTGCTACAGACACTTATTCTTTTACAGATACTAATGTTACTGAAAATACAAGTTATAAACTTACTGCAGAATTAGATGGTACTACAATCACAAGGGAATTTTCGGCTATAGTTGACCCTGGTACATTAACCGAATTAATGCCTGCTGATTACGAAGAAGGGATTAATTATATAGATGACAATACAGCCGTTCTAGCGTTATATGCTCCAGGTAAAGAATTCATCTACGTCGCTGGAAGTTTTAATAACTATCAACCTGATGCAACTTACGCTATGAAACGTGATTTCATAAAAAACATATGGTGGGTTGAAATCAATGGCCTAACACCAGGACAGATTGAGACCTATCAATATTGGGTAGGTGATAAAACGCCTGGTTTTAATTCTCCAGCCTTAATTAAAGTAGCCGATCCGTATTCAACCTTAATTTTATCCTCTTTCGATGACCCGTTTATACCAGAAGCTACCTATCCTAATTTGCCAGACTTCCCAGAGGAAGCAGAAGGCGAAGTCACAGTATTGCAAACTGGTCAAACTCCATATAACTGGCAAGTCCCAAATTTTGAGAAGCCTAAGAAAGAAGATTTAATTATATATGAAGTTCTCGTCAGAGACTTTGATGCCGATAGGAACTATCAAGATCTCATAGATAAAATAGATTATTTTAAAAATTTAAATATCAATGCCATTCATCTTATGCCGGTTATGGAATTTGAGGGTAATGAAAGCTGGGGTTACAACACCTCATATCATATGGCTCTAGATAAATACTACGGTACCGAGGATAAGCTTAAGGAATTTATTGACTTATGTCATCAAAATGGTATTGCCGTTATTCTAGACCTTGTGCTTAATCATGCCTTTGGTAGGAGCCCTATGGTGCGCATGTGGATGAGTGACCCTGATGGTAACGGGTTTGGTGATCCTACCTCAGATAATCCTTATTTTAACACCTCACCTAGACATAGTTACAATGTGGGTTACGATTATAATCACCAAAACCCACGTGTACAAGATTACACGGAGCGCGTTATTA
>Ga0207419_1001090_pt1 | contig 21650 bp, 21 predicted proteins | sample ElkSloMetagenome_4_FD_184723 | JGI IMG/M metagenome (GOLD analysis project Ga0207419, IMG submission 184723) | Hot spring microbial communities from Elkhorn Slough, Monterey Bay, USA - MD2A (version 2) | ecosystem: Environmental > Aquatic > Marine > Intertidal zone > Estuary: Microbial mat ...
GAAAAGCTACCCCGTTTATCGGGGCAGGCTATTTTCTAAAACGGGGTTAACCCTAAGTAAAGCGCTTGTTCGCTTGCTCCAACCGCTCAACTTAGGTATAATTAAGATTCCTCCGCTGACAACCCCGCCAAGGAACCAAACATCTTTTGCAAAAAAATGATTTATTTTAATGGCTGTAAATTGGGGTTAATTTTGTCATATTTTTAACTTTACATACAAAAGAAGTAAAATGAAACTTGTACAAAATCCTCAATTGGAGCTGGCATTTAATTTTGTGGAACATACGGGAAAGAATATCTTTCTGACGGGGAAGGCAGGTACCGGAAAAACCACATTTTTAAATACCATCAGGCACAAGACCAGCAAACGTTTAGTGGTTCTGGCACCCACTGGTGTGGCAGCAATAAACGCCGGAGGAGTAACCATTCACTCATTCTTTCAGCTACCTTTCGGCCCAATTGTCCCCTCAAAAGAGGGTGTAAACCAACCCAATTACAATTCCGATAACCCGGGCAATGCCTCATCTGGTTTTTCGCGCCTGAATAAGACAAAAATAAACATTATTCGCAGCCTGGACCTGCTAATTATAGATGAAATTAGCATGGTACGCGCGGATCTGCTTGATGGAATTGACGCCACACTGCGCCGTTACAGACGCAGTAAAAAGCCATTCGGAGGCGTGCAGTTACTCATGATTGGGGATATACAGCAACTATCGCCTGTGGTGAAAGACGAGGAATGGTCATTACTTTCTTCATATTATGATTCAGCCTACTTTTTCAGTAGTCTGGCCCTAAAAAAATCAAATTATATCAGCCTTGAACTCACACAAATATTCCGGCAACAGGACCAGAATTTTATCGACCTGCTCAACCATGTACGTGAAAACAAGTTGACACCGGAAGTAATCAGCCAGCTCAACAGCCGCTACATCCCAAATTTTCAACCCGATGATTCCGAAGGATATATCACACTTACCACCCACAATGCCAGGGCGCGGGAAGAGAATGAACAAAAGTTAACCGCTCTCAAGGGTACAACATCAAAATTCCGGGCCTCTGTAAGTGGAAACTTCCCGGAATATGCTTATCCTACAGAGGACCTTCTTGTTTTAAAACCGGGCGCACAGGTAATGTTTGTAAAAAATGATCCTTCGCCGGATAAGGAATTCTACAATGGAAAAATTGGTAAAGTAGCACATATTGATGATGATGTTATTTATATAAAATGCAAAGATGAATCAGACACTATAGCCGTGGGGAAACAGGAATGGACAAATGCCCGTTATACGCTTAATGATACCACTAAAGAAATTGAAGAAGAAGTAGTGGGATCATTTACCCAGTATCCCCTAAAGTTGGCCTGGGCCATCACCATCCATAAGAGCCAGGGACTTACTTTTGAAAAAGCCATTATTGATGCAGAAGCTGCATTTGCCTTTGGACAGGTTTACGTGGCGCTGAGCCGGTGCCGTACACTCGAAGGAATGGTGCTGAGCAGTTCTCTCTCCGGTAGTGCTGTAAAAACTGATCATACCGTAAAAAGCTTTACAAATCATGTGGAAAATAATACTCCGGATAACAACCTGCTACATCAGGCCCGGCAGGAATATGCAATGGAATTGCTGGAGGAACTTTTTTCTTTTAAAAGCCTGCAGGTCCATATTTACCATTGCATAAAAATTACCCGCGACAATGAAAATACCCTTACCGGTAGTCCTGTCAAAGCTTTCCGAGATATGAATAACGAGGTAGAAAAAGAAATTGCACATGTTGCTGAAAAGTTCTGGCTGCAATTACGCCATCGTTTTCCGGAAGTGCAGGAGATTGAAACAGACGCTTTTATTCAGGAAAGAGCAATAAAAGCGGCTGCATATTTCCAGGAGAAGCTGCAACATCATGTAAAACAAAAATTCAACCAGATTTCCCTTGATTCAGATAATAAGCAGGTAAAAAAACAGCTGGCTGGAGCTTTTGATGCCCTCGCCGAAGAAACAGAATTTAAGTTGGTGTGCATGGCAGGTTTAAAAGCTGGTTTTCAGCCGAAGGAATACCTGAAGCTGCGCGCCAAAGCCCTTTTGGATAAGAAAGAGAAGAAAAAGGAAAAAACCAGGGAAAAAGATGCAGGCTTAAGTCACATTGAACACAAAGCTCTGTACAGTGATTTACGCGAATGGCGAAACGCCGGTGCGGTGGAAAAAGGAGTGCCGGTATACATGGTTCTGGGACAAAAAGCCATGGTGGAAATAAGCAATACACTGCCCACTTCTTTTAAAGCCTTACTGGAAATAAAAGGAATGGGTAAAAAGAAAGTTCAACAATACGGGCAGGAAATTCTGGAAATTATTGGAGAATATTGTGTAGAAAAAAACATCCCTTTTACTCCTGATACCCGGATGCCGGAACCTGAGAAGAAAGAAAAAAAGATTCCCTCAAAGAAAATTACCTTTGATTTGCTTAAAGCTGGCAAAAATTTATCTGAAGTAGCCGCAGAACGCAATCTTGCCATAAGCACTATTGAGGCACATCTCTGTGAGTATGTGGAAACCGGTGAACTTGATATATTTTCACTTATTGATGAAGAAGTAATTGCTGATGTTACTTTGTTTTTCAGCAAGAATTCCCTTTCCACTTCGCTTACAGAGGCCAAGCAGGCGCTGGATGAAACCATTAGCTATGGCCAGATTAAACTGGTGCAGTCATACCTGAAGCATAAGCAGGAAGAAAGTGCTTCGTAAAACGAAAAAAGCCCACATTATTGTGAGCTTTTTATATCAGTTGTGTGAAAATTCTAAAATTACTTGGCTTTTCCCTGGTTGGCTACCGCTTCCATGGCTTTTTTCACTTTTTCCTCATCGCCAAGGTAATAATTCTTGATGGGTTTAAGATCCTTATCAAGCTCGTATACCAGCGGCATACCGGTGGGAATGTTCAGCCCTACAATGTCCTCATCAGAAATATTATCAAGGTATTTTACAAGGGCACGCAAGCTGTTTCCGTGAGCAGCAATAATAATATTTTTCCCGGATTTAATACCAGGTGCCACAGTTTCATGCCAGAAAGGAAGAAAGCGTTCCACGGTATCCTTCAGGCATTCAGTTACCGGAAGGTCTTTTTCCTCAACATCTTTATATGCAGGAGAATGGCCGGGGTAACGGTCGTCAGATTTTTCCAGTGCCGGGGGGGGTGTATCGTAGCTGCGGCGCCATATTTTCACTTTTTCTTCACCATGTTGAGCAGCGGTTTCTGCTTTGTTAAGTCCTTGCAAAGCACCATAATGACGCTCATTTAACCGCCAGGTTTTCTCTACAGGAATGTACAGTTCATCCATTTCGTCAAGTACAATCCACAATGTGCGGATGGCACGTTTCAATACAGAGGTATAAGCTATGTCAAAAGTAAAACCGGCTTCTTTCAATGCCTGCCCACCTGCTTTGGCTTCCTCACGGCCCAAATCGGTTAAATCAACATCTGTCCATCCGGTAAAACGGTTTGATTTGTTCCAGACACTCTCTCCGTGCCTGACAAGTACTAATTTATACATAATTCATTAAATTTAATTGGTTTCGAAAGCTGTAGAAGGCAAAGATACAGATTTCCGGAATGTAATAAAAGCCGGGCGGGCATCAATTTTTATCATGCACCATGCTTTTATCTGCACAGCAGTTATACTCCATTTGAATTGTAACATGTGACATTCCTAGGTCGTTAAGAAGAATCTCTTCTGCCTCAAGGCGTAATTCATTCGCTTTACTTAATGCCATATCATGTTGAATATCCATATGACATTCAAAATAAACCTGCTGGTCATTTAAATTCCAGACATGTATGTGATGTATATTCATGATGTCGGGAACTTCTTCAAGCCGATACTTGATTTTATCTATATCTACATTTTTGGGGACTGCCTGCATTAAAATTTCTATGGTCTGCATCAATATTTTTATGGTTTCATAAAGAAGATAGCCTCCTATTAAGACTGTGATAAGCGGATCAATCCAAAAAATATCATAAAAAAATATCAGCAATGCACCCGCAATCACGGCTACTGAAGACAAAGTATCCCCGAGCAGGTGCAGGTAGGCAGCTTTCACATTTATATTTTCGCCAGAACCTTTATGCAATATCAGTACCGAGACCAGGTTCGCCAACAACCCAATGGAAGCCACAATGAGCATGAGTTTACTCTTGATCGGCTGCGGATTCTGAAACCGGTGGTATGCTTCCACAAACAGGTAAACAGAAATAACAATCAGAATAATGCTGTTAAGTAATGCCGCAAGTATCTCCACCCGCTTAAAACCAAAGGTTTTCCTGTCGCTCGCTCTTTTTCCGCTTATGCGGTGGGCAATGTAGGCAATCAGGGTAGCAAAAGCGTCACCCAGGTTATGCAGGGCATCAGAAATAAGTGCCAGGCTGTTAGACATTATGCCACCAATAATCTCGGCTGCCGTAATTACAAAATTAAGCAGGGTAACCCACAGGAGTTTTTTACCCCGGTTTTTATCTGGTTGCACCGTTTTAATTGTATGTCCGTGGGAATGAACGTGCATAAAATTATTACAATTTGTAAAAGTTCTATTTTAAGTAGTGTCTACGCGAAAACCCCAATTTCTTTCCCGATTTTCGGGACAGGCTGTTATGCTTGTCAGAGAAATACTCATTTACATAAGTAAACTGCGTTCCTTCTGACTTCGCAAGCCTCGAACATGGACTTTTCCTCATCAAACACATGAGTTTTTGCGCATGCACTAAGCATGATGTTCTTTCAGGTATATCCCAGTGCAGCATCCTCATAATTTTTTATAATTGTAGCTGTTAAAAAATTACCAGGCTTTTATTATATAAACAACAATAAACTTACCGCCATTACCGCCATACCGGCAATTAATCCGTAGATGGAAAGATGCGGTTCTCCGTATTCGCGGGCTGTAGGCAACAGTTCATCCAGAGAGATAAATACCATTATTCCGGCTACAGCGGCAAAGAGTACACCAAAAACAGTGTCGTTAAAAAACTGGTAAAGGAGAAAATAGCCGATAAGTGCACCCACAGGTTCAGCCAGCCCCGACAGGAATGAAAGTAAAAAAGCCTTCCCTTTATTGCCGGTGGCATAATAAATAGGGAATGAAACGGCTATTCCTTCCGGAATATTATGGATGGCAATGGCCACTGCAATGGGAATTCCCAAAGTAGGATCAGTTAAAGCGGCGGCAAAAGTAGCCAGTCCTTCGGGGAAATTATGAATAGCTATGGCCAGTCCCGTAAAAAGCCCCATGCGCATCAGTTTATCCTTACTTTTTTTCTTTACCTGGTCATCAAATTCTTCTACTCTTCTTACCTCATGTGGGTTTTCTATTGAAGGCACAAGCCTGTCAATAATGGCAATTACCAAAATTCCAAAAAAGAACCCCCCTACTGTTAACCAGTTTCCTGTCACCTCTCCGTGTGCTGAAATGAGGGCATCTTTTGCTTTCACAAAAATTTCAACCATGGAAACATAAATCATGACCCCAGCTGAAAATCCTAGTGCAATTGAAAGAAACTTTGTGCTGGTTGAGCGGGTAAAAAAGGCCAGAGCACTGCCAATGCCAGTAGAAAGACCAGCAAACAATGTTAGTCCAAAAGCAAATAATACATTATTGTCGATTTCCATGTTGTTTTTTTAAGCGGCACATATATAAAGCAATAGAACAAACAATTTTATCTGCATCAAGATCTTCAGAAACCAATGCTTGTGGTAATTTTTTTAACTATTGAATCAAGTAAAGATCAACAATTTTGTTACGCTTGCCATAAAAATCTTCATTTACTATAGTAAACTGCGCTTTTTATGACTTCACAAGCCTTGAATTTAGAGATTTCTTAAACCACCAGGTCTTACTGAGACTAACTCCAATAAGTACCATGTGTTTGATAAGAAGGCTCCATAAGCTTGCAAAAATAAACAACACTGCCAGAGTTACCTACAGATTGTAGTTTTTTATTGGAAAATAAGGAGGATTATTCATTGAATGCATTGTAAATGTCCCCCAGCCATTGCTTTAAACGCGGCTGAGTTAGTTCACTTTGGGTGTCTTCATCAAGGGCCAGACCAACAAAGCGCCCTTTCTGCAAAGCTTTTGATCCTTTAAAAATGTACCCTTCCACAGGCCAGCTACCTATAATCTGACAATTTTTTTCAGCAAAAAAGGCATAAAGCACTCCCATCGCATCAAGAAAAGTGTCAGGATAAGTATCCTGGTCTCCCAAACCATAAAGGGCAATTGTTTTATTATCAAAATCTATTTTCTGCAGCTTTGGAAGCATTACTTCCCAGTCATCCTGCAAGGCTCCAAGCCCCCAGGTGGAGGCTCCGAATATTAGCAGAGAGTAACGCGCAAAATCTGTTGGCTGAGCCGTTGCTATATCAAAAATGTCTACCTCAGAAGGCCCGAAATATTCCCTGATATCTTCAGCAATTGCTTCAGTATTACCGGTGGAAGAACCATAGAAAATGCCAATATTTGCCATGTGTGTACCGTTTTAATATAGAACAACTTAAATAACCTGCAGGTTCATTCAGGCACTCCCGGCAATAGCAATCTATTTTTTACGCTTCTGCGATTTTTCAGTTTCTACGTAAGCAGGTTTATTTTTTTTGCCTGAATACCACAGAATTATAAAACCACCTATGATAAAGGGTATGCTCAATATCTGTCCCATATTTAACGCCATTCCTGCCTCAAAATCAGACTGATCTTCTTTGATATATTCGATAAAAAAACGTGCAGTAAAAAGTATGATAAGAAAAATGCCAAAAAGCTGACCCTCTTTTAGCTTTGGCAATTTTTTCTGATACAGGAAAAACAGCAATACAAATAGTAGCAGATATGCCAGTGCCTCATATATTTGTGTGGGATGCTTTGGTACCATCTCCCCCGCCCGAACAAAGATAAATCCCCAGGGAAGATCCGTTTGTACCCCGTAAATTTCAGAGTTCATCAGGTTGCCGGTTCTTATCATGGCGCCGGCCAGTGCCACAACAATTACTATCCGGTCCATGATCCACAGGAATGTTTTTCTATGCTTTTTGGAAAAATAATACAGGGCTATAAGGATACCAATGGAAGCACCATGGCTGGCCAGACCTCCCTCCCAGATTTTAAATATTTTTATCGGATTACTGAAGTAGTATTGCGGGTCATAAAATAAAACATGCCCTAAACGTGCCCCAATAATCACACCCAGCGCCATGTAAACAGTGAGTGAATCCAATACCTCCTCCTTTATTCCTTCGCGCTTGAAAATGCGCTGAAAAATTAAATATCCCACCACAAATGAGAAGGCGAACAGCAAACCATACCAACGCACTGAGAGAGGGCCGAGAGAAAAAATTTCCGGATCAACATTCCAACGGATTACCAAAGAAACCATAAGATCAATTTTCAAAATGAATGACAAATGTACTAAATCATATTTTTTAATGTTTCAATTTAGTGTTTTATTTATAATGCATTTATTATTTCGAATTAATTCTTAGTAAGTTTGCAGTTCAAAAATTTAGCGACAAAGGAATTGAAATACATTAATATCGTAGTATATATCGTTGTGCTTTTTGGCATTACAGCATGTGCCACAGTTGGCTCCCCGGTGGGCGGACCCAAAGACCTTGATCGCCCTTATGTGGTATTGGCTGTTCCTGAAAATTACACTACAAATTTTGATGCAAATTCTTTTGAAATCACCTTCAATGAATTTATCCAGCTGAAATCGGTTAACCAGGAACTGTTGGTCTCTCCTCCCTTGCAAAACCGGCCTGAAATTCGTGAAAAAGGCAAATCTTTTGAAGTTGTGCTGAGGGAAGACTCGCTGCGTCCAAATACCACTTATACCTTCTTTTTTGGTAATGCCATTGCGGATAATAATGAAGGCAACTTACTGCCTGATTATGAATACGTTTTTTCTACTGGCAGCTATATCGATTCACTTTCTGTAAAAGGCCGGGTACTGGATGCATTTACACTTAAACCGCTTGAGGATGGCGCTTTGGTAATGCTGCATTCTAATCTGAACGATTCTGCACCCTACCTTTCATTGCCGGATTTTATCAGCCGGACCAATAAGGAAGGATATTTTTCCATCAACAATGTCCGTCCGGATTTATACAGGCTAATGGCGCTTAAAGATCAGAATAACAATTATCTGTTCGACCTGCCAGCTGAACCTGTGGCTTTTGCCGATAGCCTGGTAAACCTTGACCCTCAGATTTTTGCACGTATTGATTCACTTATTGCTGCGCGCAAAGACAGCCTGTTCGTGGCCGATTCTCTCATGCGTCAAAGCCTTGCAGAGGATAGTACGTATATGGAAGGAGATACTGTGTTTTTTCAGGGAGATTCCATTATAATAGGAAAACCGCTCTCCCCCGATTCTCTGGTTAGCGACTCTGTCATCAGGAGCTTTTACGATGCCTATAACCTCTTTTATTCCCTGCAAATTTTTACCGAGGACAACGCACGCCAATACCTGAAAGAGACGATCCGCGATGACCGCAGAAAACTCATGTTTATCTTCAACCGGCCGGTTACGGATTCCGTGCAGATAGAACCTTATCAAAAAATAGATACCACTGACTGGACCATTCGGGAAAACCTCCCGGTAGGTGATTCCATCATATTTTGGCTAACCGATACTTCCATGATAAACAATGACAGCCTTGTATTCCGTGTTGAATTTACTGCTTTGGACAGCCTTCGGAATCCCTTTCGGGATGCAGATACGCTTGCTCTTCGCTACCGGGAAACCAAAACTGTAGGCAGGCGTTCACGTTCCGACGAGGAAGAGGAAAAACCTGTGGAGGAAAAAGTCTCCCTCTCATTTAATGTGAAAGCACGCGGGGTAATGGACCTTAACAAATCGCTTATCATTACCAGCAGGTATCCCCTACATTCATACCTGAAAGATTCCATCAACCTGGTGATGATGGAAGATACACTGGAAAAACCGGTGGATTTTTCTGTTTCGTGGGCATTGGAAAACCGGCGTACCATTACACTGAGGCCCTCAGAATGGGAGCCGAATGAATCTTATAAGCTTTTGCTCTACCCTGGAGCCATTCAGAATGTTTACGGACACACAAATGATACCACAGAACATGCTTTCCGCACCCAAAAAGATGATGCCTACGGAAACCTGATCCTGAATATTGAGAACCTGAATGTGCCAGCCATTATTCAGTTGCTAGACAAGGATAAAGTTATAGCAGAAAAATACCTTAGCGAATCCGGACAGGTATTTTTCAACTATTTAACCCCTTCAACCTATTCGCTCAAGCTTATTTATGATCGTAATGGAAATATGCAATGGGATACAGGCAGATACCTGGAGCAAAAACAGCCCGAGCAGGTTATTTTTAAGGAGAACCCCATTCCTGTGAGAGCCAACTGGGATCTTGAACAGACCTGGGTGCTGCCTGAGAACCCTGAATAATTATTTTCAATTTGGTTCTAACACGAATTTAATGGTAACTTGCAATTTGTTTATATATAGTTGAAATATAGTTTATATGTTGTTGTATTATGGATTTCAGAAGCTGGAAATTTATCAGCTTTCAAAAGAGTTGGTTAAGGATATTTATAAGTTAAGCAGTTCTTTTCCCTCAGATGAAAAGTATTCTCTTGTACAGCAAAAAAATATAGCAGCAGTTTCAGTTGCCTCTAAATATTGCAGAAGGAACAAGCAGCAATGGTTATCAGGAGAAAATACATTTTATCAATATATCTTATAGCTCTTTAATTGAAATTGTTTGCCACACAGAGATAGCTTTTGAATTAGGATACCTAAAGGAGGATGTATTTGAAAACATTTCGAAAAAGGCAAAAAAACTATCGGTAAAAATGAGCAACTATACTGCGTCAATCAAAAAAAGCAACATTTAAACCATATTTCAACCACATTTAATACTATATTTAAACAGTATTTTAGGTCCTGTAAAAATATTTAACCACTAAAATAAGGGTAGTACCTTCAATTTAGAAAAATTAAACCATGCCAACGATCAGACAAAATAAAATTGGAAAACTCCTCCAAAAAGAACTGGGAGATATTTTAGATAAAAACAGCAGAGCACTTGCTCCTGGTAAGCTCATCACTGTCACTACTGTAAGGGTTACTCCTGATCTGGGACTGGCAAAAGTATACCTGAGCATTTTTCCTACACAGGAAAATGAAAAAGCGCTTGCAACCATAGAGCATAATGCCAAAACCATCCGCCACGATTTAGGTACGAGGGTTCGTCACCAGCTAAGAATTATTCCCGAGCTTCAGTTTTTTATCGATGATAGCCTTGATTACGTGGAAAAAATTGATAATCTGTTGAAATCATAAAAATAAAATAATGTATCTTCGGCAGTCCCTTTTTGGGCTTTTCGATATAACGAACTGACTTTTAGAGAAATATATTTTCATGAGCATGAAATACGATCCGATTAAACGCAGCCTGGGCAAAGTATTTAATTCTACTCCATTTTTGCGTATTACTTTTTACAAACTTCTTGATCTGCTCCTGTTGCGCACCTGGCATATCAAGCGCGAGCTAAAAAAAATTCGCCAGGATATGGGCGGCGAAATTAATGTGCTTGATGCTGGATCAGGCTTTGGCCAGTACTCCTACTACATGTCGTCGCTGGGTAAAAACTGGAACATCAATGGGGTAGACCTGAAAGAAGAACAAATGGAAGATTGCCGTAAATTCTTCCGCAATATTGGCCGCAGCGACAGGGTTAGCTTTCAGAAGGCAGATCTGGAAACATTCAAAAATCCTGATAAATATGACCTGATACTATCTGTTGATGTAATGGAGCATATTGAGAAGGATGTGGAGGTGTTCAAAAATTTCCACGAAAGCCTCAAAGACGGAGGTGTTTTACTGATCAATACCCCTTCAGATATGGGCGGTTCAGATGTTCATGATGACGATGACCATTCATTTATCGACGAACATGTGCGCGATGGATACAACATGAATGAAATGCATGACAAGCTAAAATATGCTGGTTTCTCTCACGTGTACCTTCATTATGCGTACGGAAAACCCGGTAAAATTTCGTGGAGGCTTTCCATGAAGTACCCCATCAGCATGTTAAATGTGAGCAAAATATTTTTTATTTTACTTCCCTTCTATTACCTGGTTACTTTCCCGATCTGCCTCATTTTAAATAAAATGGATGTAAATGGGACACACGAAACAGGGACAGGGCTAATTGTAAAAGCAAAAAAATAAAGGTTATTCCATACCAGACTGCCAGCAATTCTGAGGCGTATTTTCTAACCGGCTGATATCAAATCCTTTTTCTTTTAACTGTGCTTCCATCCGGGTACGGGAGGATTCATCAATCTGCGGCTGCCGCGATAATATCCAAAGGTATTCACGATCGGGACTACCTACAGCGGCATAACTGTAATCATTAGCCAGGGCAAGTATCCAATAATCTGCCCTGAAAGGCCAGAAAAACTGTACTTTTAATTTTGCATTGCCAGACCCTTCCACAACAAATGCCTTGCCTGTGGCTTTATCTATATCATCACTTTCACTCTCTTTGCGGCATTTGTTCAGTACTTTCAGGTATCCTTTATCTGTTGAGATGTATTCTGCCGTTGTACATGTACATCCTTCCTGAAAGGGAGCAGGAAAAGAAGCAATTTCGTACCAGGTGCCGGCATATTTTTCTATGTCTACCTTTTCTACTGTACGTGGAGGATTTTCCACTGTTTTGCATCCGGTAAGGATGAAGAACATAAAAAAAAGTAGGGATAGAAAGGAATTTATACGCAGGTTCATTCTTAAGCAATTTAATCTATTATTACGTGCTAAAAGTTTTGAAGGCTTACAAAGTTTAAGCTATTCATGATATTCAGCAGGTCCAATAAAAATTAAAAACTGTTTTATCAGGCATTGTTCATCGCCTGTGAACTTTCATTCCTTTAAAATATACTATCCGAATGTACGGAAACTGCCGCTTACCCTCATTTCCGATGGGGTAATACTAAGTACCGGAATATGAGAATTATTTAACATTTGGTGGGCATAGCTCCCCAGCAAGAGATTGGAAAGACTGGTTTCCTGTTCTGTCATAATCGAGATCAGGTCAGCCTGCACAGCATTGGCATAATTCAGGGTAAGGTCAGTAATGTTATCTCCCACCACAGAATCCGTAACGATGGGCACCCCTGCACCTTTCAGGTAATCGCTGACTTGTTTTGAATAAGCCCGCAGCCTGCTTTGCGCTTGCTTTGACCGCGAAGCAGAAACACTAACCACATGTACTTCGGCCTTGAACATTTGTGCAATAGTTGTGGTAAGCGGTAACTTTTGACGGGTTTGAGGAGTTACATCAATAGGCAGTATAATGGTTTTAAAATCTTTTGGGGCATCACCTTTTGTTAAGGTAAATACCGGCCTTTCCGTGGCGGAGATAATCCTAAAAGCATTGCTCCCGATAAAGAGTTCTTCAAATCCGGAGGCACCGTGGGTAGAACAGCAGATAATGGCATCTTTATAGGAATCAGCCTGGCTTACCACTTCCTCGTATACTTTTCCTTTCCTTACAATAAATCGCAGCCTGGAATCGTGGCCCAGTTTTGGAAGATATGATTCCATAATTTGCTCAAACCGACCCTCTGCCTCACGTATCTCTTCTTTAACAATAGCACCGGGATAAGCGTAATGCGACTTTTTCTGTACATAAACCATTTGAATATTGGTGTATATCTTCTGTGAAAAAAGAAGCGCTAGGTCAAGCCCTTTTAATGAATCCTCTGAGAAATCTATGGGTACAATAATGTTTTTCATGATTGGAAAACTGTTATTTCTATTTGTTTTTACTGAAGAAAAATCTATTCTGTATATACTTACCTGTGGTGATCAGCCATTGATCGGCCGCAAAAATAATAAAGTCAAGTAACTTACCTGAAGTTAGCCGGTTTAAATTTTACGATAAGCTAATTTAAGCAAAATCATCACCCATTAGCAAACAAAGTAATTGAAAAAAACCGGTTTTAAAGCATGTTTTGAATTACTAAATAAGGAATTATTATGTATTGAAAAGAAAATTTTACTGCATCTCTTCCTAAAATGTTACCAAAAAATACTAAATATGAGAAAAATCATCTCCGATAATGGGAAAATAAGCCGGCACTGGCACCTGATTAGTGCTAAAATATTACATTTGTAGATTCCTAAAAAATACCTTATTTGTAACCCAATAATAAAATCATGCCCAATAAAAAACCCGGTTTTACAGGTGCCCTGGTTGTACTCACAATGCTTTTTTTTATGTGGGGATTTATTACCAGTATGAACGATATTCTCATCCCTTTTCTTAAGAAAGCCTTTGAACTAAGTTATTTTGAAGCCATGCTGGTACAATTTGCCTTTTTTATGGCCTATTTTATTGGTTCTGTAATTTATTTCCTTATATCTGTACAATCCGGTGACCCCATTGACAGGATAGGCTACAAAAATGGCATCTTACTTGGGCTATTTATTTCGGCCGTGGGTTGTCTGCTTTTTTATCCTGCCGCGGATTACCGTCTATATGGCCTTTTCCTGGGAGCCCTTTTTATTCTCGGACTCGGTTTTACGCTATTGCAAATAGCAGCAAATCCCTATGTGGCAATACTTGGTTCTCCGCAAACAGCCTCGAGCAGGCTTAATCTTGCCCAGGGATTTAATTCGTTTGGAACAACCGTAGCACCGGTACTTGGGGGATATCTTGTTTTTCATTATTTTGCCTTACGCGGAGCACCGTTGCTTAACGCCGATAACCAGCCCATACTTACCGATGGTGGAAATGCCATTAGTGCCGATGGGGTGCAACTTCCCTATCTGTGGTTTGCCGGCATTTTTCTTTTGCTCGCCCTCATTATCAAATTAACAAAACTACCACAGTTTACCAGCGACGAAACCATTGAAAAAGGTGCCGGAGCCTTGCGTTACCGCCACCTGGTTTTGGGAATGGTTGCCATTTTTATGTATGTGGGCGGCGAAGTATCCATCGGCAGTGTACTAATCAATTACATGAATGAAATGGTGGGATATCCGGAGATGGAAGCCAAATCATTTCTTGCGTTTTACTGGGGCGGAGCCATGATTGGCCGCTTCTTAGGTGCCATTTCACTCAACGATTCCATTAAAGGCATAAAGAAAAATGTGATGATGACAGGCGTTGCCATACTGACTTTCTTCTTAATTTACGGTATTGTTTACCTCGAAAGCGGACTGGCTTTTACCAGGGTAATTCCTTTTCTGGCCTTTATGGCTGTTAACCTGCTGGCTTTCCGCCTGGGCCGTTCACTGGCTTCAAGAACCTTGTTTATTTTTGCACTAATCGTTATCGGATTGCTCATCGTTACCCTTTTTACCTCCGGCCAGGTGGCAGTATGGACGGTGATTTCCATTGGCTTGTTCAACTCTATTATGTGGTCGAACATATTCACACTGGCCATTAAAGAACTGGGAAAATACACCAGCCAGGGCTCTTCACTCCTGGTAATGGCTATCCTTGGCGGAGCGCTTATCCCCATCATACAGGGGGCCATGGCAGATGCCACGGGTGTACATGCCTCGTTTATTGTGCCTGTTTTCTGTTATATTTACCTGGCCTATTATGGCTGGAAAGGGCATAGGATAAAACCCCTGAAAACAACCACACATTCCAGAAAGCAGCCCTAAACAACCGGATGTGGGGTTTGTTCATTAAAAAGAGGTAATTAGCAGCTCTTTACTGATGAAAATTCCACACCGAAAATTATAAAGTAATAAACCAAATAAAAAATTCAAAATAAAATAACAACCTTATGAAGGAAGTAGTGATAGGAATTGATATTGGAGGAACATTTACCAAATATGGAATTGTTGACCGGGAAGGAAATACCTATTTTGAAGGGTCTACCTCAACCGAAAATTTTGATAATGTTAATTCATACCTGAAAAACCTACATCTCGAGCTTGAGAAGGCTATTGCTGAAGCCAGGAAAAAAGAAGAACTCAACATTCTGGGGATAGGGATTGGCTCACCCAATGGCAACTATTACAAAGGCACCGTGGAGCATGCTCCCAACCTCAAGTGGAAAGGAATTGTACACCTGGCCGACAGATTCAGGGAATATTACAACTTACCCATTAAACTTACCAACGACGCCAATGCTGCTGCTCTGGGAGAAATGATTTATGGCGGAGCCAAAAATATGAAAGATTTCATTGTGGTTACCCTTGGTACTGGTTTGGGAAGCGGTATCGTGGTAAATGGCAATGTTGTATATGGCCACGACGGCTTTGCCGGGGAGCTGGGACATGTAACCGTAAAACCCAATGGCCGCCGCTGTGGATGCGGGCGCAGGGGATGCCTGGAAACCTATGTTTCTGCCACAGGTATTCGAAGAACATTATTTAAACTCATGGGGGCCACTACTTTTGAATCAGAATTACGCAACTATACCTTTGAACAAGTGGATTCCCGAATGATATATGAGTACGCAAAAAAAGGCGACCCACTGGCACTCGAAGCTTTTGATAATACCGCCCGGACCCTGGGACTTAAATTAGCAGATGCGGTGGCCATTACAAGTCCGGAAGCCATTTTTCTTTTTGGCGGACTGACCCGCGCAGGCGAATTTATTTTTGACCCTACCAAAAAATATATGGAAGAAAATATGCTTGAAATCTTTAAAAATAAAGTGAAACTGCTTCCTTCAGCGCTAACAGACAAAAACGCAGCCGTACTGGGTGCCAGTGCACTTATCTGGAAAGAACTACTACTGGCTGATCAACTTTAACCCCGCAACACCCGCAGGCAATAATTTTGTAATGCGCTGTATAACTGCGCGTAACAGTGAGGTTGTGGAAATTTTTTGCAACTCAATACAATTCCTGTACCAATTCTTACATAAAATTGTACTTTTGTAAAACTAAAATGATTTAAGCAGGCATGGAAAAACTGAAAAGAGCAAAAATAAATGCTTTACTGAGTGGTGGCAACATTGATGAACAGGTACTTGTAAAAGGTTGGGTGCGCACCCGGCGCGGCAACAAAAATATTGCCTTTGTGGCACTTAATGACGGTTCTACCATACACAACATACAGGTGGTGGTAGAGATTGCAGATTTTTCGGAGGAAACCATCCGGCTGATTACCACAGGTAGCTGCCTGGCAGTGGAAGGCAAACTGGTTAAATCAATGGGTAAAGGACAAGATGTGGAAATAATTGCTTCTGCCATTGAAGTCTACGGCACTGCTGATTCGGAAAGCTATCCACTGCAGAAAAAAGGGCACAGTCTGGAGTTTTTGCGTGAAATTGCCCACCTTCGGTTTCGTACCAACACCTTTGGCGCTGTTATGCGTATCCGGCATTCGCTGGCGTATGCCATACATAAATATTTTAACGATAAAGGTTTTTATTATCTGCATACCCCTATCATTACTGGCTCTGACGCTGAAGGAGCAGGGGAAATGTTCCGGGTTTCTGTGCTTAACCCTGATAAAATGCCTCGCACCGATGAAGGTACCGTCGATTACCACGAAGATTTCTTTGGTAAAGAAACCAATCTTACCGTTTCCGGACAGCTGGAAGCTGAACTGGGAGCGCTTGCTCTATCTGAGGTATACACGTTTGGCCCTACATTCCGTGCCGAAAATTCCAATACCCCCCGCCATCTTGCCGAGTTCTGGATGATAGAACCGGAAATGGCTTTCTATGATATCCACGACGATATGGACCTGGCGGAAGATTTTCTGAAGTACCTTATTAAATATGCCTTGGATAGCTGCGTGGATGATCTGGAATTTCTTCAAAAAATGTATGACAATGAACTTGTGGAACGATTAAATTTTGTTGTCGATAACAAGTTTGAGCGTCTGGGCTATACAGAGGCCATCGGGATATTGGAAAAATCAGGTAAGAAATTTGAATTTCCGGTAAGCTGGGGTGTCGACCTTCAAAGTGAACATGAACGGTTTCTTGTTGAACAGCATTTTCGCAAACCTGTTATACTAACAGATTATCCCAGAGATATTAAAGCTTTTTATATGAAGCAGAATGATGATAACAAAACCGTACGGGCCATGGATGTGTTGTTCCCTAAAATCGGTGAAATCATCGGCGGATCGCAACGCGAAGAAGATTTTGATAAATTGCATAACCGCATCAAGGAAATGAATATACCGGAAGAAGAAATGTGGTGGTACCTGGATACCCGCCGGTTTGGAAGTGCACCCCATAGCGGTTTTGGCCTTGGTTTTGAACGGCTTGTACTCTTTGTAACGGGCATGGCAAACATCCGCGATGTAATTCCATTTCCACGTACACCCAAAAATGCAGAATTTTAAACCCCTTATGTATGCTTAAGCAACGCTTACAACAGAAACTGCTACAAAAATTATCGCCACAGCAAATACAAATGATAAAGCTGCTGGAGATACCCACGATGCAGCTTGAGCAAAGAATAAAAAAAGAGCTCGAGGAAAATCCTGTGCTCGAAGAAGGGGCTGACAAAGATGAATTTGAGAGCCAGGAAGATACACCCGAAACCGACGAACCAAAAGACCAGGACGAGTTCAGTATAGAAGATTATATGAATGATGAGGATATCCCCTCATATAAATTAAGTGTAAACAACTACTCAAAAGACGATAAACGGGAGGATATTCCTTTTTCTATAGGTTCTTCATTCCATGAAAATCTTGAAACCCAGCTCGGCTTGCGTAAGCTTAGCGAGCGCGAACGTATGCTGGCCTCCTACCTTATCGGAAATATTGACGATGATGGATACCTGCGCCGTAAACTGGAAGCCATTGTCAACGACCTGGCATTTTCTCAAAATATTAGCACTACCGAAGAAGAGCTTTACAACATTCTAATGGTAATCCAGGATTTTGAACCCCTGGGTGTTGGCGCGCGCGACCTGCAGGAATGCCTCCTTATTCAAATTAGAAAAAAAGACCAACAAAACCCGGATATCGCGCTGGCGCGTACCATATTAAAAAATCATTTTGATGAGTTTACCCGCAAGCATTACGATAAAATCATCAACCGCCTCAATATTGAAGAAGAAGAACTCCGTGATGCCATTAACGAGATCATCCGCCTGAACCCTAAACCCGGAACCACTTATACTGACCAGCATACTCGCTCAAGTGAAGTAATAGTGCCCGATTTTCTTTTGGACTACAAGGATAATGAGCTGCAACTTTCACTTAACGGACGAAATGTTCCTGAATTAAGGCTCAGCCGCACCTACAGTACCATGCTTAAGGAATACTCCAGCAACCGCAAAAATCAGAGCAAGGAACAAAAAGAGGCGGTTAGTTTTGTAAAGCAAAAACTGGATTCCGCCAAATGGTTTATTGATGCCATCAAGCAAAGGCAAAATACGCTGCTGCTCACCATGGAAGCCATCATTGATTACCAGCGTGAATACTTCATTGAAGGCGACGAAACAAAAATGCGCCCCATGATCTTAAAAGATATCGCTGAGGTAACCGATCTGGACATCAGCACCATTTCCAGGGTAGCCAACAGTAAGTATGTGCAGACACACTTTGGTATATTTCCCTTAAAATATTTTTTCTCTGAAGGTATGCAAACAGAAACAGGAGAAGAAGTTTCCACACGCGAAATAAAGAAGATACTCCAGAACTGTATTGATAACGAAGAAAAACGAAAACCGCTTACTGATGATAAACTGGCAGCTATTTTAAAAGAAAAAGGATACCAGATTGCCCGGCGTACCGTGGCAAAGTACCGTGAACAATTGAATATCCCTGTCGCAAGGCTGCGTAAAAACCTGAACTAATTAGTCCCTTTTCACCTTATGTGGAAATCCTTTGCAAAAGCACTTACTTACATTCTTCATCCCTTGTTTATGCCCGTGATGGGCGTTTTTATCATCCTTAATGCCGGTACCTATGTCTCCTACATGCCCGCTGAAGGGAAGAAATTCGTTATATTGATCGTTTTTCTGTGCACCGTTGTTCTCCCCCTGAGCATTCTACCATTTTTTCTTTACAGAAATATTATTTCAAGCGTTAACCTGCACAACAGGAAAGAACGCTTTTACCCTTATTTGTTTACTGCTTTTTTTTATTACCTGGCCTTTTACCTCACACAGCGCACCGGAATGCCAGCCCTGATTCAAACCTTTATCCTGGCTTCTGCCGTTACTGTTTTTATGGTGTTACTGGTAAATGTATTCTGGAAAATCAGCGCACACATGGCAGGTTTCGGAGGTGTTACCGGTCTTATCGCGGCATTAATTGAACGCTCTGAAGCCAGCCTTACTTTGCTGCTCATTGTTTTTATTTTGCTTTCAGGCCTGCTCGGCAGTGCCCGCCTGCATTCAGAAAGCCATACCCCTGCACAGGTTTACACAGGCTATATCGCCGGCTTTGCTATTGTTTTTTTAATTGCACTACTAAAATGAACATTATTCTAATGCCTTTAATATGATATTTGTTACGGGAGGTACCGGCCTTATCGGATCACATCTTTTATATGCCCTCTCAGCACAGGGAAAAGAAGTGGTGGCATTAAAACGAAAAAACGCTGATACCGCTGCCGTAAAACATGTGTTCAGCTATTACAGTACACAAGCCGAAAAACTATTTAATACCATTACCTGGAAAGAAGGCGATATTTGTAATCCTGTTTCACTTGCCGAAGCCATGCAAGGCGCAACCAACGTATATCATGCCGCCGCCAAAGTTTCCTTTAATCCTGCTGATAAGAGACAAATGGCAGAAATAAATATTGCCGGCACTGCCAACGTGGTTAACCAATGCCTCGGGCAGGAGAAAGCAAGACTTTGCTACGTTAGTTCGGTTGCTGCACTTGGAAAACCCGTGAACGGAATGCCGGTACATGAAGATAACCTTTGGGAATCCATTGCCGGTGAAAAAGGATATGCAGGAACAAAGTTTTTGGCTGAGATGGAAGTTTGGCGGGGCTTTACCGAAGGGCTTTCAGGTGTTATTGTAAACCCCTCAGTAGTGCTGGGGCCAGGATTCTGGCAAAAAGGGAGTTCAGCGCTCTTTGGCACCATTGCCAGGGGACTGAAATTTTATACCCCGGGAATCAGCGGTTATGTAGATGTGCGCGATGTGGCCGGTATGATGATGAACCTTATGGAGAGTGACATTTCCGGTGAACGCTTTATCCTGGATGCAGGCAGCATGCCATTCCGTAAGGTTGCCGAACGTATTGCCGAAGCGCTCGAAACAACACCCCCCGCTATTGAAGCTACCCCACTTATGGGAAACATGGCAGCTGGCGCCGACTGGCTACGGAGCAAACTCACCGGCAAAAAACGAATGATTACCCTGCCCCTCTTTCGCGCCGGACTGAATGAAAACCACTATGCCAATGCCAAGGTAAGCAAACAACTTAACAGAAGTTTTATCCCTGTTGAGCAAAGTATAAAAGAAACAGCGGCACTTTACAAAAAGGACCAAAGCTTTCTTAAGGAAAAAAGAGACTGAGAATAGATTTGGTATCTTTTTTGAAGAACAAACGTATTCATCAGGATGTGTATTAAAAGATTTACCATTCTGAACTTCCTGACCAGGAAGGAACCTTTTTTTAAAGATATTATTTAAACGCGAATAACATTATCATAAAAATTTAAACCCATGAAAAAGATAATTTTTCTTTTTACCAGCTTAAGCCTGCTGCTTGCAGCAACACATGCCCAGAAATTTGAAAACCGTGATCTGAAACCTTTTGATGCTGTAAACGCATTTGGCAACATGAGTGTAATCCTTGTACAGGGTGAAGAGGAAAAAGTAGAAATAAAAATACAAAGCGAAAGTAATATTCCCCTTTCAAATGTCACTACCGAAGTGGAGGAGATGGCGCTGAAAATCCGCCTTACCTCAGAACTCTTCAAAGCAGCCGATAAAGTTACCGTTACCGTTACCTATAAAAAGATCCGCCGACTGGTGGCAGGTGGTTCGGCAGATATGATGTCAGAAGAATTGTTTACCGGAGACAAGCTCACCCTAAAAGCCAATACCGGTGGAAATATTTATATTGATGTGGATGTGGAATCGATTGATGCCAGTGTTAACCAGGGCAGCGTGATAGGTGTGGACGGCTACACCAAATCACAGGTAGTAGAAGTAGCCCAGGGTGCCACCTATTCGGGTTACGATCTTGACTGTAATGATACCTATGTAAAGGCCAATACCAAAGGCATTGCCAAAGTAATTGTAAATAACCTGCTGGAAGCCCGCGCCACCACAGGCGGTTACATTGGCTATGGCGGCAAACCCAAGAAAAAAGACATCAAAGAAACCCTTGGCGGTGAAGTGGAATTTGTGGAGCAGGAAACAAATTTTTAGTTTCACTGAAGCTCGTCCGGCTGGCGCGCGTTTGTAACCCCGGCTGGCGCGCGTTTGTAACGCGTGCTTTTGTTATCCTTTTTTCTTGCCACAAAGACTCTAAAGGAGAAAGCTCAAAGAAAGAAGCTGAAAGCCCTACAACCCCGAAACCAAATAACAAGATCACCGGCAAACCCGCTTGCATCCTGCCGCAAGTTTTTTCAACTTGTGGCGATCCTTCAGGCCGTTGCATGGCTTACAGTCCCTTTTCTCAAATGCCTGTGGAAATTCCGTGGCA
>Ga0207419_1001092_pt1 | contig 21639 bp, 18 predicted proteins | sample ElkSloMetagenome_4_FD_184723 | JGI IMG/M metagenome (GOLD analysis project Ga0207419, IMG submission 184723) | Hot spring microbial communities from Elkhorn Slough, Monterey Bay, USA - MD2A (version 2) | ecosystem: Environmental > Aquatic > Marine > Intertidal zone > Estuary: Microbial mat ...
TAACATGAAAAATTACACCAATTATATATAGGATTGCAGATCCTAAAGCGTTCCGCTTTGAAAATAGTTTCAACAAAAAAACGCTCAAGCAAGCTTGGCGTTTTTTCTTATGAAACTATTTATTCGTGACCACGGTAGGATTCAAACCTACGACCGCTGGAGCCGAAATCCAGTGCTCTATTCAGCTGAGCTACGTGGCCTTTTTTCTTTAATTAAATTAAGCTTAGGCTAATTTTGATTTAACAATATCCGCAATGGTTTTACCATCGGCTTTACCTGCTAATTCTTTATTAACCACACCCATTACTTTACCCATGTCTTTCATGCCTTCTGCACCTGTTTTATCAATTGTCTGTATAACGACAGCCTCAATCTCTTCTTTTGACATCGGTTGAGGCAAAAACTGACTTATCACTTCTGCCTGAGCTAATTCTGGGGCTGCCAAATCCTCTCGGCCTTGTTCGGTATAGATAGCAGCACTATCTTTTCTTTGTTTAACTAATTTTTGCAATAATTTAAGTTCTTCTTGCTCTGAAAGATTGTTAGAATCGCCAGAAGTTTGCGCTAATAACAATGCCGACTTTACAGCCCTTAGCGCTTCTAATGCGGTTTGGTCCTTTGATTTCATAGCGGTTTTCATAGCCGTCATCACTTTGGTTTGCAAACTCATTGTCTTTAATTTTTTATAAGGGCGTAAAGATACTAAACTTTTCAGTATGCCTAAATGAAAACCTAGGTGTTTCTGTCTAAAAAAACCCAAAATGTTGAGGGACATTTTGGGTTTTTGACACAGGCGTTAACACCGTAAATTGTTGTGCTATTAATCTACGTTATCGTGCAAAAATGAATTATTACTGCGCAAGTGTATGTCATCATTATCATCTGTATTAACAGATAATCTTGAGACTGATGTTTCAGAAGACGGCTTACCGTCTTCCAAGTCAACCCCTTGTCTTTTATAAGCAGGTTCTTTTTCTATTTCGTCTATTTTAGCGTTATTAAATTTATGATTGAAATTTTTCATTTTCTTGCGACGCTCATTAGCGCGGGCCTTTATAACCTCAGAAATGGGGGTATGCATTGGATCTACCTCGTCCTCTGACACTCGCTCTTCCTCTTCTGGCTCTGGTAGGGTTTTCTTTTCAAATACGATATCTTCTTTTACTTTGGTATCTGTTTTTGTTGAAGGCGAGACCTCTTTATCATAGTCGTCTAAAGCATATCGTTTTTCACCAGATTCGTTTACCTCATTAACAGGAATTACCTCAGTAGGTTCATTGACATCTAGATTGCTAATGCCATCATCTAAACTGAACATCATTTTATTCGAGTCATCCTCTGAGGTTTTTTTATCTGGTAAAGGCAAATCAAAAGTTAAGGTAATCTGCTCTTCCTCTTCCTCATAATCTTCTTGTGGTTCTTGAGGCTTTGTTTCTATGGTATTAATTACAAAATCATCGGATTTAGCAGCGTCTAAGACTTCATCATAAACTACATTTATGTCCTTAATAAGCGCTGTTGTTGGAATTAAGTCTGAAGCATCATCTTTTAACTCATCAGTAGTATCATCTGTCTCCAAAGTGTGTCGTACAATTTCTTCTTGCTGTGGTTTTTGCAATACGATGTCTGGTGTAATGATAGCTGGGTCTTTATCTTGCATCTGATCTTTTTCTTCAAAATCTTCCTCCAAAGCATGAATCACTTTCTTAGCTTCTGTATTAGAAATTTCGTTTTGTTGATCCACGTTAAAACCAGTGGCTATAATGGTAACAGCTATAGATTCTTCTAAAGATTCATCCTCTCCAACACCCATAATTATATTGGCACCAAAACCGGCTTCGGCCTGGATGTGATCGTTTATTTCACCTATCTCATCAATGGTAATTTCTTGAGCACCAGAAACGATAAGAAGCAATACGTTTTTAGCTCCTGTAATTTTATTGTCGTTAAGTAACGGTGAATCTAAAGCTTTCATGATAGCATCTTGGGCACGCGATTGACCTGAGGCCGTCGCGGACCCCATAATTGCTGTACCACTATTACTCAATACGGTTTTAGCATCTCGTAAGTCAATATTTTGTGTGTAGTGATGGGTAATCACTTCTGCGATACCTCGTGATGCTGTGGCTAAAACTTCATCAGCTTTAGAAAAACCTGCTTTAAACCCTAAATTACCATAGACCTCTCTAAGTTTATTATTATTAATAACAATTAATGAGTCCACGTGGTCCCGAAGACGCTCTACACCTTTCTGAGCTTGAGCATTTCGCATTTTACCTTCAAACTGAAACGGAATAGTGACAATCCCAACGGTTAGGATATCCATTTCGCGTGCCATTTTGGCTATAATAGGTGCTGCACCGGTACCTGTACCACCTCCCATACCCGCGGTAATAAAGACCATTTTTGTATTGGTGTCTAACATGCGTTTGATATCTTCTATACTTTCTACGGCAGCCTGTTCCCCTACTTCTGGATTAGCCCCAGCACCAAGTCCTTCTGTGAGATTTACTCCCAATTGAATTTTATTGGGCACACCACTGTTCTGAAGGGCCTGCGAATCCGTATTACAAATAACAAAATCCACACCTTTAATACCTTGCTGAAACATGTGGTTTATGGCATTGCTACCTCCTCCGCCAACACCAATGACTTTAATCACATTAGATTGGTTCTTTGGAAGATCAAAAGCTATAGGCTCAAATTCATTATTATTACTCATATTAGTTAGTATTATGGGATGTTATACGTTTGTGTTAGTTTCTATTATTCTGCGTTATCTAAAAAATCCTTTATGCGTTCTACGAACGACTCAAAGTACGAACGGCGTTCTTTTTTTTGAGGCTGTACCGCCTCGTCCATATTTTCTGCTGTTTCAGTCTCTGCCGAACTTTGCTCAGACTGTGTTTCTTCGGCCTGCTGCTCTGCACGTTTGCGTTCTTGACGTTTTAGCCCGTCCATTACTAGACCGACAGCTGTTGCATAAAGTGGACTAGCCACCTCATCATCACTGCTCCCTGCCAAATGCTCATTAGGATAACCGATTCTGGTATCCATTCCTGTAATGTACTCTACAAGTTGCTTTAGGTGCTTGAGTTGGCTACCGCCACCAGTAAGCACGATACCTGCAATTAATTTCTTCTTTTGCTCTTCGTGACCGTAATTTTTTATCTCTACATAAACCTGTTCTATGATTTCTACTACCCGAGCATGAATGATTTTTGAAAGATTTTTCAGGGTTATCTCCTTAGGCTCGCGCCCTCTTAAACCTGGTATAGAAACAATTTCATTATCCTTGTTTTCTCCTGGCCACGCCGATCCAAATTTTATTTTCAATAATTCAGCTTGCTTTTCTATAATAGAACAGCCTTCTTTAATATCTTCTGTAATGACATTACCGCCAAACGGAATGACCGCAGTATGTCTAATGATACCGTCTTTAAATACTGCTAAATCTGTGGTACCGCCACCAATATCTATGAGCGCGACTCCAGCTTCTTTTTCTTCACGGCTTAATACGGCATTCGCCGAAGCTAAGGGTTCTAAGGTGATGCCTTCTAAGGTAAGTCCAGCACTTTTTACACAGCGCCCTATGTTTCTAATGGAAGACACCTGGCCAACAACCACATGAAAATTGGCTTCTAAACGACCACCATACATACCTATAGGTTCTTTTATTTCGGCCTGACCATCTACTTTAAATTCTTGAGGTAGCACATGGATAATTTCCTCTCCAGGTAACATAACGAGTTTATGAACCTGATTAATAAGACGATCAATATCGGCTTCATCAATAACGAGTTCAGAATTGTTTCTGGTAATATAATCGCTATGCTGCAAACTACGGATATGCTGCCCAGCAATACCTACGGTAACCTCATCGATTTTTTCGGAGGCTTCTGCTTCAGCTTCTTGAATGGCCTGTTGAATAGATTGAATGGTTTGGGTAATATTATTTACCACACCTCTATGCACACCAAGGCTCTTGGATTTACCAACGCCTAATATTTCTATTTTGCCGTATTCATTTTGACGGCCAATCATGGCCACAATTTTTGTGGTACCAATATCTAATCCTACACAAATCTTTTGGTCGTCCATGGTTTATTTTTTGGTGCAAATTACTTGCTTATCAAACTTAAGGTTTACTATACTATAGCTGTTCAAAATACTGTCTTTAAGTGCTTTTTGATAAAAGGCCTTAAAATTATTTATCTTTTTATAAAGCTGCGTTGCATCTCCCAATTGCACTGTCATATCGTATGTTCTAATTCTAAACGCTATTGTTTGGTCTTCCTGTATATTAATTGCAATTACGTGTTGTTTTAAAAATGAGTCTCCATCAATCATCTTCGCTACTTTAAAGACCTCATAAAGGCTGTCTTTATTTACATAACCCGACACTACCGGCACTCTTGCTGTGTAATTTAATGATAATGGCATTGGTTGTCCTTCGTCATCCAAATAGTAAGCAGATTGCGCTTGTACTCTTGCAATAGGTCGTCGTTGCTTTATTTGAGCCGAAAGCTTACCGTCTACAGATAAGGCCACTTCAGCTTGTTTAATATGTGGGTTAGATTTTAGGGCGCTTTCTAATGCGTTCAAATCTATCATTTCTTTCGGTTGTTCTGAATGCTTGTTTTGATTTTGTATTAACAATTTACTAACAGTAGCATGCGTTATAAACAAATTATTATCTCCAGAAAATGAAATTTCTGGACCCTGCACCAAACGTTGGCTATTGCGTTGCATAGCAAACACATATAAAGCGCCAATTAATAACAGCAAGAATATAATTTTTATGTAGGTCCAATTAACTTTCAATTTGCAACTGCTTTTTAATTTGTTCTACTTCTTCTCCAATATCTCCAGCACCCATAGTGACTACAACTTTAGCACTAGTTTTACCAATGGCCGCCGCAAGTTCATCCTTGGCTAATACTCTCTTATGTGGATTTGTTATTTGAGACAATAACCAAGGTGAGGAAATATGTTCAATAGGGCTCTCACGAGCCGGATAAATATCTAATAAGATTACTTCATCAAACTTAGAAAGTACCTGTGCAAAATCTTTAGCAAAATCTCGTGTTCTGCTAAACAAATGCGGTTGAAATACTGCTAATACCTGTTCTTGAGGGTACATCTCTTTAAGCGCCTCATAAACGGCATTGATTTCCTCAGGATGATGAGCGTAATCGTCTATAAAAACAAGATCGTCCGTTTTGATATGGTAGGTAAACCTACGCTTTACACCTTTGTATGAAGCCAAGGCCTTTTTTAACTGTTCATGAGAACAACCATGGATATCAGCCATTGCCAAGGCGGCTACAGCATTGGCTAAATTATGCCGACCTGGGAGGTGAAATTTAAGGTCGTTTATAATTGTCTTCGGCGTTTTAAAATCGAAATGATATGTGCCGTTTTGAATACGAACCCGTTGTGCATTGTAATCAGCATCAACTTCAATGCCATAGGTTAACCCCTCTAAAGGCAGCCCTTTTCTAAATAATAATTGGCCGCTAGACTTGACCTGGCTGGCAAATTCGATAAAACTATGGGTGAGCACCTCTGCACTACCATAAATGTCAAGATGGTCGGCATCCATTGAAGTAATACAGGCTAAGTTTGGCGATAAGGTTAAAAACGAACGATCGAACTCATCAGCCTCTACCACAGTTACTTCGGTACCTTGAAGAATGAGATTGCTATTGTAATTTTCGCTTATACCGCCAAGAAAAGCCGTAACAGGTTCTCCACATACTTTTAATAAATGCCCAAGAATACTGGTAGTTGTAGTTTTACCATGGGTACCAGCCACGGCCAAGCAAGTGGTATTCGTCGTTATCGCTCCTAGAACTTCAGAACGTTTCTTTACTGTAAACCCATGATCCTTAAAGAAATTGAATTCCGCATGAGATTTAGGAATTGCTGGCGTATACACGACCAGAGTATGTTCCATTTGTTTAAACGCTACTGGTATATTTTTTAAGTCGTCTTCAAAATGAATCATGGCCCCTAACCGTATTAATTCGATAGTTATTTTAGACTTCGTTTTATCATATCCAGCGACCTTAACTCCACTAGCTAAAAAATAGCGGGCTAAAGCACTCATACCTATGCCACCAATACCAATAAAATAGACTTTATGAAACTGTTTTAAATTCATTCTTGTGGCAATAGTTTTTCAACCTCATTCGCAATGGCTTCAGTAGCCTCGGCTAAGGCTAAAGATTTTATATTTTGGCCAAGCCTTACTTGCTGATCTTTATGATCTAAAAGCTGTTTTAATTCCGTTAAAAATTCTTTTTCTAACTGATGTTCTTCTATCATAATAGCAGCCTCTTTAGCCACCACTGCTTCGGCGTTTTTAACCTGATGATTCTCCGCTACATTTGGTGAAGGAATAAATATTACAGGTTTACCAACGATGCATAACTCAGATACCGAAATAGCACCAGCTCGAGAAACAATGATATCGGCTGCTGCATAGGCAAGGGGCATTTTATTTAAGAAAGCCGTGACTTTAAAGTCTTCATCAGAAAAAGATTTATACTGCTCCTCATACAATTTACCACACTGCCACACCACACTGATATTTAAATTTTGTAATGCGGTTTTATGGCTTGCTATTAATTCATTGATACGGCGCGCCCCCAAACTACCACCTAGAACAAGAAGATTGGTTTTATCTTTAGACACCTGCATGTCTGACTTTGCATCTTCGCTTGTTATTTGAGCCTCCAAAATATCCTGTCGTACAGGATTACCAGTAAGTACCAGTTTCGATTTTGGAAAATACTGCTCTAAGTTAGAGTAAGCCACACAAATGGTATCTACTTTTTTTGCCAGTATCTTGTTTGTTATACCCGGAAAAGAATTTTGCTCTTGTATAAGGCTAGGTATACGGGTTGCACTAGCCATTTGAAGTAAAGGGCCACTAGCAAAACCACCAGTACCAATAACCACATGAGGCTTAAATTTTTTAAGAATGCGCCAGGATTGCCATAAACTGTGCATCAATTTAAAAGGAAACGACAGGTTCTTCAATGTGAGTTGACGTTGTATACCCGATATCCATAAACCAATAATGGCATAGCCTGCCTCAGGTACCTTTTGCATTTCCATACGATTATAGGCACCAACAAACAAAAACTCCGCCGTTGGAAAACGCTGCTTTAAAGCATTAGCTATGGCAATGGCTGGATAAATATGACCACCCGTTCCACCACCTGAAAGCATAAATTTGTATGTTGATTTATTCTTCAATCTAAATTTTATTAAATCGTTTCTTTTAAAACTTCTAGCGGATGATCTAAATTCCTACTTTCGGTTTGCGCTTTTAATTCTTCGCGTTTTGCACTGACACTTAAAATAATCCCTACGGCTAGACAGGTCATCCAAATAGAGGTACCACCACTACTTATAAGTGGCAATGTTTGCCCTGTTACCGGAAACAATTCAACAGCAACAGCCATATTTATAAGTGCCTGAAACACTATGGGCAAGCCCACACTAAGAACCAGTAACTTTCCAAAAACAGTATCTGCCTTTTGAGAAACAATGACAATTCTAAACAATAACCAGGCATAGAGAAACAATAGAAATAACCCGCCTGCCAGACCATACTCTTCTATGATAATTGCAAAAATAAAATCTGACGAGGACTGCGGCAGTACATTTTTTTGAATACTCTTACCAGGGCCCACTGGTGTTATTCCTGAAGCTATAGCAATTTTAGCCTGTAGGATTTGGTAATCTTCTTCGGTATCTTCGTTATTTACAAAACTTTCTATTCGGCTCATCCAAGTATCAACACGATTGGGCATGGCCTCAGGAAATGCCTTTGCCACTAAGATAAAAAAGGCCAACCCTGCTATTCCTGTTCCTAACACCACCACAAGATACTTTATAGGATAACCCCCAATAAATGTTAGTAGCACCACCATAGTAAAGATAATAGCCGTTGTAGAAAAATTAGCCGGAAGTATTAGCATTAAAATTAAAAATACTGGTAGCCATAATGGTAAAACACTGGATTTAAAAGTGATCTTTCGATCCTTTATTTTCGATAAATAGCGAGCCACATAAACCATTAACACTACCGCAGCTAGAGTAGAGGTCTGGAAAGACATGTTCACAATAGGGATTTGTATCCATCGGCTAGCATTGGCACCATCTATGGTTGTCCCCTGAAGCATAGTTATAACTAGCAAAACTATGACCACTGGTATCATAATTATGGATAACCCTCTAAAATATTTATAGGGTATCTTATGCACCCCATACATAATGGCAAAGCCTAAGAATAAGTGCATAAAATGTTTAACAAAAAAAGTGAAGGTATTACCAGAACCTACCGTATAGGCCAAATTACTCGCGGCACTATAAACAGGAAGAAATGAAAATATAGCCAATAATGCCACGATGGCCCAGATGGCTTTATCTCCTTTAATATTTTTAAATACTTGTTGCATTCATATTCTCTTTTAGGATCGGGACATCTTCGCTACTATAAATTTCTCACAGCCGCCTTAAATTGTCTCCCTCGGTCTTCATAGTTTTCAAACAAATCGAAGCTCGCACAGGCTGGTGATAATAAAACGTTGTCGCCCGCTTCAGCAATTTTGTAAGCAATCTTTACTGCTTCCGACATAAATTGGGTCTCCACAATGATGTCTACCATATTTCCAAAGGCCTTCATAATTTTTGAATTATCGGTACCCAAGCAAATAATGGCTTTTACTTTTTCGTTGACAAAAGGAAATAGCTCTTTGTAATTATTCCCTTTATCCTCACCACCAACAATCCAAACCGTTGGTGTATCCATGCTTTCTAAAGCATAATAGGTAGCGTTTACGTTCGTGGCTTTGGAGTCGTTGATATACTTTACTTTATTTATAGTAAGTACTGGCTCTAACCGATGTTCTACCCCTTGAAAGTTTTCTAGACTTTCTCGTATGGTTTGTTTTCTAATTTTTAACAAATGCGCCACAGTTGCTGCTGCCATGGCATTTTTTACATTGTGTTTTCCTTCTAATGCTAAATTTTCTGTTGGCATATTAATTGGGTTATGGTCTATGTTTATAATAATTTTATTGTCTTCTAAATAAGTACCTTGTTTCAACGTTTTATGGATTGAAAAAGGGATTTGCTTTGGTCGAATGGGATGCTGCTTTAAGTAATTTTGAATGACCTTATCATCCGCATCGTATATAAAATAGTCTGCTTCCGTTTGATTTTCTATAATGCGGAATTTTGCACTGATGTAATTATCAAAATTATGGTTATAGCGATCGAGGTGATCTGGTGTTATATTGGTTAGCACCGCAATTTTAGGTTTGAATTCTGAAATATCATCGAGTTGAAAACTACTCACCTCCAGCACGAAATAATCAAAGCTATTCTGAAGCACCTTTCTTGCAAAACTGTATCCTATATTTCCGGCCAATCCTACATTAAGTTCTTGTTTAAGCAAATGATGTGTTAAACTGGCGGTTGTGGTTTTGCCATTGCTACCGGTTATTGCGATAAGCTCTGCGGAGGTAAATAAAGCTGCAAATTCTATTTCTGAAACTATAGCAATACCTGCATTCTTAAGGGTTTTAATAATTTCTAAGCTAGATGGTATGCCAGGACTTTTCACCACTAAATCAGCTTCTAGTAATTTTGCTCGGGTATGCTGCCCTTCTTCAAAAGTTATATCATGCGCCATAAGCAAATCTTTAAATTCTGGCTTAATAGCCTTATTGTCTGATAAGAACACCGCATACCCTTCCCGTTCAGCAAGTAATGCTGTACCAACACCGCTTTCACCTCCGCCAAGGATAACCAGGCGTCGCTTGGCATTTAGAGGCCTAGGGCTGGATTTTAAAGGTTGGTATGTTTGTGGTTTTGTCATTAAAATATACGGTTATCTAATTTTTAGAGTGACTATGGTGATAATGGCTAATAGGATACCTACAATCCAAAATCGGGTTACAATTTTACTTTCGTGATATCCTAGCTTTTGATAGTGGTGATGTAAAGGGGACATTTTAAAAATGCGTTTCCCTTGGCCAGATTTCTTCTTGGTATATTTAAAATAACTCACCTGCATCACCACCGATAAGTTTTCTGCCAAGAAAATACCACAGAGTATAGGAATAAGCCATTCTTTGCGCACGGCAATTGCGATGACTGCGATAATTCCTCCTATGGTGAGACTTCCAGTATCTCCCATAAAGACCTGAGCGGGATAGGTGTTGTACCATAGAAATCCTATGAGCGCCCCTACAAAAGCAGCGATGTAAATGGTTATTTCTTCTACTCTTGGGATGTACATAATATTGAGATACTCTGAGAAAATAATATTACCAGAAACCCAGGCGAATATGCCTAGCGTTAGCACAATAATAGCTGATGAGCCAGCCGCGAGTCCATCTATACCATCGGTTAAATTGGCCCCATTTGAGACCGCGGTGATAATAAAAATTACAGCCAGAATAAACACTATCCAAGCGTACTTTTCTAAATCTGGACTGATCCACGTGATAAGCTTGGCGTAGTCAAATTCATTTTGCTTCACAAAAGGAATCGTGGTTTTGGTCGACTTTTCTTCTGCTTTAAAAAACTTATAGGCTGGTGCATCTGGGTTTTGCGCTAGTAGAATTCGTTGCTCGGTTTCAGGAATTTTCTCTTTAACCGTAACATTGTCATTAAAATAAAGCGTTGTTCCTACGATAAGCCCTAAACCTACTTGTCCAATAACTTTAAACTTCCCTTTTAAGCCTTCTTTATTATTTTTAAATTTCTTAATGTAATCGTCTACAAAACCAATGACACCCATCCAAATGGTGGTGACTAGTAGCAACACGATATACACGTTTTCGAGTTTAGCAAAAAGTAAGACCGGTATAAGGGTAGCCAAAATGATGATAATACCACCCATGGTTGGAGTCCCCGCTTTTTCCACCTGACCCTCTAAACCTAAATCCCTAATGGTTTCTCCTACCTGCTGTTTTTGTAAATAACCAATAATGCGTTTTCCAAAGATGGTAGAAATCAATAAGGACATGATAACCGCCATAGCTGCTCTAAAGGTAATAAACCCAAAGAGTGATGCTCCTGGCAGGTCAAATTGCTGATTCAAATAGTCAAACAAGTAGTATAACATACTATAGGTCTATTTCTGTAATTCCTTTAAAAATGTTTTCACCACCTCATAATCATCAAAGTCATTTTTTTGTCCTTTGATGATTTGGTAATTCTCATGACCTTTACCGGCAATGAGAATGATATCGTTTGCCTGCGCCAATTGGCAGGCGGTTTTAATGGCTTGTCTTCGATCTGTTATGGCCATGGTTTTCTTAAAATTCTGAGGCTGCACACCAGCCTCCATATCAGCAATAATCTTTTCAGGGTCTTCATTTCTAGGATTATCACTCGTAAAAATGACCTTAGAACTAAGCTCAGAGGCCAAATGTGCCATTTTAGGTCGTTTCGCCGCATCTCGGTCTCCACCACATCCTACGACAGTAATGAGCGCTTCATTTTTAGTTCTTATGGTATTAATAGTTTGAAGCACGTTCTTTAAGGCATCTGGCGTATGAGCATAGTCTACTATGGCTGTGATTTTTTCTTTTGATATGACATATTGAAAACGTCCGCTCACACTGGTGAGCTCGCTCAATAGAGTGAGGATTTCCTGAGGCTGTAACCCTAATATTTCTGCTGTACCATAAATAGCCAGTAAATTGTAAGCATTAAAACTTCCTATTAATTTGGTCCACACCTCCTGATTATTGATTTTGAGCAGTAATCCTCTAAAATCATTTTCTAATATTTGTGCTTTAAAATCGGCATAGTTTTTTAAGGCATAAGTTTGTTTTTTAGCCTTGGTATTTTGCAACATAAATAAACCATTCTTATCATCTATATTGGCTAAAGCAAAAGCACTTTTTGGTAAATAGTCAAAAAAGGCTTTTTTTACATTTCTGTATTCTTCAAACGTCTTATGGTAATCTAAATGATCGTGCGATAAATTGGTAAAGACACCACCCGTAAAGTGCAGCCCTGCTGTTCTTTGCTGGTCAATCCCGTGAGAACTGACTTCCATAAAGCAAAATTCAACACCAGCCTCATTCATTTGTTGCAAATAGGTGTTAATAGCTATTGGATCTGGTGTGGTATGTGTTGCCTCATAAACCTTATCATCTACCATGACTTTTACAGTTGACAACAACCCTACTTTGAATCCAGCATTTTTAAATAATTGATACAATAAGGAAGTGACCGTTGTTTTACCATTAGTACCTGTAACCCCGACTAACTTTAAATTTTGAGACGGATGCTCAAAAAAATTGGCTGCGACCTGAGCTAAGGCCAAAGCACTATCATTAACCGCTACGTAGGTAATACCATTTTTAAAATCTTCAGGAAGAACTTCACAAATTATAGCTCTGGCCCCTTTTTCTATAGCGCGTTCTATGTAGTTATGCCCATCGACTAAGGTTCCTTTTAAGGCTACATAAACAGCGTTTGCCTCCACTTCTCTTGAATCAAAACACAAATGATCTACAGACACCTCGGTGGGTCCTACCACAGCATTTATGCTCACCTTATACAATATGTCTTTTAATAACTTCATGAAGCTTCTAGAACTATGAGTTGCTGGTTTTGTAATTTCTGGTGTTTTTCTACAGACTGCTGTTTTATAATGCCACTACCTTTTAATTCCACTCGTACCTCAACTTGTAAATTTTCTAGTATGGCTAAGGCGTCCATTGCTGGCATACCTGTGAGATCTGGCATTAAGGTTTTGTATTTTCTAGCTGTTTTGTAATAGCGTTCGAAATCACTTTCAACGAATTGATTTTCTGGTTGCAGCTGATCTATCTCATCAATTAGAGGTGTATCTGTATAGATTTTTTGAGCGATACGCTTAAACACAGGTCCTGTAACATCGGCGCCATAATACCCTATTTCTGTGCTTGGTTTATGAATAACCACAATACAAGAATATTTGGGTTGTTCAGCTGGAAAATACCCTGCGAATGAGGATATGTATTTTTTTGATTCTTTCCAGGCTTCAAAATCGGCGTAATCGGTACGTGCTGTTCCTGTTTTACCTGCCATTGAAAAGGTTTCAGAATACATGCGCTGCCCAGTTCCTCTTATTACCGTATTTTTTAAAACGGTTCTGATCTTTGATAGGGTTTCGTCTGAACAAATCTTATCTACAATGACTTCTTTATGAAACTCTTCGATAGGTTTATCAAAGGATTTCACCGCTTTTATAAAGCGCGGCTTAACCATTTCTCCATTATTAGCAATGGCATTATAAAAGGTGAGTGTTTGCAATGGCGTCATGGTAAGATTGTAACCATAGGCTATAGAGGGCAATGCATTTTTACTCCAGATGCGATCGCCTGGTTCTGGAATAATAGGCCGGCCTTCTCCAATTATTGGAATATCTAAAGAATCGTTGAGTTTCCATGCTTTCAGGTGATCAATAAATTTGTTGGGGGTATTGGCATAGTGCTCATCAATGATTGTGGCCATACCAATATTAGAAGACACCTCTAAAACGCGTGCTGCAGATATTTTTCCGTAGCCGCCTCTTTTGGAATCACTAATGGTTCTTCCGTAAAAATATTTTTTACCCTTTTTTGTATCAATAACTGTAGAGGTGTCAATAACCTTATCCTCTAGAGCCGCCATCATAGCCATTACCTTAAAAGTAGAGCCCGGCTCATGGGCTTCGTAGACGGCGTAATTGCGCTTTTCGTAATAGGTTCCTTTGCTGGTTTTTGCCAAATTAGATATGGCCTTGACCTCACCAGTTTTAACATCCATAACTACAACACAACCATGCTCAGCATCATAAGCTTCTAACTGTGCTAGCAAGGCGTGGTGAGCGATATCTTGTATATTAACATCTATAGTGGTATGAACGTCGTAGCCATCTTGTGGTTCAATCTGGTTATAATCTGAAATAGGCTTCCATTGTCCATTACCAATTTTTTGCTTTAAACGTTTTCCGTTAACCCCTCGTAAATATTTGGTCCCGAAGGCACCATCTATACCAGGCCTAGACACATGTCCCTGCTCATCAAAACGCTCATAACCTATAGAACGTGAAGCAATGCCTCCTAACGGATGCTCTCTTCTTGTGGTTTGTTCTACAATAAGACCTCCTTTTATAGCCCCTAATTCTAACATAGGAAAACCTCTCAGTCTTATATAATCTGAATAACTAATATTTCGGGCTAATAAATGGTAACGATTTTTATTTTTGCGTGCTCTACGAATGGTGTTTTGGTAGTAGGACGAAGGCTTACCATGATAAGCCGAAAGCGAATCTGCTAAAGGCTTAATGTACTTTTCAAAAGTGGAATTCTTAGGTTGAATAGCATCTATTCTAATATCGTATTTAGGTATGGAAGTGGCTAGCAAATTACCATTGGCCGAATAGACGTTACCCCGATTGGCTGGAATTTCAATTTCCTTAACCATGCGCTGCTGTGCCAAATTGCGGTATTTATCGCCCTCCACAAATTGTATGGTGACTAGCTTTATCACCACAGCAATGGCAAAGACAAACATTGAGCCAGAGACAAAGTACAATCGGTTAAGTATGTGGGTTTCGGTAGTTGCCAATTTCTAGTCTTCTTGTGATTTTACGATGATTTTGCGCGGTGGTATTTCTGATATATTTAGTCCGCTTTTAGCCACCTTGCGCGTTATTGTTGATTCCATTTTTAAGCGCATTAGTTTTGACCTTGTGTCAACAAATGCAGATCTTAATTCTTTAATTTCGTTGTTAAGCCTTGCTATCTCGTACACCTTCTTATCTGCGCTGTGCGCACTAGCAATCATGACAATTGCCAAAACGGAAACAAAAATGATGATGCGCCAGTTTTTAAACGAATCATCACTTACCAGAAAGGTTCCTTTTAAAATGCTGTAAATTGATTTTCTCATAATCGTTCTGCTATTCTCAATTTAGCACTTCTAGCGCGGTTATTGACTTTCACCTCTTCTTTAGAAGGTGTAATTAATTTTCCTATTTTTTTAAAAGGCACTTCAAAACGCCCAAACATATCGCGCTCAGGCTCGCCTTCAAACAATCCATTTCTTATAAAGCGCTTTACCAAACGATCTTCCAAAGAGTGGTAAGAGATACAACTTAAGCGCCCCCCTGTACTTAAAAGATCTTTGGTTTGAAGTAAAAACAACTTCAAGACTTCAATTTCTTGATTGACTTCGATACGGATGGCCTGATAAATTTGTGCCAAGACCTTGTGCTCACGCTTATGCTGTAAAAAACGTTTAAGCACTGCTTTTAACTCCGCTGTTGTTTCAATAGGCCCTTCACTTCTCGCCTGCACCAAAACTCTAGCCATGGCCGGCGCTTGGCGCAACTCACCATAATTAAACAGCACGCTTCTTAATTGCTCCTCAGAGTAATTGTTTACCACTTGATAGGCTGATAGTTGGTCTGACTGATTCATTCGCATATCTAATTGGGCATCGTATCGGGTAGAAAACCCGCGTTCTGCCACATCGAATTGATGTGAGGACACCCCAAAATCTGCCAGAATTCCATCTACAGTAGTGACACCATAAAATCTTAAAAATCGTTTTAAGAATTTGAAATTTTCGTTAATCAGAATGAGCCGGTCGTCATCAATAACATTTTCTAGCGCATCTTTATCCTGGTCAAAAGCAAATAATTTACCCTCTGCGCCGAGCCGGTTTAAAATTTCGCGACTATGCCCACCGCCGCCAAAGGTGACATCTACATAAATACCGTCTGGTTTTATGTTAAGGCCATCTACAGTTTCCTTGAGTAAAACAGCATTATGATAGGTCATTGTCATCATCTTGTCCCATTACTTCTTCAGCTAAATCTGCAAAATCGCTCGTGGCATCATCTATAGCTTGTTCGTATTTTTCTTTGTCCCATATTTCTACAATATTCACCGCTGAGGCCATGACCACTGGCTTGGTGATTCCTGAAAAATGAATCAAATCCTTAGGGATTAAAAGTCGGCCAGCACCATCTAATTCAACCATTTTTACCCCAGCCGTAAAACGTCTTATGAAGTCGTTATTTTTCTTTTTAAAGCGATTAAGTTTGTTGATTTTTTGCATGAGCACATTCCATTCTTGCATGGGGTACAACTCGAGACAAGGCTGAAAAACGGCCCGCTTTATCACAAAACCATCGTTAAGAGTGGCGGCAAATTGCTTTTTTAAGCCCGCAGGAATTAATAACCTTCCTTTGGCATCTGCCTTGCATTCGTATGTACCTATAAATGAGTTCAACTCCTATGATTTACCACTTTGACGATTAATATTCAAATATATTGAAAAAAAATCCACTTTTTACCACTTAATCCCACTTTTGTTAATAAGTTCATAGGATTGTTTGTTTTTTCAAAGGGATAAAACTTTGAATTTTAGAAACTCAGGAAGTTCCCGCTCTGGTGGATTTTAGTGGGACCTCTTATTAGCGTGAGTTTTATTTTATTTCTAAGAGATTTAACTATATTTGTTTTTAACAGTTAAAGCTATCATCGTAGATGACACACCTTTTAAAGAAAGAAAAGGATTATAGATACATAGAAGTTGGCGAAGGAACTCCAATTATTGTACTACATGGTTTAATGGGTGGCCTCAGTAATTTTGATGCGGTCACTCAGCACTTTAGCGCTATGGGTTATAAAGTTATCATCCCAGAATTACCCATTTATTCCATGTCGCTTCTAAAAACCAATGTTAAAAGCTTTGCTAACTACCTCAAAGATTTTATAGAATTTAAAGGGTTGAACGAAGTTATTCTTCTGGGTAATTCGCTTGGCGGTCATATAGGTTTGTACCATACCAAATTATATCCAGATAAAGTTAAGGCTTTAATCATTACAGGAAGCTCTGGTTTGTATGAGAGCGCTATGGGCAGTGGTTACACCAAACGAAGTGATTATGAGGTAATTAAAAAGAAAGCACAAGATGTCTTTTACGACCCTAAAGTGGCTACTAAAGAAATTGTTGATGAAGTTTACGAGACGGTTAATAACAGGAATAAGCTTATAAAAACACTGGCTATTGCTAAAAGTGCCATAAGGCATAATATGGCTAAAGATCTGCCCAACATGACGACCCCAACTTGTATAATTTGGGGAAAAAACGATAATGTGACTCCTCCAGAAGTTGCAGAAGAATTTCATGAACTTCTACCAGATGCTGATTTATTTTGGATTGATAAATGCGGCCATGCCGCCATGATGGAACATCCAGAGAAATTTAATACCATTTTGAATTCCTGGTTACAGTCTAGAGGATTTTAAGTCCTTATCATAATTCAATTAAACAACTCCTGATTATAACAGGATCTAAGATGAAAATAAAATCTGCCGAATTTGTAGTTAGTAATTCTGAAGTGGGGAAATGCCCTACTAATCACTTGCCCGAATATGCCTTTATAGGACGCAGTAATGTTGGCAAATCCTCGTTGATTAACATGCTTACCGACCGTAAAAGCTTAGCAAAAACTTCGGGAAGACCAGGTAAAACTCAGCTTATTAATCATTTTATAATTAATGACAATTGGTATTTAGTTGACCTTCCCGGTTATGGCTATGCCAAAGTTTCTAAATCCTCAAAAAAGAAATTTCAGAAATTCATTACCAATTATTTTGAGCGACGTCAACAGTTGGTTTCTGCCTTTGTTTTGGTTGATATAAGACATGAACCTCAACCTATAGACTTAGAGTTTATGCAGTATTTGGGTGAAAGCGGTATTCCTTTTGGCATCATATTTACCAAAGCTGACAAATTGAAACCCAAAGCAATAGAACGCCATGTTGAAGACTATTGCCAAGAACTTTTAAAAACTTGGGAAGCACTTCCACCTTATTTTGTGACGTCTTCCGCCAAAAAAATTGGGCAGAATGAGGTTTTAAATTTTATTGAAGCAACCAATGAAGATATTGAGCGTTTAAAAAATTTATAAGGTATGCTTACTAAGCAGCTACTTCTTTCCTCATTTTTACTACTTTTTTCATATTTATCCTGCCTGGCTCAACGTCACATATATATTGATGAGTTAGGCGACACTATTAGCAGAAGAAAATTTATAAAAAAATGGCATGATAAAGATTTACTATTGAGTCGCTGGGACTCTATTGGAAAGACAAAAAAGCGCTATTCAACCCTACGTCAGAACCAATTCATGAAAGGCCACTATGATTATCAGACAATAAAAACAGAAATTGAAAAAATCACCTCACTTGAAATAAAAGATCACAGCATTTTCATTATAGCATATTTCTTTAAAGACGATTTTTGTATACCTAATAGAGATAATATTTGGACTTCAAGCGAGATTGAAGAACGGAAACAGTTTTTAAAACCCATTAAAACAACACTTGAGGACAAAGCCATTGTATTTATTTGTTTGTTTGAAAAAGGTATAGCGCTTGAAAAGCACTCCAAATCGGAAAAGGAATACTTCTTTAAAGATGAAAATGAATTTTTCAAAAAAAACCTTTTTTCTTTTCCTGCGATGTGTGGCTCCTACGCCGCCATAAAACCTAATGGTCAAACGCTCATAAGAAATGGTGAATTTCGCGCCGACTGGTTTTCTGAATATTTACAACCTGAAAATTGGTCTAAAATTTTTCCTGCGAATGCAAAGCATTAAGTCTTCACATCTAAAGCATCCCTTAACGCATTACCCACCAACATAAACGCCATGACTAAAAGCATGATACATATTCCCGGTATTATGGCCAAATAGGGTTTACCTAAAATAATGTAATTATAATGATCTTTTATCATGGCTCCCCAACTCGCCATTGGCGGTTGAGCCCCAATACCCAAAAAACTTAGGCCGCTTTCAATAAGTATCGCTGCTGCAAAATTAGCTGCCGAAATAACAATTAAAGGTCCGAAAGTATTGGGCAAAATATGTTTTGTAATAATACGGTAATCGGTATACCCTAGCGCTCTTGCGGCCGTGACGTATTGCATTTCTTTTACGCTCATAATTTGCCCTCTCACCACTCTTGCTACCTCAACCCACATGGTTAAACCTACAGCAATAAAAACCTGCCAAAATCCCTTACCCAAGGCTAAGGTAATGGCAATAACTAACAGCAAAGTGGGTATGGACCAAGTGACGTTAATAATCCACATAATTAGGGCATCTACTTTACCTCCGTAATAGCCGGCTAAGCTACCCATAAACAATCCTACAATTAAGGAAATTAAAACGGCCACAAACCCAATTGAAAACGAAATCCTAGCCCCAATAAGAATTCTGCTTAAATAGTCTCTACCGTACTTATCTGTACCGAACCAAAATTTACGTGTTGCTATAAAATCTCTTGGATTATTTTGAGGAAAAACATTCAAAGGCACTTCTTTTTCAACTCCTTCAAATCCTGATTTTACATATTCCGTGTAAACTAAACGGTTACCTAAAATCTTAAAATCACTAATTGGTATTTCAGTTTCTGCAGCGCTCCTACCAAAAATCATTTTAGACCAAACCGACTCCTGTTGTATTCTTTCTGATGGAATGGTGAGCATATCTACCTCAAAACCTGGAGGTTGTGAATGAATGGCCAGGTGCATTTGGTTGGCGTTCTTAGAATTATCCGGTGCCAAAACATAAGCTAATAGGGCCATAACCCCAATGACTCCAATAAGCGATAAACTAAAAACGCCCCAGAAGTTCTTTTTAAACTTCTGAAGCGCTAAATATGTTAGTGACTGATTTTGCTTACTCATTACCGTGGCAGCCCACCTAGTTTTTCACAGAGGTCGCTAATTTATTTTTTATATTGTATGAGGTTTTAAGATCATTTAATACATTTAAAGCCTCTTCCACATAAACGTCCTTAGCCAAAGACTCGTGCCAGCGTTCGCGCTTTTGCTCCAAAATAGAATCGTTTTCCATGAGTTTTATTTCATAGGGCAAAGATTTAAAAGTGAGGTTGGTTTTATAATCGGATAATTTTTCGAACAACTTCGCCTCTTCTTCGTTTAAATCCATCGCTGCTTTGTAATCCTCATAGTTTAAAGAGTACGTTTCTCGATCTCTTATTTTTTTAATCCACCGCGCGTTGGCATCGATAAGCTTTAGTTGTTCATTAGCCGCCATACGCTTTTGGCTTTTACTAATGGTCATATCATAGTCAAAATAATTTTCCCAAAGCTCATAATCCACAGCATCTATTTTGCTCCACGCCAAAGGATTATCTTGATCTTTTTCACCGATATCTATGTAACTATAGCGATCCGGAACAATAACATCGCTTTTTACTCCTTCTAACTGCGTAGATCCCCCGTTAATTCTATAAAATTTTTGAGTCGTAAATTTAAGAGCTCCCATATCACCTAAAGAATTATTTTTCACCATTCTATTAAGATCTAACACGTTTTGAACGGTTCCTTTTCCATAAGTTTGCTTGCTTCCTATAACTATAGCTCGCTTATAATCTTGCATAGCCGCTGCTAAAATTTCTGATGCCGATGCTGATAGCTCATTGACTAGGATTACCAATGGCCCATCCCAAACAATACTGGCATCCTCATCTTCCAAAACCTCCTTAGGTTCGCCTGTGGTTTTTACCTGAACTACAGGACCTTCTTCAATAAATAGCCCTACAATATCTACAACAGTTTGCAATGAACCCCCACCATTATTCCTTAAATCTAGCACTAGACCTTCCATGCCAAGTTCTTTAAGTCTAATAATTTCTTGCTTAATATCTGAGGCCGCATTCCGGCTTTCGTAATCTTTAAAATTTATATAAAATTTAGGTAGGTTAATTAAGCCAAACATTCTACCATCTTTCTCAACTGTTGAAGATTTAGCGTAGGTTTCTTCTAATTCAACGATATCTCTCGTAATTTCAATATCCTCAATAGTCCCATCAACCTTTTTCACAGTTAATGTCACTACGGTGCCTTTGGGGCCTTTAATAAATTTTATAGCATCGTCTAGGCGCATGCCTTTAATGCTAATAGGCTCTTCTTCGTCTTCTTGTTTTACTTTTATAATCTGATCGCCTACTTCTAATTCGTTAGCGCGCCATGCTGGCCCACCGCTAATAACTTCATTAACAATAATAGCATCCATTTTCTTTTGTAAACGCGCCCCTATACCTTCAAAATTTCCAGACATGGCCACGTCGAAACGGTCTTTATCTTCTGGTGCAAAGTAAAACGTATGCGGATCAAATTCTGAAACAATAGCATTCACGTAAACAGCAAACCAATCTTTGCGTTGTCGGTCATCAATATAATCGTAAAGTTCATCTAAAGATCGTTTCGTTTCCTCTCGAGCATCTGCTTCAATTTCTGCTTCTGATTTGGGTTGCTCTTCTTCATCATTTGCATCTGAAAGCTGACCTCCTTCTTCAGAAAATAAGGCGTCCAAATCCACATCTCGCTGTGCTAAGGCCTCATCATAATTAGCTATAGTTGAAAATTTTAACTGTTTTCTCCAACGCTCTTTCATGCCTCGTTTATTCTTAACGTAATCTAAATTTTCATAATCGGTTGTAAAAACTTCGTTTTTTGAAAAATCAAACGGTCGTTTTAAAATATCCTCATAAATGGCTTTTGATTCTTCTATACGCTGTAATA
>Ga0207419_1001093_pt1 | contig 21632 bp, 20 predicted proteins | sample ElkSloMetagenome_4_FD_184723 | JGI IMG/M metagenome (GOLD analysis project Ga0207419, IMG submission 184723) | Hot spring microbial communities from Elkhorn Slough, Monterey Bay, USA - MD2A (version 2) | ecosystem: Environmental > Aquatic > Marine > Intertidal zone > Estuary: Microbial mat ...
TCTTATGTTTTTATAAATACCATCTAATAAGACCACTGCAATGATAAGCGCAGTACCCAGATAAAATTGAATAGACATTTGTTCTTGCTCAGGGAACATTAAAATAGCTAATAAAATACCATAAACCGGCTCCAAATTATAACTAATAATTACTGAATAAGGACTTACATATTTCATAATATTTACTACGGCAATAAAAGCATAGGTGGTACAAAGCGATGCTAAAATAAAAATATAAATCCAATCAGTTTTTGGTAATAGGAAAAATTCACGATTAAAACCAGCATCTGAAAATATAATAAAAACTGTGAGTAAAAGAACGCCACTTATAAATTCGTAAAACGAGATTACCGAAGCTCTATGCGACTTAATGAATCGTCCGTTAATAATGGCAAATAATGAAGAGAATAAAGCGGATAACAGTCCTAAAATAATACCAGCAGATTGATGCCATTCTGTGCTTGTTATTAAATAAACTCCAATGATTACAATCAGGCCAAAAACTATTTCATAAATCTTTATGTGGCGTTTGTAAAATAACGGTTCAATTAAAGCGGCAAAAAAGGCTCCTGTAGAAAACATGGCCAAGGTTAGGGAAACGTTAGATTGGTTTATAGCTTCAAAGAAGGTGATCCAGTGCAGTGCTATAATGACTCCTGCAATAAAAAACAGTAACAACTGTTTGGGTTTTACTTTAAGGTTTATTTTTCTAAAGAAAATATAAAGCCCCATTAACAATCCTGCAATAATCATTCTATACCATACTAATTTTATAGAACCTATAGATATTAATTCACCAAGAATAGCTGTAAACCCCGCAATAACAACAAGAACATGTAAGTGCAGATAATGTTTGAGGCTAGCGTTTGGCATTTCTTAGAAGAAAAACGGCAAGTATGCCAAAGACTAAATTAGGAAACCAGACTGCAACTATAGGCGGAAAATCAGACTGCTCTGCCATAACCCCAAATACTTTGTCAAAAAAAACATAAATCATGGCCAAGGCGATACCAAACGCTAGATTCACGCCCATACCGCCGCGACGCTTTATAGAGCTAACGGAAACCGCAATAATTGTAAGAATAAAAATAGAAACGGGTAAACTCCACTTTTTAAGTTTAACCACTTGATAACGTCCTATATTAGAAGATCCACGCCTTTTTTCGGCTTCTATAAACTTGAGCAACTCGCCATAAGGCTTGGTTTCTGCAGCATATTCAACTGGAGTAAGGTCTTCTAATTCAAAGGGGAATTTCAAATCCATACGCCTTCTTTTCTCTATGGTCTCTTCGTCATTTTCAAAACTTCTTTTCACATAATTTACCAATCGATATAAAGTATCTTCTTCAATATAACGAATGTTCGAGGCTGTAATTTTATATTTAAGTTCGTTTCCCTCTACGTGCTCATAAGTGAAGTTCATTCCTGTATTCGTATTAGGAATAAAATTACTTACGTATATGTAATCATTATCATTAATTTGCCTGTAAACATCTCGCGTTTGCTGAATCTTTTTGTGTTTTTTTAAATACTTATACTTGAATTCATTAAAGCCTTGACTTGCATAAGGAGCCAAGTACATACCCATAAAAAGTGCGAGTATAGCAACTATCGAAGCACCAATAATATACGGTCTTAAAAATCTAGAAAACGACACTCCAGAACTTAAAAAAGCTACTATTTCTGTGTTATTAGCTAGTTTTGAAGTGAACCAAATTACAGATAAGAATAAAAAAATAGGAAATAATAAATTCGCAAAATATATCGTGAAATTTAAGTAATAGGTAGCTACCTCACCAAATGGGGCTTTGTTCTCTATAATTTTCCCTACTTTTTCTGCAAGATCAACAGTAATTCCAATAGGTACAAATAACACAAGCATCATTAAAAATGTCAACAGATAGCGTTTTAATATGTACCAATCTAAAATTTTCATGTTTAAAGTCGCTTATCCATTTGTTTAACCATTTTATTCTTCCACGTATTAAAATCGCCCTCTATGATATGTTTTCTTGCTGCTCTTACAAGCCATAAATAAAATCCAAGATTGTGAATAGTGGCAATTTGCTTACCCAATAATTCATTAACTGTAAAAAGGTGACGCAAATAAGCTTTTGAATACGCCGTATCTACAAAGGTAATGTCCATATCGTCTATAGGAGAGAAATCGTCAGCCCATTTTTTGTTTTTAATATTTATTGTACCATGAGCTGTAAAAAGCATTCCATTTCTAGCATTTCGTGTGGGCATCACACAATCGAACATGTCAACACCTAAGGCTATATTTTCAAGGATATTTATAGGTGTGCCTACACCCATAAGATAGCGGGGTTTGTCTTCTGGTAAAATATCACAAACCACCTCTGTCATGGCGTACATTTCTTCAGCAGGCTCACCAACCGAAAGACCGCCAATAGCATTCCCTTCAGCACCAGCGTTGGCTATATATTCAGCAGATTGTATTCGTAAATCTTTGTAAGTACTGCCTTGAACAATAGGGAAAAATGTCTGGCTGTAGTCGTATTTAAAAGGTGTTTTTTTTAGGTGCTCAAGACAACGCTCAAGCCATCTATGCGTCATATGCATAGATCTTTTAGCATAGTTGTAATCACAAGGATATGGTGTGCATTCATCAAAAGCCATTATTATATCAGCACCAATAGTTCTTTGAATATCCATCACGCGTTCTGGAGTAAAAAAATGATAACTCCCGTCTATGTGTGATTTAAACTTAACACCTTCTTCTTTTATTTTACGATTAGCAGATAAGGAATATACCTGATATCCGCCGGAATCTGTTAAAATATTTCGATCCCAATTCATAAATTTATGTAAACCACCTGCTTGCTCTAAAATATGTGTTTGTGGCCTAAGGTATAAGTGGTATGTATTTCCTAATATAATATCTGGATTAATATCTTCCTTTAACTCTCTTTGATGCACGCCTTTAACGGTAGCAATTGTTCCCACAGGCATAAATATGGGCGTTTCTATTTGGCCGTGATCTGTTGTAATTAAACCTGCTCGTGCCTTAGAGTTTTGGTCTTTCCCAGTACGTTTAAATTGCATAAAATAAATCTCTAGAGGCAAATATAAATAACTCCATTACATTGTTAGCTTAATAAAATTTTAAATTGTTAGCAAATCAGTAAAATCGTTGATAAATGGGAGCTGATGTGCTTTGAGCAGCCCTTTTAAAAAACTATTTTTGTCACTCAAAAAATTAACTAAATCAATAATGTCAAATATTCAAGAATTAGAAAATTTAAGTGTACAAGTCCGTAGAGATATTTTACGAATGGTACATAAAGTAAATTCTGGTCATCCTGGTGGTTCCTTAGGCTGTACAGAGTTTTTCGTCACCATGTTTAACAGTATATTAGATATGAAAGACACTTTTGATATGGATGGTAAAGATGAAGATTTATTCTTTCTATCAAATGGTCACATATCCCCCGTTTATTACAGTGTTTTAGCGCGCGCTGGATACTTTCCTGTTGAAGAACTTAATACATTTAGACTCATAGATAGTAGGCTACAAGGTCATCCTACTACCCATGAAGGTTTACCAGGGGTTAGGATTGCGTCTGGATCTTTAGGTCAAGGCATGTCTGTTGCTATTGGTTCCGCTCTCACAAAAAAATTAAACAACGACAATCATTTGGTATTCAGTTTACACGGTGATGGAGAATTGCAAGAGGGCCAAAATTGGGAAGCAATTATGTTTGCCGCTGGCAATAAAGTCGATAATTTAATTGCAACGATAGATCTTAACGGACAGCAAATTGATGGTGCCACAGACGATGTTTTACCAATGGGTAATCTAAAAGCTAAGTTTGAAGCTTTTGGGTGGATGGTTTTAGAGATTGAAAACGGTAACGATTTAGAGTCTGTATTAAAAGGCATGAATAAAGCCAAAAGCCTTACAGGAAATGGACAACCGGTTTGTGTTTTGCTAAATACTGTTATGGGTCATGGTGTAGATTTTATGATGCATACCCATGCCTGGCACGGTAAAGCCCCTAATGATGAACAATTAGAACTGGGCTTATCCCAAAACCCCGAAACCTTAGGTGATTATTAATTCTTGGCAAATAAACAATAATGAAAACATATACAAATAAAGGAAATAAAGATACCAGATCTGGTTTTGGAGCTGGTCTTACCGAATTAGGCAATAACAATTCTGAGGTGGTAGCCCTGTGTGCTGACCTAACCGGTTCATTAAAGATGGACGAATTTCAAAAGCAACACCCCCAACGATTTTTTCAAGTAGGTATCGCCGAAGCTAATATGATGGGTATTGCTGCAGGCTTAACTATAGGCGGAAAAATTCCCTTTACTGGAACTTTTGCCAATTTCTCTACTGGCCGTGTCTATGACCAAATTAGACAGAGTATAGCCTATTCTGGTAAAAATGTAAAAATTTGTGCTTCTCACGCTGGTGTTACTTTAGGCGAAGATGGTGCAACACATCAAATTTTAGAAGATATAGGATTAATGAAGATGTTACCAGGAATGACGGTCATTAACACCTGCGACTTCAACCAAACTAAGGCAGCAACATTAGCTATTGCTGAATATCATGGGCCAGTTTACTTAAGATTTGGACGACCTAAGGTGCCCAATTTTACTGAAGAAGACCAAACTTTCGAAATTGGAAAAGCCGTTATGTTAACAGAAGGTACAGATGTCACCATCGTAGCTACTGGACATTTGGTTTGGGAAGCTTTAGAAGCTGCTAAATCGTTAGATCAAGCTGGGATATCAGCTGAGGTAATTAATATACACACCATTAAGCCATTAGATGAAACGGCTATTTTAGATTCAGTTAAGAAAACTAAATGTGTGGTTACGGCAGAAGAACATAACTATCTAGGTGGTTTGGGTGAAAGCGTTGCGCGTGTCCTCTCAAAAAATAATCCAGTGCCTCAAGAATTTGTGGCCACTAATGATACATTTGGTGAGTCTGGTACCCCTGAACAATTGATGGATAAATATGGACTTAATAGTAAAGCCATACAAAAAGCAGTAAAACAAGTTCTAAACAGAAAATAAAATTCTTAACTTACCGTTAAAGATTAACATCATAAATTATAATTATGAAAAATATAAAGCAACTTTTAACGGTTACCATATGTTCATTAGCGCTATTTTCCTTAAACGCTCAAAGCGGCAGCGGTTTTGGAATTAGAGCAGGTCTCAATTACGGTAGCACAGGTGATTATTTTCAATCCATTGCTGATAACGTATTATCACCAGAGGACAACGTGGGCTATCATATTGGTATTTTTGGAAAAATTGGTAATAGAATTTATTTAAAACCCGAATTGGTGTATACCAAACTAAAAACAGACTATGATAGTGACACGTTTGACATGTCTAAATTAGACATGCCTGTTTTAGTTGGATTAAAAGTCTTAGGCCCTGTAAGTGTATTTGCTGGTCCGGCATTTCAATATATCTTAGATTCCGATTTTGAAGGCCTTACAGTTGATGATATTGAAAATGACTTTACTGTTGGCCTCAATCTTGGTGTTGGTGTTAATTTTAATTCTATTGGAATAGATTTAAGATACGAACGCGGTTTAAGCGATAATGAGGTAACTATATTAGACAATAACAACATTAACGTTAATAACCGATTAGATCTTCGACCAGAACAACTTATTCTCAGTTTGTCTGTTAAGTTTTAAGCTAAAAAAAGCCGCTTTAAAAAAGCGGCTTTTTTTATTCTTCTTCGTCTTCATTAGACTCAGTTTCTTCAGGATCTAAATATTTGGGTATACCGTTGGCCCCAATATCATTAGTAGGGTCCCCATCACCATCAATATCTTCATTTCTAGTAAAAACACCATCATTGTCATCATCGAGATCCACAAAATTTGGTGCTCCATCTTCATCGGTATCATCGTCTTCAACATCGCCGTTGTCATTTAAATCTTCTAAATATGAAGGCACTAAATCACCATCGTGATCTACAACTTCATAACGTAATAATTCAAACTTAAAAATGAGATTTGAATAAGCAGGAATACCGGGTTGACTGCTAAAAAAATAGCCTAAACCAGAAGGTATAAACATAACGCCCAACCCAAAATCCTCATAAGAGAATGTACCATCAACATTTCCACTAAAACTTTCAGCAGTATTAAATGTGGGCAGAATAAGTTGCCAACCTTTTATAGCAGCTGGGCTTATGCCATTAGATTGCAATTGCAGCTGTTCGGGAGTGCTTATTACCTGAAAGACTTCTTCTGTTTCTTCTAAAATACCTTCGTAACGCACCTCTACAGCATCGGTAAAATTTGGTGACGCTCCCCCTCCCTGATTTAGATTTAAAACATAATATTCATAATCTATATCTAAATATTCTGTGTTACGGGTTTCTATGGCGTTCAGCAAAAGTGTATGGCCGCTTGGTACCTCTTCGCCTTCATCAAGTTCTGTGATTACAATATCGGAAATAGAATGATTTATTCCTGTTTCAAAAAATTCTGAATTATAGTAGTGAGAGGACAAATAATCTATTAAAGAGTCTTTATCAGCCACTTGTTGCTCTGCTCTATCTCTTGGTACAAATTCAACTGTAGGACCGTCATCCTCCTCACATGAAACCACTGCAAATAAAGCTAAGCAGAGTACAACTATTATTTTTAAATTTTCTTTTATCATAAACATAATGCTGCTAATTAAGTCTTAAAACGTGTCGCAAGATACAATATTATAATATTTTTGTAAGACTTAATTATGATAGAATTTTACCGATAATGAGAGTTGATAAGTATTTATGGTGCATACGGTATTTTAAGACGCGTAGTTTAGCCACTAAAGCTTGTAAAAAAGGGCAAATAAAAGTTAATGGCGATGTCGCAAAACCTTCGCGGGAAGTTTACGCTACAGATCATATCCGAGTAAGAAAAAATCAAATTAATTACGAATTAACGGTGAATGATATTCCACCAAGTCGGGTTGGAGCAAAACTTGTTGATATTTACAGGACTGATCGCACTCCTAAAGAGGCTTATGAGGCAAAAGACTTATTAAAATACAGCCAAAATTATTACCGCAAAAAAGGTACTGGAAGACCTACAAAAAAAGATCGAAGAAACCTCGACGAATTTTATGAAGAAGAATAAGCTATGTTAGACCACAAGTATTGGAATGACCGGTATGAGGCCAGCAATACTGGTTGGGACTTAGGCCATATATCTTTACCCCTAAAAACCTTCTTTACGACACTTACCAATAAAAATCTAAAGATTCTTATTCCCGGTGGCGGAAATAGTTACGAAGCACAATGGCTCTGGGAACATGGTTTTACCAACGTGCACGTCATAGACATTGCTAAATATCCTCTCGAACAATTGAAACGACGCGTTACTCATGTTCCAGAAACGCATATTCATCACGAGGACTTTTTTAATCATGAGGGCAGCTACGACCTTATTATAGAACAGACCTTTTTCTGTGCTTTATCACCCATATTGAGGCAAAATTATGTTCATAAAATGCACTCGCTTTTAACTCCTGCTGGAAGATTGGTTGGCTTGCTTTTTGATTTTGAGTTAAAGAATGAAGGGCCACCTTATGGCGGTCAAGTCTCTGAGTATATAGATTTATTTAAACCAAAATTTAATATCCACAAGCTAGAACGTGCAACTAATTCTGAAAAATCAAGGCAAGGTAAAGAGTTGTTTTTTATATTTGAAAAAAACAAACCATGACCTTATCTAAAAAAATTATTTTAGATCATACGGCAATAGAACATATGATAAAACGCATTGCTTATCAGATTTACGAAAGCAATGTGGATGAAAGCGAACTAATTATTGCTGGTATTGCTGATAATGGGTACATTTTAGCCAAAAAAATCAAGTCACAACTAGATAAAATATCCGATATAAATTGTACACTTTGTAAGGTAAATATAAATAAAAAGGTACCCACAGAACCTATTTCAACCTCCTTAATCAAAGACGACTACCAAAATAAATCTTTATTACTCATAGACGATGTCCTAAATTCTGGAAGCACACTTATTTATGGCATAAAACATTTTCTAGACGTGCCCTTAAAACAATTTAAAACGGCTGTTTTGGTGAATAGAAACCATAAAAAGTACCCTGTTAAGGCGGATTTTAAAGGCATTTCATTGTCCACTTCATTATTTGAGCATGTGCAGGTAAATATTTCAAAGAAACCTTATGAAGCCTTTTTACAATAAATTAATAGATTTAAGAATATCATGACTAATTTGTTCTACAGATTTATTGTCTGTAGATAAAATTAAGGATGCCCTGTTGTATTGTACAGAACGTTCAAAAAGATGTTTTGCGATAAATTCTTGCATAATCTCTTTATCATTAATATGCTGAATTAACGGGCGCTGCTCCCGTTCATTAAAAAGCCGTCCTGTCAAGCTTTGTAAAGAAGATTTTAAATAAATTGAAAATGTTCGTGACTGCTGAAGCAACCAGTCCATATTACCACCATAGCATGGTGTACCACCACCAAGAGCAATGACTATATCATGATGATGATTAAATAACGCTTTAAGGTATTTTGTTTCGATTTTTCTAAAATAGATTTCACCCTTTTCTGCAAATATTTCAGAGACAGACTTATTCTCCTTAATTTCTATATAATGGTCAAGATCTACGAATTTATACTGGATTTTATTAGCCAATTCTTTACCAATAGTTGATTTTCCAGATCCCATATAACCCAATAAAACTATTCTCATTTATGCTTTTATTTTGATTTACAAATACGTAGAAATATACCCCACAAAAAAACGAAAATTTAAATTAAAAAAGTATTGTTTTATTAATTAAACATTATATATTTGCACCCTCGTTAAACTAACGATAATGACCGGGTAGCTCAGTTGGTAGAGCATCTCCCTTTTAAGGAGAGGGTCCTGGGTTCGAGCCCCAGCCCGGTCACAAGAGTTAAGCAAATGCTTAACTTTTTTTTTATCTTTATTTCAATTATTAGCGCACGTGGCGGAATTGGTAGACGCGCTAGCTTGAGGGGCTAGTGATCGCTTAGATCGTGGAAGTTCGAGTCTTCTCGTGCGCACTTTCTCTAGGATATCCTAAAAAATAGCACTCTCCAGTATTAAATTTTGTTAATTATAAGCCTGATGTTTCTAAAAAGTTTATTTTTGTTTAAACTTCTTAATTAAAAAATGAACAATATCAAAAGTACGTTCAGTATAAAAGATTTAGAGAACCTCACTGGCATTAAAGCGCATACGATAAGAATATGGGAAAAACGCTATAATCTATTAGAGCCTAAGAGGACTGACACAAACATTAGATATTATGATTTAAATAGCTTCCAAAAATTGCTCAATGTAAGTTATCTTAACAAAAACGGTTATAAGATATCTAAAATAGCAACATTAAAGGAAGCTCAATTACCAGCTCTAGTAAGAGAAATAGCGCAGCAAAACAACATTGAAAGCCATGCCATTAATTCTTTCAAACTGGCGATGCTTAATTTCGATCAAATTCTGTTTTATAAAACCTATGAAAATCTTTTAAAAGAAAAGCCATTTGATAAAATATTCTACGACGTTTTTATTCCGCTTTTAACTGAGATAGGTTTACTCTGGCAAACAGATACTATATCACCATCTCATGAGCATTTCTTAACCTCATTGATTCGACAAAAAATTTTAGTAGATACCGAACTGGCACAGTCTAGACAAGTTAATGATTCAAAAAAAGCTTTTGTGTTGTATTTACCAGATAATGAAATACATGAGCTAGGCTTAATGTTTATTAACCATCAAATCATACATAAAGGTTACCAGTCTATTTTTCTAGGGCAAAGTATACCCATACAGAGCCTTACCAATTTATTAGATTATTACGACGATTTAACCTTTATCTCGTATTTTACGGTAAAACCAGAGAAAGATGACATCAAAAATTACATTGAAGAATTTAATAAAACTATACTATCTCATCCTAATACAGAATTTTGGATTTTAGGGCGCATGTTAGGTTCTTTAGATGTAAAACAACTTCCTAAAAAAATAGTACCATTTAAAGACATTAAATCTTTACTGCAACGTTTATGAGTAAAAAAGTAACCATTATAGGCTCTGGCTTTTCTTCCCTTTCAGCTGCCTGCTATCTAGCACAAGCTGGCTTTGAAGTAAATATGTTTGAAAAGAACGCAACTGTTGGCGGTAGAGCGAGACAATTACAAAAAGACGGATTTACTTTTGATATTGGCCCTAGTTGGTATTGGATGCCTGATATTTTTGAAAAGTTTTTTAACGACTTTGGTAAAAGCACCAAAGATTATTATACCTTAGATAAATTGAGTCCGGCTTACAAAATTTTCTTTTCAGATGAAGTGATTACCATTGGTGACCACATGGATCAAATATGTGAAGAATTTGAGCGTATTGAAGCCGGAAGCTCAAAACCCCTAAAGAAGTTTATTAAACGAGCTCAAGAGCATTACGATATTGCCATTAATAAAATTGTACTTAAGCCAGGTTTGTCGCCATTAGAATTGGTAACCAAAGAAACGATTACACGGGTAGACCAATTTTTTAAGACCATAAGTTCTGAGGTAAGAAAACAATTTAAAAATCCTAAATTGGTTTCTACATTAGAATTTCCTGTGCTTTTTTTAGGTGCTAAACCTAACCAAACGCCTTCATTTTACAGTTTCATGAACTATGCCGATTTTGGTTTGGGAACCTGGCATCCTAGAGGTGGAATGTATAAAATTATTGAAGGTATGGCTTCCTTAGCTAAAAGCTTAGGAGTAGAGATTACTACTAATGCGGCTGTGGAAAAAATTAACGTCAAAAATGGAAAAGCCGTCTCTGTTTCTATAGATGGCCAGAATATCTCTTCTGATTTAATTTTAAGTGGTGCTGATTATCATCATACAGAAACCCTTCTAGATGAATCTTATAGGCAATACAGCGCTTCTTATTGGGACAAAAGAACTTTTGCACCTTCTTCATTATTGTTTTACGTAGGATTTGATAAGAAACTCAAAAATATAGAACATCACAATCTGTTTTTTGATACAGATTTTGAGCGACACGCCGAAGAGATTTACGATCACCCACAGTGGCCAGAAGATCCTTTGTTTTACGTTAATTTCCCTTCAGTTACAGATGCCAGCATGGCTCCTGAGAACTGTGAAGCCGGGTTTTTCTTAATACCAATTGCGCCTAATTTAGAGGATACACCAGAGTTGAGAGATCAATATTTCGATATCATTATAGACAGATTTGAAGCCGTTACCAACCAAAAAGTAACGCCTCATATCTTATTTAAAGAATCGTTTTGTGTTAAAGACTTTAAAGAGGCCTATAATTCTTATAAGGGTAATGCCTATGGTATGGCTAACACGCTTATGCAAACCGCCTTTTTAAGACCAAAATTAAAAAGTAAAAAAGTTGATGGGTTATACTTTACAGGACAACTTACAGTGCCTGGCCCCGGTGTACCACCATCGCTCATATCGGGTAAACTCGCTGCAGAGCTTATCTATAAAAACGAAGTTTAATTCTATGCATGATTTAAGTCAGCGCAAATAACAAAAATAGCTATGAAATCACTTTTTGACGACGTCTCTAAAGCGTGCAGTAAGCTTGTTACAAATTCATACAGCACCTCCTTCTCCTTAGCAACAAAAATGCTATCTGAAAACATTCGGCAAGACATTTATAACATCTATGGCTTTGTCCGGTTCGCCGATGAAATTGTAGATACATTTCACGATTATGACAAGGAAAAATTATTTAAATCTTTTGAAAATGATTTAAATAATGCCTTATCGGATAAAATAAGTTTAAATCCGATTTTAAATTCCTTTCAGGAAACCTACCATAAATATGGTATAGATAGACACATGGTAGATGCGTTTATGAATAGTATGCGTTTAGATCTTTACAAAAAAGAATATTTAACCGAACAAGAGTATAAAAATTATATCTATGGCTCTGCCGATGTGGTAGGCTTAATGTGTCTTAAAGTTTTTGTTAAAGGTGATAATGAAAAATTTAACGAACTCAAGAATTCTGCTATGCGGCTTGGGTCTGCTTTTCAAAAAGTGAATTTTCTACGAGATTTAAAAGCAGATTTTGAAGATTTAAGTCGGACTTATTTTCCTAATACCGATTTAAATGCTTTAGATGAGGCATCTAAAATTGCAATAATTAAAGATATTGAATCAGATTTTGAAGAAGGGCTAAAAGGCATTAAGCAATTGCCTTTAGAAGCGCGTTTTGGTGTCTTTATGGCTTATAGATATTACAACAAGCTGTTAGAAAAACTAAAAAAGACGCCAGCACTAAAAATTAAATCTACACGAATTAGAGTCCCTAACTACAAGAAAGTTGAACTCTTGACGCGTAGCTATGTAAAATATCAATTAAATTTGCTCTAAATAGCTTAGAATATGCAGACGGTTTACTGGATCTTAATTTTTTTAGGAACGTTTTTCATTATGGAGTTTAATGCATGGTTTACCCATAAATATATTATGCATGGTTTTTTATGGAACCTTCATAAAGACCACCATAGAAAAGATCACAATAGCTGGTTTGAACGCAATGATGCTTTTTTCTTATTTTATGCTATTGTAAGTATGGGTTGTTGGTATCTTTGGGGCGAACAAAACCTTTGGTACTTCTTGCCCATTGGTATTGGTATTATGGCCTACGGTTTGGCATATTTTATTGTTCATGATATTTTTATTCATCAGCGCATTAAATGGCTGCGTAATATTGATAATAAATATGCTAGAGGTGTAAGGCGTGCACATAAAATTCATCACAAACACTTAGGAAAAGAAAAGGGTGAGAATTTTGGTATGCTTATAGTACCATTCAAGTACTTTAAGTAAACTAATAATCGATTAATTGATCTAAAAGTTTGCGGCTCTTTTTGCTATTCCAATTTAAAGCACCGGTTTTATCTACAATGACTTTACCGTTTTTATCTATAATAAGGGTTCTGGGAATTGTACTGGTTTTAAGGTAATTTGGTGTCTGATTTACACTTTGGTGTGCTTCGAAATTGTAATCATTATTTGTTAAGAATTTCTTTACCCTTTCAAAATTATCGTTCGTAATAAAGAGAAACTTCATCTTTTGGTTGTAATCATTATAAAGTTGATTTAATTCTGGCATTTCTGCAATGCAAGGTGGACACCAAGTTGCCCAAAAATTTATTAAAACCACTTGGTTTTCGAGCGTACTGGCTTTTAAATCAGCCTCATTTTGTGATCTTAAAATCCAATCGTTATAATTAATGGTTACCTGATTTTCCTTTTCAATAGGGTTTAAAGGCATGATATAGCTCAAGCCCTTGTGCACGACTATTTGAATTTGAACTCTCGTAGTAGGCACAATCAATAAAATTATAATCACTAAAAAAACCACATCTGAAACTTTCGGTTTTCTCAATTTCTTCAACATAACGACTCATTATTTAAATAAAAAGCTCCTGCATCATTATCTAACACAGGAGCTTTAAATCAATTATTTTCTAAAACTTAAGCGTTTTGTTTTTTAATTAAATTCAATGCAGAACCTTCTCTGTACCATTTAATTTGTGCATCGTTATAAGTATGATTCAATGCAATGGTATCTTTAGAACCATCAGTATGAACAACTTCAACGTTTAAGGGTTGATCTGGTGCAAAAGACTCTAAATCTAAAAAGTTAAACGTATCGTCTTCTTGAATTAAATCATAGTCACTTTCATTGGCAAAGGTTAATCCTAACATTCCTTGCTTTTTAAGGTTAGTCTCATGGATTCTTGCGAAAGACTTTACAATAACTGCCGCTACACCTAAATGTCTCGGTTGCATTGCAGCATGCTCTCTTGAAGACCCTTCCCCATAATTATGATCTCCTACTACAACAGACCAGATATTGTTCTTTTTGTATTCTCTTTGAACATCTGGTACACCATTATATTCGCCAGTAAGTTGATTCTTAACAAAATTCGTTTTCTTGTTAAATGCATTCACCGCACCAATTAACGTATTATTAGCTATATTATCTAAGTGACCTCTATATCTTAACCAAGGACCTGCCATTGAAATATGATCGGTGGTACACTTACCGTATGCTTTTATAAGTAATTTAGCACCAGTAATATCATTCCCGATTGGTTCAAACGGTGTAAGTAATTGTAAGCGTTCCGAGTCTGGAGCAACCACAACATTAACATGGCTTCCGTCCTCTTCTGGCTCTAAGTAACCGTTTTCTTTAACTTCGAATCCTTTTGGTGGTAACTCCCATCCTGTGGGTTCATCTAGTCTTACCTCTTCTCCGTCTTCATTGATTAGAGTATCCGTCATAGGATTAAAGTCAAGACGACCCGCAATAGCAATTGCCGCTGTAATTTCTGGTGAAGCTACAAATGCATGCGTGTTAGGATTACCATCTGCTCTTTTCGCAAAATTTCTATTAAAAGAATGTACTATACTATTTTTAGGAGCATTTTTTGGATCGCTATATCGAGCCCATTGCCCTATACATGGTCCACAGGCATTGGTAAATATTTTAGCGTCTAATTTTTCAAATACTTCTAAAATGCCATCTCGATCTGCGGTGTAACGAACTTGTTCTGAACCTGGATTAATACCAAACTCAGCTTTTGTTTTTAGACCTTTATCTAAGGCTTGTTGTGCAATAGAGGATGCTCTGGATAAATCTTCATACGAAGAATTAGTACATGATCCTATAAGTCCCCATTCTACTTGCATTGGCCATTCATTATCCTTAGCCTTTCCTGTCATTTCAGATCCTACTGGTGTAGATAAATCTGGCGTAAAAGGACCATTGAGAAGTGGTTGTAATTCTGATAAATTGATATCAATCACCTGATCAAAATACTGCTCAGGGTTATCATAAACTTCAGGGTCTGCCGTTAGGTACGATTTAATGTTGTTAGCCGCGTCAGCAACATCAGCTCTATCGGTAGCTCTCAAGTAACGCTCCATAGATTCATCATAACCAAATGTAGATGTTGTAGCACCAATTTCTGCCCCCATATTACATATGGTACCTTTTCCTGTACACGACATAGATTTAGCACCTGGACCAAAATATTCAACGATAGCTCCTGTACCGCCTTTTACAGTTAAAATTTCTGCTACTTTTAAGATCACATCTTTTGGCGCCGTCCAACCTGATAATTTTCCGGTAAGTCTTACACCAATTAATTTAGGAAACTTTAATTCCCAAGGCATACCAGCCATGACATCAACAGCATCAGCACCACCAACACCAATAGCTACCATTCCCAAACCTCCAGCATTTACTGTATGAGAGTCTGTCCCTATCATCATTCCACCAGGAAAAGCATAATTTTCTAATACCACTTGATGAATAATTCCAGCACCTGGCTTCCAAAAGCCAATGCCATATTTATTAGATACTGATTCTAAAAAATCAAATACTTCACTACTTGTTTCATTGGCATGTTTTAAATCTACCTCTGCCCCGCTTTTAGCTTGTATTAAATGGTCGCAGTGTACTGTTGTTGGCACGGCGACTTTTGGTTTACCGGCTTGCATAAACTGCAACAAGGCCATCTGTGCCGTGGCGTCTTGACAAGCAACCCTATCTGGTGCAAATTCTACATAATCTTTTCCTCTTGTATAACCTTTGGTAGGTTGGCCGTCCCATAAGTGAGAATACAGTATTTTCTCGGACAATGTTAATGGTTTACCTACAATAGACTTAGCGGTATCTACACGCTCTTTCATTTTGGAGTAAACCCCTTTAATCATATCTATATCAAATGCCATAAAAGTTGAATATTAATTGTTAAAAATTTTGTAGCACAAAAGTACAAATTTTAAAATATTTTTAAAAGTCTCTAACAAAATGTGTGTTTTCTTAAAAATAATCTATCAAAAAGACCTTAAGATTATATTTAATTGAAAATTAAATGGTAATAATTAGTAGCTATTCAATAAATTAACAAATTTATTAATCTAGACTTATTTTAAATTATAAGATCTCGTTGATAATATGGGCTTCAGAAATATTCTCAGCGGCGGCTTTGTAGTTTCTTATAATCCTGTGACGCAGAATACCTGTAGCCACAGCTTTTACGTCTTCTATATCTGGTGAAAATTTTCCTGTAATGGCTGCATGGGTTTTCGCTGCGAGAATTAAATTTTGTGAAGCCCTAGGTCCTGCTCCCCAGTCTACATATTCCTTAACAATTTCTGCAGCCGTTGTTTCATTAGGACGTGTTCGTCCTACCAACGCTACAGCATACTCAACCACGTTATCCGTAACAGGTATTTTTCTAATAACATTTTGAAAACCAATGATTTCCTGTGCTGAAAATAAAGCACTCACCTCACTTTGATGTTGTGTTGTGGTAGATTTCACCACAGCAACTTCCTCTTTAAATGATGGATACTTTAAATTTATTGCAAACATGAAGCGGTCTAACTGCGCTTCAGGTAAAGGATAGGTACCTTCTTGCTCTATAGGGTTTTGGGTAGCTAAAACAAAATAAGGGAGTGCTAAAGGATACTGTTGACCCGCAACCGTTACAGCCCGCTCTTGCATAGCCTCGAGTAAGGCCGCTTGTGTTTTTGGTGGAGTTCTATTAATTTCATCGGCTAAAATAATATTAGCAAACACTGGACCCTTTATAAATTTAAATTTTCGGTTTTCATCCAAAATTTCACTACCCAAAATATCGCTTGGCATGAGGTCTGGTGTAAACTGTATTCTTTTAAAATCTAGACCTAATACCTTAGCAATAGTATTAACCATTAAAGTTTTGGCTAATCCTGGTACGCCAATAAGCAAAGCATGACCACCAGAAAAAATTGAAATTAAAATCTGGTCCACTACTTCATCTTGGCCTACAATAATTTTAGCAACTTCAGACTTTAGTTCTTTGTATTTGTTTACAAAGTTTTCAATTAATGCTACGTCAGACATAAAATTTATTTATTTTTTTAACCAGTTACCTTTAAAGTCACATTTTTTATACTGACCATTAATCTTAATATAGGTATTTAAAATGGTTTCTTCTTGCCACTCAGCGATGGCTTTAATTTGTTTATCTTGAAGCGCCAATTCTTTAATTTTAAGATAGTCTTGAGCAAAATTAGCTTCATGATCGTCTATCCTATCGGTAACGGTCATTATTTTGTACTTTATGCGGTTCACACGATCTTCATCTCGTAAAATAGGACTTACCTCATTTTCTTTAAGGTTTTGTATTTGGGCATACAATTCTGGTTGCATTTTGGTAAGCTCAAAATTAAAATCTTGAGTTTCTGGGTTGGTAAGTTGGCCACCTTCGAACTTTGTTTCTTTCTCGTCGCTAAATTCTTTAGCTGCTTCGGCAAAAGTTAACGTACCATCCACGATTTTTTCTCTAACTTTTTCTATTTTTTCCTTAGCTTTTACAATGGCCTCTTCTGTAATTTCAGGTCTCAGTAAAATGTGCCTTACATCGTATTCTTGGCCGCGTATCTTTTCTAACAAGATAATATGATAACCATAGTCCGTTTTAAAAGGTTCTGATATTTCTCCTTCTTGTAGCGAGAAGGCTACCTCCCTAAATTCCTTTACCATTCGTGGGCGTTTACGATTTAAGGTATATTTTCCTCCAGATCGTTTGGACCCGTCATCCTGAGAATAAAATAAAACTTTAGTAGTAAAGCTAGATCCATTTTCTTCCACATCCTTTTTAAACCCTTTTAACTGGTCTATAACTTTTTGCTCGGATTCTGGTGTTGTTTCTGGTATAACTACGATTTGAGCTACTTTAAGCTCTGTGCCAAAAAACGGTCGTTCATCTTCGGGTATGTCGTTAAAAAAGGAACGCACTTCTTCAGGCGTTACCTCTACATCCTGTAAAATCTTATTGCGCATTTCCTGAGCGAGATAGTTGTTTTTATTGATTTCATACATCTCTTCTCTAAGATCAGCTTCCGATTCTTTATTATACATCTTTAACATTCGATCCATATCACCATTAAGTCGTTGCAAAATAGACTCGAATTGCTGGTCCACATTAGATCTAATAAATAACTCATTGACAATAACACTGTCCTGAATAGCCTGATGCGCATATAATTTTTGTTCTAATAAGCTGCCAAATAGTTCGCACCTCGTAAAACCTTCGAGATCGGCACCTTGCGCTTTTAATTGTGCGATTTCCCGATCTAAATCAGAATCTAATAATATATAATCACCTACAACCGCAGCAACACCGTCTGCCTTAATTTTACCATTAGCAGTAGTATCTTGTTGTCTTGTTGATTCAACAACCGTATCATCTATTATTTCTTGTGCTTGAAAATGCATAGGACAAGAAATAAGGAGTAGAAGAAAAATATTAGTTATAAATTTCAAATGTATTGTTTTTAATAGCGTCTTTGGTAATATCATTTTCTAAGCTCTTGATAAGTTCTAGTTTTCGTTTATTGATAACGATTTTTTCAATAGAAGATTTTACATGTTTTAGTGGTGCATAATCACTGCGAAAACGAACATCCTTAATATGCATCAAATATAGGTTTATTGAATCTTGAAGTCGTAAAGAATTAGATTTTTTTAACAGTTGCTTTTTATTCTCCTCATTAATAACTGGAATTCTGTTCATTACAACGTTTTGTTTTACCCAAATTGAATCATTGAGGTTAAATGATTTAAACTGAACGGCAATTGAATCTAAGTAACGCTGATCTTTAATTTCGAAACGATTAAAGCGCTTATTAATAGTGTCTAAATTCACTGCGTTCTTAGGTAAAGCGATATATCTAAATTGAAGAATATCATCGTTAAGCTTAAATGATTCTTTATTCACTTCATAGAACGCCTGGGCTTGTTCCTTAGTAACTGTGCTGTCTATATTTTGTCTGACCAAACGTTCTAGGTAAGCTTGGGTAAATAAATCGTTTTTATATTCTTCAACCAGTTTTAAAAAATCTTCTTGTTGGTTTTGCGGAAGGTTTAATAACGCCCCATCCATAAGTAATTTTTTTCTTGCCCACCGATTAATATAAGCAGTAACTATAAGTGTACTATCTTCTTTTGAGGCATCTTCAGGTACCAGATCTGAAACATCTGATTTATAGAGGTACATTTCATTAACTCTAGCCACAGCATTCGTCTCTGGCGGCTTTGTAAATAAATCACAGCTTATAAAGCTAAGGACCAATAAAACGAATATGATACGATAAGTTTTCAAAATAACTTAGGATTTAATATTTGCTTTCATATTCTTAAAAACAGACTCATTAACCTCAACTTTAAAACGATTTCTTAAATTATTAATCCATTCTTTTTCTAGTTGCTCTTGATAATCTGTTATAACGGCACCTTTTGCCTCTTCTAAGGTTTTGGTTTGCGCTGGTAGGATTTCTTTAATCTTCAAAACATGAAAGGCATCATTATGTTTGTATATTTTAGAAACACCTTCTTTAAGTTTTAAATTAGATGGTATGCTACTATGATCTAACTCAAATGTCCCAGAGGTGAAAATCACACGTTGTTCATCCTCAGTATTCATCTGTAATTTAATAGCGTCTGCTGTGGTTTGGTTTTTTAACAGACGTTGAACTTCTTTAGCATCAGATTTATTAGACAAGGAAGCGATGACTACATCCACCCTTTCTTTCCATTGGTATTGATTTTTATGAGTTTCATAAAAGGTTTGTAAGCCAACGGAATCTTTGGATGCTTTATTCCATATCTCTTGTTCCATCAGCTCAAATAAAAGCAATCCTTCTTTATACTCTTTAAGAATAGCTGCAAATTCTTGATTCTCGTTTTTAAGATTATTTTCTCTGTACTTGAGAATACTACGATTGAAAAAATTATTAAACTCTTTTTCAACAACTGTTTTTAAAGGCGCTGGTTTGTTTACATACATGCGTTGTATGGCATTAATATGATCTGCAAAATCTTTAATGCTATAGGTTTTGCTGTTAATAGTAAACACAACTCCATCCTCTATATCAACAGGAATGTTCCATTTTCTATTGAAATAGGAATCATCTAAAATATTTATAAAATAGACTTTAGCGTCTTCATTGATTGTTATATCGTAAGTGGCTTTTAAATCATTAACCATTGCCTCGTTAATAATTCTAGATCGGGCATCTCTTTTAACACGGTTTTCTAGAGCAGCCTTCATCTCGTCATATTCTTGTATAGGTTCTAGTTTTAAACGCTTTACAATATGCCATCCAAATTTTGTTTTAAAAGGCCTCGTATATTTACCATCGGCTTCTAGAGCAAAGGCCATATCTTCAAATTTAGCCGAACTCAATTGTCCACTTTTAAAAGCTTGTAAACGACCACCATTATTAGCCGAACTCTTATCGTCTGAAAATTGTTTCGCTAAGGATTCAAAAGCTTCACCTTGTTCTAGACGCTTGTAAATATCTTTAATTCGCTCCTCTGGGTGAATTGTAGAATCCTGCTGCTCTAAGGCCACCATTATATGAGCGGCAGTTATAGTGCCTCGAGAGGGTCTTTTATCGTTAACTTTTACGATATGATAACCAAACTGTGTTCTAAACGGCATAGATACTTCACCCACTTTGGTATTAAAAGCCGCAGTTTCAAAATCGTAAACCATTTTAAAAGCCGAAAAATAACCCAAGTCCTCAACAAAGATTGTTTTGCCATTATGTACAGCGGCTTTTACCTTGTCCATCCCTTCTTTTAAAACGCGGTCTCTTAAACCCATGATTCTATTATAAGTACTTATAGTATCGGTTACAGATTCATTTAACATTACTAGAATGTGAGAAGCATTAACATCATAAGTGCTGCGCTCGTAGGCTTCTTTAACCAGATTTTCAGTCACTTTATGATCAACTAGATAATTCTTAGTCAGTTGTCGTTTATATCTGTTGAATTCTCTAATATATTGAGGGTCTTTGTCGAGTCCTAAGCGCTCAGCCTCTTTTAATTTAAGCTGATATTCTATAAAAAGTTCTAAATATCCTTCAATATCTTTTTGTCGCTCATCCTGAACTAGATCTAAATTCTTGTAGTACACTCTTAAAAACTCTTGAGTTGTAATAGAGTCATCTTCCACTATGAGTAGAGTTTCTTCTTGCGCTAGGCCAATAAGACCCATAAAAACTACTAAAAACGTTAAAGTACTTTTAAGTTTATTCATAAGGAAGGTATTTATTCAACTTAATTTTTATGAGGCAAAAATAGAATAAATAGAGCATATTACAATTAAAGATATTGAAGAGAAACGTAAGAAACATTTATCTATTATGATTTTGATTTTAAAAAAAACTATGAATTACATTTTATTGAAATAATCATGCCTGAAGTAACATCTTAGAAGTCCTAAACCTGTGAATGATAAAAGTTATCAATACGAAATCGTTTTCGTAAACTGTTTTATTTTATGTATTCAACTTTATTATATAGATTTAGATTCAAAATAAAACTTGAAATTATGATGAAAAATTACATTTTAAAATTCTTATGTTTTGTAAGCTTAACTTGTGCTGCACAAGTTAGTTACAATGGTAATGGTAACTCTGGTTTTGGTGGAGTAATTGGTACCGGAACGCTTGACATAAGCGACGATGGTACAACAATTACTATGGAAGTTACA
>Ga0207419_1001095_pt1 | contig 21624 bp, 20 predicted proteins | sample ElkSloMetagenome_4_FD_184723 | JGI IMG/M metagenome (GOLD analysis project Ga0207419, IMG submission 184723) | Hot spring microbial communities from Elkhorn Slough, Monterey Bay, USA - MD2A (version 2) | ecosystem: Environmental > Aquatic > Marine > Intertidal zone > Estuary: Microbial mat ...
CCTCGCGGACAAGCTGGATACGCTTCGCAGCTTCTTCGCCATCGATGAGAAGCCGACCGGTTCCAAGGATCCGTTCGCACTGCGCCGCGCAACGCTTGGCATCATTCGCCTCATAACCGAGCGCGGCCTGCGCATGGGCGTCGCCGAGGGCGACCTTCTCGATTTCTTCGCCGACCGCCTCAAGGTCCAGCAGCGCGAGGCGGGCGTCCGGCACGATCTCATCGACGCGGTCTTCGCGCTGGGCAGCGAGGACGATCTCGTTCGCCTGCTCGCCCGCGTCCATGCGCTCCAATCCTTCGTCGAGACCGAGAACGGCGCGAACCTGCTCGCCGGCTACAAGCGCGCGGCCAATATCCTGAAGAAGGAAGAGTGGGACGCCGCCCCCCCGCACGCGGGTGAACCGGTCGCCGAGACGAGCGAGGAGGACCCGCTCGCGCTCGCCGGGAAGCCCGAATTCGACGAAGCCTTTGGCCGCGGTGCGGGGAGCCGGGCCGATGCGCTGTCCCATGAACCCGAACCGGCCGAACGCGCTCTGATCGAGGCGCTCGATGCGGCCGCTCCGCAGGCGGCGAAGGCGGTGGAGGAAGAACGTTTCGAGGATGCGATGAAGGCGCTCGCCAGCTTGCGCGCGCCGATCGACGCCTTCTTCGACGAGGTCACGGTCAACGACGACAATCCGGATAAGCGTTCAAGCCGCCTCGACCTTCTCGCCCGGTTCACCCGCGCGGTCGGTCAGGTCGCCGATTTCAGCCGGATAGAAAGCTGAAATGGCGCGTTTGGTGCAAGACGGGATCAGAATGCCAGCAATGGCAGGGCCAGCAACGGCAGGACCAGCAAGGGCAGGGCGCGAGCCAACCTTGCACGGCATGCATGTTCACAGGGGAAACCATCGATGACGACCGCCACCGCGACGCAGACCGGCACCGATACCGAATTGCGCACCGTCTACCGTTTCGGCGGGGACGCCCCGCATGACGATCCGCGCCAGCGCGACAAGGTGGTGACCGGCGGCAAGGGCGCCAACCTTGCGGAAATGGCGTCGATCGGCCTGCCGGTTCCCCCGGGCTTCACCATCACGACCGAGGAATGCGTGCGCTACCTGCAGGCGGGAGAAGCGTTCCGCGACGAATTGCGCGCCGAAGTCGCCGAGGCGCTCGCCCATGTCGAGCGCGCGGTCGGGAAAAAGTTCGGCGATGCGGCCGATCCCCTGCTCGTCTCGGTGCGTTCGGGCGCCCGGGTTTCGATGCCGGGGATGATGGACACCGTGCTCAATCTCGGCCTCAACGACGAGACGGTCGAGGGGCTGGCGAAGGTGAGCGAGGACGAACGCTTTGCCTGGGACAGCTATCGCCGTTTCATCCAGATGTATTCCGACGTGGTGCTCGGCCTCGACCATGGCCTGTTCGAGGAAGCGCTCGAGATCGCGAAGGAAGACCAGGGTTATTACAACGACACCGAGATGAGCGCGGATGACTGGCGCTCGCTGGTGAGGGAATACAAGAGGATTGTGCGCGAGGAACAGGACGAACCGTTCCCGCAGGACGTGAACGATCAGCTCTGGGGCGCAATCGCGGCGGTGTTCGGCAGCTGGGATTCGGAACGGGCCAAGGTCTATCGCCGCCTCAACGACATTCCGGCCGACTGGGGCACGGCGGTCAACGTGCAGGCGATGGTGTTCGGCAACATGGGCGATACCAGCGCCACCGGCGTCGCCTTCACCCGCGACCCTTCGACCGGCGATCGCAGCTATTACGGCGAATACCTCATCAACGCGCAAGGGGAGGACGTGGTCGCGGGCATCCGCACGCCGCAATACCTCACCAGGGCCGCGCGCGAGGCAGCGGGGGCAAAGCCGCTTTCGATGGAAGAGGCGCTGCCTCAGGCTTACGAGGAGCTGGCGCGGGTCTTCGACCTGCTCGAAAGCCATTACAGGGACATGCAGGACATCGAGTTCACCGTCGAACGCGGCAAGCTGTGGATGCTCCAGACCCGCACCGGCAAGCGGACGGCCAAGGCGGCGCTCAAGATGGCGACCGACATGGTGGACGAAGGCCTGATCGACCGCGCCGAGGCGGTGCGGCGGATCGACCCGATGGCATTGGACCAGCTGCTCCACCCCACGCTCGATCCCGATGCGGAACGCGACGTGATGACGACGGGCCTGCCCGCCTCGCCGGGCGCGGCGGCGGGCAAGATCGTGCTGGATGCCGACACCGCCGAACAATGGGCCAACCGGGGCGACAAGGTGATCCTCGTGCGGGTCGAGACCAGCCCTGAGGACATTCACGGCATGCATGCCGCGCAGGGCATCCTTACCGCACGCGGCGGGATGACGAGCCATGCGGCAGTGGTCGCGCGCGGCATGGGACGACCCTGTGTCTCGGGTGCGAGCGGGATTTCGATCGACCGGACCGAGCGCACGCTCAGGATCGGCTCGCAGGAGCTGAAGGAAGGCGACACGATCACTCTCGACGGCGCCAACGGCCAGGTCATGCTGGGCGAGGTGCCGACGGTCGAGCCGGAACTGGCGGGCGATTTCGCGACGCTGATGGAATGGGCCGACGAACTCAGGCGGATGCGCGTGCGCACCAATGCCGAAACCCCCGAGGACTGCCGCATGGCGCGCCAGTTCGGGGCCGAGGGCATCGGCCTGTGCCGGACCGAGCACATGTTCTTCGATGCAGGCCGCATCAAGGCAGTGCGCCAGATGATCCTCGCCGAGGACGAGGCCGGACGCCGCAAGGCGCTGGACCAGCTTCTGCCCGAACAGCGCGCCGATTTCACCGCGATCTTCGAGGTCATGGCGGGCCTTCCCTGCACGATCCGCCTGCTCGACCCGCCGCTGCACGAATTCCTGCCCACCCGCGACGAGGAATTCGCCGATCTTTCGGACGCGACCGGGCTCGGCGTCGACCATCTCAGGCGGCGCGCGAACGAGCTGCACGAATTCAACCCGATGCTCGGCCATCGCGGCTGCCGGCTCGGCATCACCTATCCAGAAATCTACGAAATGCAGGCGCGCGCGATCTTCGAGGCGGCCTGCGCGGTCGAGGCGGAAAGCGGCGATGCGCCGCTGCCGGAAATCATGATCCCGCTGGTCGCGACGAAGAAGGAACTCTCCCTGCTCCGCGCGCTCGTCGACAGGGTGGCGGAGGAAGTGTTCGGCGAAAAGGGCACGCGCATCGCCTATCTCGTGGGCACGATGATCGAGCTGCCGCGCGCCGCGCTCCTCGCGGGGGAGATCGCCGAAGAAGGCGAATTCTTCAGCTTCGGCACGAACGACCTTACCCAGACGACGCTCGGCCTGTCGCGCGACGATGCCGGGCGCTTCCTCGGCACCTATGTCGACAAGGGGATTTTCCCGCGCGACCCCTTCGTAAGCCTTGACGTTGACGGGGTCGGCCAGCTCGTCGAACTCGCCGCGACCCGCGGGCGGGCAACGCGCCCCGAGATCAAGCTCGGCATTTGCGGAGAGCATGGCGGAGACCCGGCCAGCATCGGTTTCTGCGAGAATGTCGGGCTCGATTACGTCAGCGCCTCGCCCTATCGCGTGCCGATCGCGCGGCTTGCCGCGGCGCAGGCGGCGCTTGCCGTTTCGAAATAGGTCCTAGGTCCCCGCGAGCGACCGCCGCCCGGTAAGGGTGACGATCTCGATCCGCTCGGGGACCTTTCCGCCTTCGTCCGCGCGGTCCAGAAACGCAGCGCGCGCGCGCGCCAGCGCCACCTTGCCGATCGGTGAGCCTGCATCGGCGAGCGCATTGCCGAGCGCCTGGTCGCGCAGGTCCGAAACCAGCACGTCGAGCGCGGAATAGCGGATCGTCAGCGTCTGCGTGTCCACCACCGGGTCCTTCCAGCCCGCGCGCTGGAGCAGTCCGGGCGCGGCGCGATGATCGACCAGCGGATGCATCCGCGCTGCCGGCCGGTCCGGTTCGGCAGCGAGCATCGCGGCGCGCAGCGAAGGCAGGCTCTGCCCGCCAACGAAGCTCGCGATGACGAGCCCGCCCGGCTCCAATGCATTGCGCAGATGGATCAGCGCGCCGGGCAGATCGTTCACGGCATCAAGCTGGCCCAGCACCGCGATGAAATCGAACCCGCTCGCCGGAAAGGGCGATTCGGGATCGATCGCATTGCCGTCCTCGACGTGTCCGCCGCCGCGCGCGAGATAATCGCCGAGCGGGCTTGGACACGGCCCGATCACCAGTGTCCGCTTCGGCTCATGACGGACGAAGGCAAGCCGCTCCGCCATCTCCTCGGCCATGTCCTCCCACACGAAACGCGCCGCCTCGTCACGGCGCTGACGGGCGAGGGCGCGTGCAAGGCGAAGGGCGCGGCGCCGGGGGCTGAAGATGCGGGGAACCTGCGAAGTCATGCGCTGCCTCCTGCCGCGCTTGCCTCTTCGCCGCAAGCCGTGCGAAGACGCGCGTTCAGGGGAGGGTCGCGTATGGGGAAGGGGTCGCTTCTTGCCGCGGGGCTTAGGCCGCTTGTCGATCTCGTCTATCCGCCGCGCTGCCCGCTTTGCGGGCAAGCGGTGGTCGAACAGGGCGGGCTGTGCGCCGAATGCTATGGTGAACTCGAAATCCCCGGCGATCCCGCATGCACGCTGTGCCAGCGCCCTTTGGGCAGCGCGAACGCCGTCAAGAACGAGACCTGTTTCGGTTGCCGGGCCGATCCGCCGCGTCATTCCGGGATCTTCGCCGCAACGCTCTATAACGACGCTTCGCGCAGGCTGCTCCTGTCGTTCAAGCACGGCGAGCGGATCGCGCTAGCCGGGCTGATGGCGCGGCTGATCGGCGTCCGCCTGCCAGCCCTCGAAGCGGGAGAGTGTCCGCTGCTGGTCCCGGTCCCCCTTCATCGCTGGCGAATCTGGCAGCGCGGCTACAACCAGTCGGCCCTGCTCGCTCGCGAATTGTCGCGGCAGGGTAGGGGAGAACTGCTGGTTGATGCCCTGATGCGGCGCAGGGCGACGCGCAGTCTCGGCGGGCTGGGGCGCGAGGAACGCGAATCGATGCTGGCGGGGGCGATCGCGGTCAGCCCGTCGCGCGCGCGGCGGATCAGGGGGCGAAACGTGATCCTCGTCGACGACGTTCTCACCAGCGGGGCGACCAGCAATGCCTGCGTCGATGCGCTGCTTGATGCCGGGGCGAAGGACGTGGCGGTCGCCTGTTTCGCCCGCGTGATCGACGGGCGCGGGATGGGCGGCGCAAAGGCAAGGGCGGAAGAATGGCACTCTGAAAAGAACGGAAGTGAGCCGGAAGGCGCGTCGCAAGATGCGTTCGCCACAAAACACAACGCCCGAGGCCATTACAGCCCCGGGCGCCACGTGACGAAATGATGCGGACCCGCTCCTTTCGGAGCTATCGGCGGCCACCCCCTAACTTGGCCGCCGGGATCCTATCCCTCATCGTTCAACCGGAAGCGCCGACACCCCGCTGTCGGCTGCTGCCCGGTCACCCCCTGAACCTGGCGGCCTGATTCCGTAGTCAGGTCGCCGGTGTTCGGTGGTGGGCCGTTTCCGACCCATGCGCATGTTTTTCCATCCCCACTCGCAATCGTGAAGGTGAAAACGAAAACTGGCCGATTTTCGTGATCATCTGTTGTCATCGTGCAACAAGGGAGGCTTGAGGCGTGCGCGCGATGGCGTAATGGCGGGCGGGAAAGGAGAGGCGGCATGGACCGAGGCGAAATTTCAAAGGATGAGCGCGAGCGCGGATCACGCTTTGCCCCGGTGTTCGATCCGGCGGGCCTGCTTCCCGTGGTGGTGGTCGATGCCGGTTCGGGCGAGGTTCTGGTTCTTGCCTGGATGAACGAGGAGGCGCTTCGCCTGACGCGGCAGAACGGGCGGGTGACCTTCTGGTCCCGTTCGCGCGGGAAGCTTTGGACGAAGGGGGAGACCTCGGGAAACTTCCTCAAGGTCGAGGAAATGCTGGTCGATTGCGACCAGGACACGCTCGTCATCCGTGCATGGCCCGAAGGCCCGACCTGCCACACCGGAGCGCGCAGCTGCTTCTACCGGCGGCTCGATCCGCTTGCCGACGATGCGGAGGCGCTGTCGCCGCTCTCTCGTTAGGGTCAAGACTTGACGCTGACGTAAAGGGAAGGTAGGTATCGGGCATGGTAACCGCACCGGCCCGCAAACCCGCATCCGGATCGATCGATGCCAAGCCCGCTGCCGAAACCGAGCAGCGCCGCAGCAGCGCGCATCTCGACCGGCCCGACAAACATGCGCGAGAGCAATATTCGATCTCGGACCTGACGTCCGAATTCGGCTGCACCGCGCGTGCGCTTCGTTTTTACGAGGACGAAGGGTTGATCAGCCCCGCGCGAGTGGGGCTCACCCGGGTCTATTCGAAGCGCGACCGGGCGCGGCTCGCCTGGATCATGCGGGCCAAGAATGTCGGTTTCTCGCTGAACGAGATCCGCGAGATGATCGACCTCTACGATCTCGACGATGGCCGCGTCGAACAGCGGCGCGTCACGATCGAAAAATGCCGCGAGCATATCGCCAAGCTCAAGGAGCAGCGCGCCGATATCGATTCGTCGATCAAGGATCTCACCGAATTCGTCGCCGAGATCGAAAAGCTCGACCTCGGCTGAATCCGACCCCGACCAGACCAATACCGCTTGAAAAAGGGATCAAAGCGATGCCGACCTATACCGCCCCGACCCGCGACACGCGCTTCATCGTCAACGAGATGCTCGACCTTGCAAGCTACGGCAACCTGCCCGGCTTCGAGAACGCGACGCCCGACATGATCGACACGGTCATCAACGAGGCGGGGAAGTTCTGCGCCGAGGTGCTCGCGCCGCTCAACCAGATCGGCGACGAACATGGCTGCACCCGGCACGAGGACGGATCGGTCACGACGCCCCCGGGCTTCAAGGAGGCCTATGACGCCTATGTCGAAAGCGGGTGGGGCACGATCGCCAAGCCCGAGGAATTCGGCGGGCAGGGCCTGCCGCACGTGCTCGGCTTCGTGATCGAGGAATATACCGGCACCGCCAACCAGGCGTTCGCCATGTATCCCGGCCTCACCAACGGCGCGACCGCCGCGATCGAGGCGGCGGGATCGCAGGAACAGAAGGAAATGTACCTGCCCAAGATGATTTCGGGCGAATGGTCGGGCACGATGAACCTGACCGAGCCGCATTGCGGCACCGATCTCGGCATGATCCGCACCAAGGCCGAACCGAACGACGACGGGTCCTATTCGATCACCGGCACCAAGATCTTCATTTCCGCCGGCGAACACGACCTCACCAGCAACATCATCCACCTCGTGCTGGCGAAAACGCCGGGCGCGCCCGACTCCTCGAAGGGCATCTCGCTCTTCATCGTGCCCAAGTACATCCTCGATGAAAACGGCGAGCCGGGCGAGCGCAACGGCGTTTCCTGCGGGTCGATCGAGAAGAAGATGGGCATTCACGGCAATGCGACCTGCGTGCTCAACTATGACGGCGCGAAAGGCTGGATGGTCGGCGAAGAGAACAAGGGGCTTGCCGCCATGTTCATCATGATGAACGCCGCCCGTCTCGGCGTCGGTCTGCAGGGCCTCGCCCAGGCCGAGGTCTCCTATCAGAACGCCGTCACCTATGCGCTCGACCGGCGGCAGGGCCGCGCGCTGACCGGACCGAAGGACACCGACGCCAAGGCCGATCCGATCTTCGTGCACCCCGACGTGCGCCGGATGCTGATGGACGCCAAGGTGTTCAATGAGGCGATGCGCGCGCTGTGCCTGTGGGGCGCCCTGCAGGTCGACCTCACCCACAAGGCGCAGACGCAGGAAGAGCGCGAGGAAGCCGACATGCTGATCGGCCTCATGACCCCCGTCATCAAGGGCTACGGCACCGACAAGGGTTATGACATCGCGAACAACATGCAACAGGTCTATGGCGGGCATGGCTATGTGCGCGAATGGGGCATGGAACAGTTCGTGCGCGATAGCCGCATCGCCATGATCTACGAAGGCACCAACGGCGTGCAGGCGATGGACCTGTGTGGCCGCAAGCTGCCGGCCAAGGGCGGCAAGGCGATCCAGAAATACTTCGCCGTGATCGACGAGGAAATCGCCTCGGTGAAGGACGACGAGACGCTTGCTCCTATCGCCGCAGCCCTCGAAAAGGCGCTGGGCGAACAGAAGGCTGCGACCATGTGGTTCATGCAGAACGCGATGCAGAACCCCAACCATCTCGGCGCGGGCGCGCATCACTACATGCACATCATGGGCATCGTGACGCTGGGCTACATGTGGCTGAAGATGGCGAAGGTCGCGAAGGAAGCGTTGGCGGGCGATCCGTCGGACAAGGCGTTCTACGAAGCCAAGCTGACTTCGGCCGCCTATTACGCCGAGCGCTGGCTGCCGGACGCAGGCGCGCTGCGTCGCAAGCTCGAGGCGGGCAGCGAGAACATGATGAAGCTGACCGAGGACGCCTTCGCCACCGCGGCCTAACGCGTCCAACAATCGCCGCCGCCCCGAGTCGCGGGGCGCAAGTTGACTTAGTTCATCCGCGGGTCGTCGTATTTCGATATGACGGCCCGCATTTTGCGTCTGCCGCGCGTGCAAGGTGGCGGCGCGAAGCTAGCAGGGCGCGCGCGAGTAGGAAAACACACCCGCGACGCCGCGCTGTGCAAGGGATTCACCGCGCAGCTGCGGCAGCGGCAGCGACGCGTTCGGCGAGGGTCATGCCCTTCATCATCTGGGGCTGCGGCGCTGAGGCGGCCCTCCCTGGGGTGGTGGGCGCGGCAGCTGAGGGCGCGGACCCTTCGTCGGGGTCGGCTCCATTCAATATCTTCTCCGCCACTTCCTCGATCGTCCCGGCCACCAGCAGGGGCTGCCCGCCGATGATGCCGACGCTGGTCTGGCCGTTCTCGGCGGTGCGCAGCCAGGCGACGTTCTCGGCCACGACGAGGTAATTGCCGCCGCGCGATTCGAGCTTGATGAATTTCATGGTCGCTTGGGTCCGGGCAGGCTGATCGGGATTGTGAACACTCGCAGCTTCTAGCGCGAGCTTCCTAAGGAAAGGGCTAATCCCGGGCGAAAGATTCGCTCCGGTTTCGGCCCCTTCGAAGCCCGGTGGTTAGGGCAGGGGACACGGGGTCAGGCCGGTCGCATCGGCTAGGGGCGGCGGGCTTTGGCTGCCGGGCGCGCTCACGAAAAGTCCAAAACCGGCCTGTCGGTTGACGAGCCCTTTCCGGTCAAATTACAAAATGCTAGCCTGAACACTATGGGCCAAGATGCAAGAAAATCGATTTACGCGTGGCTTACCGTAATAAGTATGTTCAGCTTCGTTTGGGTCATCAACGAATTCGGCGTCACCGGGTTGATCGGTGAGAATTTAACTGGGTGGCTTTTCTCTACGCTAGGGATTTTGGCGGTTATCAATTTCGTTCGATTTTGCTGGGGTCTATGGCAGCGGCGGGCCACGAATGTACGAAATCCGAATCTAGACTAGTTTCTAGTCTCCACCCCATCTCAGACTTTCGGGATGCTCGGACGGTCGCCTGCTGGCAGTCCGACCGCTTGCGCCGCTGTCGCGTCGATCGCTGACCGGCGGCAGCCGAGCCCGTACTTGCCGCGAGACACTAGTTTTTCGAGTGGTACGAAGCGCTCTCAAACTCCGACAGACAGCCAAACATCGGCATTGATTTGACTGCGCCAAACCAAACCATCGTGCCGCTTTCGTTATCTCCTGGCAGTCTGGCAATCCCAGCAGTCCTTATTCGCCCTGCTCACTAAGCATCATTAATGGCGGTTATTGCTCGGGCTGGGGCGAGCGTTCTGCAATGGTCAGCGAACCCGCTGCCTGATCGAACAACACTATTTTATCCGAGAAGTATTTAAACCCAATATGCCCATCAATGTCTCTCGAGGGGTGCTGCGAGAGATTTACTGTCTCGTCTGACTGTAATCCACCAATGCCGATCGGCACTCCTTCCACTAAGGGCTCATCACTGATAGTCCCAGAAACATCAACCGAATTTGTAGACCTTTTTGACCGTGAACCTCCCAACAATCTTTCCCATGCGTGATCAAATACTGTAACCGTATGATTACTTCCTAAATCTATCCTAAATCTCGCGTCCTTTCCGTCAACCCGCGCCCTCAGCACTCCATCAATAAATGATAAAGTCTCTATCCTATCGCCATTGAGCTTCATACCTCCGCTGGCTACAAAAAGAATGCTACCGTTTTCCCCATCGATTGTGTACGCCAAGCTCGCCAATATATCATTTCCGAGAACCATTCCGACCGGTCTGTCAATGAATTCTGAAATTACCGAAAGATCTATGGAAAACATTGGGCCAGTAATCGCGAATTGACCAGGTATGCGAACATGCACTCCCTCAGCGACATACGTATCCAAGTGGCGAGATGGACTGCGGATATTTCCGATGGCTTCGCGAATTGGAACTCCAAGCTTCCCCGCAAGACCTAGGTCGATGACTGTGTTATCTGCACCATTGTCAAGTAATACCCATTCCTCTCGACCATTTATCAGTGCCTTGAAAAAGATCAGATTTTTGGTCATGTCTGCGGACATCAGTTTCGGCCGACCGTCATTCAGGAAATCGATCTCGACTTGCTGCGTCGCTTCAATTTCGCCGGAAGAGGCTAGTGGCTCATCTGAAGAATTAGCCTGCACAGAGAGGCTGGTGCAGGCTAATACAAGCATCATCATGTACTTCATCATAGACTTGACGTCTCTCTTCAACTCAGGCCCCAACTTAGACGCTTGTCAAAATGACGAGGCACGTACTATTGATCGGCTCCATGAATCATGCCTTCCATGTCACCTCACGGTCAACACCAAAGGCTCCGGAGTATTTCTGACTAGTAATTTCAAAGTCTTGGGATTGAAGCGACATTTCAAAGGCTTGACGCTTGTATGCCCGAGTAGGCCGGAATACCAAGCGGGCAAATTATCCGCTCTCGACAAAGCAAGTGGCGGAAGGTGGCTCACCTTTTGTTGATGGGCCGATTGAAATAAGAGCTAAGTCCGGAACCCACCCACTTCCGGCCATAGCATTGTTACACTTTGTGCCCCGAAAGCGGCCAGGTGCGCGCATTCGCGGCGATCACTCCACCGGCAGGAAATCGGGGACCGACAGGTAGCGTTCGCCAGTGTCGTAATTGAACCCCATCACGCGCGTGCCTTCGCCCAGTTCGGGCAGTTTCTTCGCAATCGCCGCAAGCGTCGCACCCGACGATATGCCCACCAGCATCCCTTCCTCGCGAGCCGCTCTGCGGGCCATTTCCTTCGCTTCGTCGGCCCCGACGGGAACCGCTCCGTCGATCGCATTGGTGTGAAGGTTGTCGGGGATGAAGCCCGCGCCGATGCCCTGGATCGGGTGCGGGCCGGGTTCGCCGCCATTGATGACGGGGGACGCTTCGGGCTCGACGCCATAAGCCTTGAAATCCGGCCAGACCTTTTTCAGTTCTTCCGCGCAGCCGGTCAGGTGTCCGCCCGTGCCGACGCCGGTGATCATCACGTCGATCGGATCATCCTTGAAATCGCGCAGGATTTCCTGTGCCGTCGTGCGGGCGTGGACGGCGACATTGGACGGGTTTTCGAACTGCGAAGGGCTCCACGCGCCTTCGGTCGTCTCGACCAGTTCGGCTGCCCGCTCGATCGCGCCTTTCATGCCCTTTTCCTTGGGCGTGAGATCGAATGTCGCGCCATAGGCGAGCATCAGGCGGCGGCGTTCGATCGACATCGATTCGGGCATGACGAGAACGAGGCGATAGCCCTTGACCGCCGCGACCATGGCAAGTCCGATGCCGGTGTTCCCGCTGGTCGGCTCGACGATGGTTCCGCCGGGCTTGAGGCGGCCTGATTCCTCGGCGTCCTCCACCATGGCGAGCGCGATGCGGTCCTTGATCGAGCCGCCGGGATTGGTGCGTTCCGACTTGATCCACACTTCGTGGTCGGGAAACAGGCGCGCCATGCGGATATGGGGCGTGCCGCCGATGGTTTCGAGGATATTGGCTGCTTTCATGTCAGGCCTCCTGTGTTTTCGTTGGTTCGCTATCTAGCAGGTCCGGCGGGGGATCGAAGGTCTTGGTGGTGACAAGCACTGGGAACAGCCTTGCCCACAAGGCGACCGTCACGACCGCGCCCGCGCCTCCGGCGACCACGGCCGCGACCGGGCCGATCAGGAAGGCGAGCGAACCGGAGAAGAAATCGCCGCCCTCGTTCGATGCGCTGATGGTGAGGAGACTCACCGAGGAGACGCGCCCGCGCTTGTCATCAGGCGTGTGAAGCTGGATCAGCGACTGGCGGATATAGACGCTGAACATGTCGGCCGCGCCGACGATGAACAGCATGGCGAGGCTGAGCGGCATGGATTTCGACAGGCCGAAGACGATCGTCGCACAGCCGAAGATCGCGACCGCGCCGAGCATCTTGGGGCCGACATTGGAATTGATCGGCCGGAACGAAAACCACGCGGCGGTGAGCGCAGCGCCCACCGCGGGGGCCATGGCGAGCTGACTGAGCCCGGTCTCTCCCACCTCGAGGATGTCGCGCGCATAGACCGGGAACAGCGCGGTCGCTCCGGCGAGGAAGACCGCGGCGAGGTCGAGCGTGATCGCGCCGAGCACCATCTTGTTGTGGACGACATAGCGCAGCCCGTCGACAATCGCGCCGATGGGGCGCTGGTCCTTGCGCACGGCGGGCTGGGAGACGCGGCCGATGAAGGTAAGGGCGGTGGCCGATATCGCGAACAGCACGGCGGCGACGCTATAGGGCAGGTGCGGTTCGATCGAGAACAGGTAGCCCCCGAGCGCCGGCCCGCCGATCATCCCGACCTGCCACGCGATCGATGACAGCGCGATGGCCGTGGGCAGGATCGCCTTGGGCACGAGGTTCGGGGCAAGGGCGGACAGCGCCGGCCCCGCAAAGCCGCGCGCGACGCCCAGAACGATCGCGACCGCATAGAGGATCGGCAGCGCGATCGCCCCGCTAGCGGTCGCCCAGGCGAGCACTGCCGCGCAGCCCAGCTGCAAGAGCACGGTGAGCCGTCCCAGCGCGCGCCGGTCGAACCGGTCGGCAGCAAGGCCTGAAAACGGCGTGAGGACGAACAGCGGCAGGAATTGCAGCAGGCCGATCAGCGCAAGCTGGCCCGACGCCTCGGCAATCGTCATGCCCCCGTCGCGCGCGATGTTGTAGGTCTGCCATCCGATGATGAGCAGCATCGCATATTGCGCCAGCGTCATCGCGAGGCGGCTGACCCAGTAGGCGCGGAAATTGGCGACCCGAAATGGGTGGGGCCGAGAAGGTCGGGCGGATGCGGTCTCGTTCACGCCATCGCCCATGGCAGGCTGATGGCGCGCTGCCAAGCGAGCGCTGCTAGGCTCCCCTCAAGCCGGGCTTTCCCGTTCAGCGCCCCCGGCGAAGGCGCGGATTGGGCTGGAGCGTGTCGATCATCGTGACGAAATCGTCGATGCGGATGATCCGTTCGAACTGGAAGCCCGCCCGCACGTCGCGGGTCCAGATGCAATAGGCCTCTATCCGGCCCACCACGGGCAGGCGGATGATGATCCGGTCTCCCCGCGCAAGGCTGTGCGCGTCGTCCACCATGAAGCCGTGCGCCGACAGGTTGCAGACGTGCAGGTTGAGGTCGCCATGCTGGAAATGTTCGACGATCACCGGGAAATCGACCGGGTGACGCGCCGCGCGGCGCATGTCTGTAACGCTCAGATTCGCTCCGACGGACACTGCGCCCCTTCCTCCATTAGCTGTCGCAAGGCTTTCCTAATGGGAGATAAAGGCTGACATTTGGTAAAGTGCGATGCTTACGCCGGGCTTTACCCTGCGACTGGTCGCCCCGCATTTCAGCGCGTGACGAGAGCGTGCTTCTTCTTGCCGAGGCTGAGCCGCAGGCTCGCGCCCGCATCCGGCAGGACCAGAAAGCCGGGATCGTTCACCGTCTCGCCGTCCAGTTTCACCGCTCCCTCGGCAAGCTTTCGCTTCGCCTCGCCATTGGACGCGGTGAAGCCGAGCTCGGTCAGCACCGCGCCGATCCGCATGCCTTCCTCGCTCACGGCAAGGGTCGGCAGGTCTTCGCCCGCGCCGCCCGCAAAGGTCTCGCGCGCGGTCGCCTCGGCAGCGCGCGCGGCTTCTTCGCCGCGGACGAGTTTCGTCACCTCGTTCGCCAGCACCACCTTGGCCGCGTTGATCTCGGCCCCTTCGAGCGCTTCGAGCCGCCCGATGTCGTCCAGCGCAAGGTCGGTGAACAGTCGCAGGAAGCGGCCGACGTCGCGGTCGTCGCAATTGCGCCAGTATTGCCAGAAATCGTATGCCGGAAGCTGGTCTTCGTTGAGCCAGACCGCGCCTGCCGCAGTCTTGCCCATCTTCGCCCCGTCGGCGGTGGTGAGCAGCGGCGTCGTCAGGCCGAACAGCTCGCGCCCTTCCATCCGGCGGCCCAGTTCCATGCCGTTGACGATATTTCCCCACTGGTCCGACCCGCCCATCTGCAACCGGCAGCCATAACGCCGCGCGAGTTCGAGGAAGTCGTAGGCCTGAAGGATCATGTAATTGAATTCGAGGAAGGTCAGCGGCTGTTCGCGCTCGAGCCGCAGCTTGACCGAATCGAAGGTGAGCATCCGGTTGATCGTGAAATGCGGCCCGACATCGCGCAGCAATTCGATATAGCCGAGCGTCGATAGCCATTCATCATTGTTGACCATGACGGCATCGGTCGGCCCGTCCCCGAAGGTGAGAAGCCGCTCGAACACGGTAAAGATCGATGCGATGTTGGCGTCGATCGCTTCGGGAGTGAGGAGCTTGCGGCTTTCGTCCTTGCCCGACGGATCGCCGATCTTGGTCGTGCCGCCGCCCATCACCACGATCGGCTTGTGCCCGGCCTGCTGCAGCCTGCGCAGCATCATGATCTGGACGAGACTGCCCACATGGAGCGAAGGCGCGGTCGCGTCGAAGCCGATGTAACCGGGCACGATGCTGTTCGCGGCGAGCGCGTCGAGGCCCGCAGGGTCGGTGACCTGGTGGATGTAGCCGCGCTCCTCCAGCAGGCGCAGAAGGTCGGAATCGTATGTCGTCGTGCCCGTGCTCATGACGCGGGCGCTTATCAGCGCTCGTCGCAATCGCCTAGAGCCTTGCGCAGCGCCCCTTGCGCAGGCGCGGCGCTGTGGCATCAAGGGGGCATGATCCCCCTCATGCTTCACCGCTCGTGCGATCTCGGCCCCATCCGCGCCGTGACCGCGCGAATCGACGCGACCGCGACCGGCTTCGAGGCCGAATTCCGTCTCGACGGGACGCTCGAAGGCATCGTGCTGCCGCCCTCCGGCCCATCGATCCGCGCCGACGGATTGTGGCAATCGACCTGTTTCGAAATCTTCTGGCAGGGGATCGGCGAGGAAGGCTACCGCGAGTTCAACTTCGCGCCATCGGGCAAATGGGCGGCTTATGGCTTCGACAGCTATCGAGAGGGAATGCGCGAGGCAGCGGTCAATGCGATCGCCGTGTCATGTTCTCATGCAAGCGCGAGGGGATCGGGAGAAATGGTGCTCAGGGCGAATGTCGCCGCCGACCTCGCCTCACCCGCGCAGGTCGGACTGAGCGCCGTGATCGAACATCGCGGCGGGGGGCTGCAATATTGGGCGCTCGCCTTTGCGCCCGGGCCGCCCGATTTCCATTCCGAAGCCTGCCGCCAGCTGATCGTCGAGCGCTAGCCGACGTCTCACGCCTCGGCGGGGCGCTGGCCGAACGGGGCGTTGAGTTGCACGATCTTCCAGTTGAGCAGCAGCGCGAAGCTGACCCAGGAAATGTAGGGAAGGTTGAGCCACCCCGCGAGCGGCGACCATAGGGGCAGGAACAGGCACAGCGCGAACACCGAAAGCCACAGGAAAACGTTCTCGATCAATGCGAAATCGGGCCGCTTCAGCTTGAAGAAGAGCGGCGACCAGGCGAAGTGGAGGACGAAATTCACCCCGAACAGCGCGCCGATTGCAATGCCGGCGGCGGTCGTTTCGGCGGCGGTCCAGGCGAGGTAGAAGCTCCAGCCCGATAGCCCGAGAATGATCGTCCATGCCGGGCCGAACAGCCAGTCGGGCGGCTGCCAGCTGGGCTTTTTCAGATTGCGATACCATTCCCCGATATCGGTCAGCGCACCGCCCGCGCCGCCAAGAATTATCGCCCATGCGGCGGCGACAATCGCGGGGGTCCATTCGATATCCATGTTGCACAAGCGAAACAGGGGCCGCCTTGTTCCCGCGCGCGAGGGCCGGCGTGCAAAAGATTTGCCTTTGCCCCATCGCTGTTCCAACGCTTGCGCCCATGACTGACGTGAAATTCGGCATCGACCGCCTGCTCGAAAACCGTTCCCTCCTGACCGAACTGGGAGGGCGGCGCGTCGCGCTGGTCGCCCATCCGGCCAGCGTGACCGCCGACCTGACGCACAGCCTCGATGCGCTCGTGGGGGCGGGGGTGAACGTCACCAGCGCCTTTGGTCCCCAGCATGGGCTGAAGGGTGACAAGCAGGACAACATGGTCGAAAGCGCGGACGAATTCGATCCCGTCTACGGCATCCCTGTTTTCTCGCTCTATGGCGAAGTCCGCCGTCCGACGGCGCGAATGATGGAAAGCGCGGACGTCTTCCTGTTCGACCTGCAGGACCTCGGCTGCCGGATCTACACCTTCGTCACTACCCTGCTCTATCTGCTCGAAGAGGCCGCCAAGGAGGGCAAGAGCGTCTGGGTACTGGACCGCCCGAACCCCGCCGGGCGCCCGGTCGAGGGGACGATGCTGGTGCCGGGGCAGGAAAGCTTCGTCGGCGCTGCTCCCATGCCGATGCGCCACGGTCTTACGATGGGCGAGATGGGCCATTGGTTTGCCCGCCATTTCGGTCTCGATGTCGATTACCGGGTAGTGGCGATGGAAGGCTGGCAGCCCGATGGCGAAGGGCCCGAGAGTGGATGGGGCTGGCCGACGTCACGGGTGTGGGTGAACCCGTCGCCCAATGCCGCCAACGTGAACATGGCGCGCTGTTATGCCGGGACGGTCATGCTCGAAGGCACCACGCTGTCGGAGGGTCGCGGGACCACGCGGCCATTGGAAGTGCTGTTCGGCGCGCCCGACATTGACGCAAAGGCCGTGCTGGCGGAAATGCATGCGCTTGTGCCCGAATGGTGCACGGGCGCGGCATTGCGCGAATGCTGGTTCGAACCGACTTTCCACAAGCATTCAGGTTCACTTTGCAACGCCCTGATGTTGCACGCCGAAGGTCCGTTCTATGCACACGACGCATTCCGTCCCTGGAGGCTCCAGGCGCTCGCCTTCAAGGCGATCCGCAGGCTTTATGCGGATTACGACCTGTGGCGCGATTTCCCTTACGAATACGAACTGGACCGGCTTGCAATCGACGTCATCAATGGCGGGCCGTCCCTGCGCGAATGGGTCGATGACGCCGACGCGGCGCCGGGCGATCTCGACGCGCTGGCGTCACATGACGAAGCGGCGTGGATCGCCGATGTGCGCGAACACCTGTTGTACTGAATGGGCGCACGCCGCGCTTTCCTTGGTGCCCGCGAACCCTTAAGCTCGCCGCGATAGCGGGTCGAAAAAGGGGAAACTTGAAATGACGTCATCTTCGCGCGAACTGGTCGAGGGCATCTACGCTGCTTTTGCAGCGGGCGACATGGACAGCTTCGGCGCGGCGCTGGCGCCCGATGTGGTCTGGAACGAGGCGGAAAATTACCTTTACGCCGACCGCAATCCCTATCGCGGATTTCAGCAGATCGTCGAGGGCGTCTTTGCCCGCACGGCCGAGGATTTCGACGGTTTCGCGGTCGCGATGAATGACATCGTCGATGGCGGGGACAGGGTGGTGGCGATGGGCCGCTATACCGGCACCAGCAAGGCGACGGGCAAGCCGCTCGACGTGCAGGCGGCCCATGTCTGGACGGTGGAAGGTGGCAAGGTCGTGCGCTTCCAGCAATATGTCGACACGCTCGGCGCGGCCCGCGCAATGGGGGCGGCCTGACGGCCTGCTATCGAGAGGGCTGCGCGCGCCAGAGCAGTTTGCCCTCTCGCGGCGCTTCGGGCAGCGGGCGAATGTCCTGCGGATCGCCCTTCACGACCATGACCGCGCAGCCATCCTGCCGCCGGTCCACCGCATAGATCAGCACCGGATCATCCGGCGTCGCAGGCCCGCGCCGTAGCAGCGGAGGTTGGCCAGAGGCGCGGCGCGCGTGCTCGATCTGGTCGCGGCAGGCTTCGCGGTCGGGGCTGGCTGCGGCGGTGGCAGGCGCTTCGGCTTCGGCAGCGGACGGATCATCCGCGCCGATCAGCGCGAGCGCGGCGAGGGGCAGGGCGAGTATGCGCATGGACTCCTCCTTTGCAGGCGGAGGATACCATAACGGGTCTCGTGTCAAAAGCGGCGCGGCTGCCGGCCACGCCTGCGAGGCGAGATCAGCCGCCGTTTTCCCTACCGAGATCAGCCCGGTATCCCTTCGGTGCGGAGACCTTGATCCTGCCCGCCAGGCAGGCGAGCAGCGCCTCGTTCGTGAGAAGTTCGGCAAACTCGATGCCGAGCCTTCCCTTTTCGCTCCACGCGACGATCCCGTTGATGCGCGATCCCCCGCAGACGAGCGTGATCGTCTCGAACACTCGCAGCGCAATCGTGACGTCGAGAAGCGCGCCATCGACGGAGATGTCGCGTACGAGAACTTCTTGCGATGAGGTCTCGCCTTCGAGCACGCCCTTGAGGAACGCGGCGGCCCGTTTGGGAACCCTTTTCTGCAGGATCATGACCGCCCGCACACTCCGCTTTCAAATCAAAATGCGACCCGCCTTCGGGCTAGGCGTGCCGCCCTAACAATCCGTGAAGGGCTGAGATGCGATGCGATCAATGCCCCTGCTTGCGGCTCAATTCGCGCGTCGCATCCTCCAGCCCGTCCAGCGTCAGCGGATACATACGGTCATCGACCAGCTGGCGCATCATCTTGGTCGATTGCGAATAGCCCCACTGCTTTTCGGGCACGGGGTTGAGCCACACGGTCGCAGGATAGGTGTCGGTCACGCGCTTCATCCAGACCGCGCCGGCTTCATCGTTCATGTGTTCGACGCTGCCGCCGGCATGGGTGATCTCATACGGGCTCATCGCCGCATCGCCGACGAAGATGACCTTGTAATCGTGGCCGTATTTGTGGAGCACGTCCCAGGTCTTGGTGCGTTCCTGCCAGCGGCGCTTGTTGTCCTTCCACACCCCTTCGTAAAGGCAGTTGTGGAAATAGAAGAATTCGAGGTTCTTGAATTCGCTTGTGGCCGCGCTGAACAATTCCTCGCACAGCTTGATGAAGGGGTCCATCGATCCGCCCACGTCGAGGAACAGCAGCAGTTTCACGGCATTGTGCCGCTCGGGCCGCATGTGGATGTCGAGCCAGCCCTGCTTGGCCGTGCCGCGGATCGTTTCATCGATGTCGAGCTCGTCCGCGGCACCCTCTCGCGCGAAACGGCGCAGGCGGCGAAGCGCCATCTTGATGTTGCGGGTACCCAGTTCGCGGGTCGAGTCGAGATTGCGGAACTCGCGCTTTTCCCAGACCTTGACCGCGCGCTTGTGCTTCGATTCCCCGCCGATCCGCACGCCTTCGGGATTGTAGCCCGAATTGCCGAAGGGGCTGGTGCCGCCCGTGCCGATCCACTTGTTCCCGCCCTCGTGGCGCTTTTCCTGTTCCTCGAGCCGCTTCTTCAGCGTCTCCATGATCTCGTCCCAGCTGCCGAGCTTCTCGATCTCGGCCATTTCCTCTTCGCTTAGCATCTTTTCAGCGACGGCTTTCAGCCAGTCCTCGGGAATGTCGACCGGGTTCTGCCCGTAATCGGTCAGCACGCCCTTGAATACCTTGTGGAACACCTGGTCGAACCGGTCGATCAGGCCCTCATCCTTCACGAAGGTCGCGCGGGAGAGGTAGTAGAACGCCTCGGGCGTCTGCTCGATCACGTCCCGATCGAGCGCCTCCAAGAGGGTGAGGTGCTCCTTGAAGCTGGCGCCGATCCCGGCCGCGCGCAATTCATCGACGAAATTGAAGAACATGGACGACGGTCTAACCTCAGGCGCGCGCGGTTTCCAGCCCCTTCGAGGGCCGTTTGCTTAAGCCTTCGCTAACCATCCGCGATTAGTGACCTGTCACAAACGGGGCATCCACACGGGGACACGCGATGAAGCCGACTGCAATCGACACTGCCAATGCGGCCGAACTGGGCACGATCCCGGAAAGCTGCGGCGCTGTCACGGTCGGATGCAGCGATGTCGCAGGGGTGGTGAAGGCGGTCATCAGATCGTCCGAAACCCTGCGCGCCGAACACGAGGCGCTGCGCGAGACGGTCACCGCGCTCGAGGCCGATCACACCCGCGTCGCCGAAGCGAGCGACGAGGCGCGGCTGCTGTCCGAACGCGCGACCGACCGGCTCGAGGAAGGCACGCGACTGATCCAGTCATCGCTCGCCCAGATCAATTCGCTGCTCGAACTGGTCGATGCACTCGGCCAGCACGTCACCAGCTTTTCCGCCGCGATGGAGCAGGTTCGCCGCAGCGCCAAGGATATCGAGGACATCGCCGAGACGACCAACATCCTCGCCTTGAACGCCACGATCGAGGCGATGCGGGCGGGTGATGCGGGGCGCACCTTTGCCGTCGTGGCGAGCGAGGTGAAAAGCCTTGCCAGCGACACCCGCCGCGCGACCGATGAAATCGCCGCGACGATCGACGCTCTGGGCGAGGAAGCGGGCGTCGTCATCGGCCGGATCGAGGCAGGCAGCCAGGCGAGCGGCGAGGCCAAGGCCTCTGTCGCGCGGATCGAGAACACCATCACGAGCGTCGGCGAACTGGTCGAGGAAGTCGACCGCCAGAACGATGTCATCGCCCGTTCCACGGGCACGATCGGCGGCCATGTCTCGGCGGTGCAGGACGTGCTGACGAGCTTCGATGCCGCAGCGCTCGACAACGAACGCCAATTGAAGGGCGCGCATCGGCGGATGGAGGAACTCGAACTCACCGCGAGCGAGATGTTCGACCGGATCGTCCATGCCGGCCTCAGCCCGCAGGACAGCGCGATGGTCGAACGCGCGCAGGACATCGCGCGCCAGATCGTCGAGCGCACCGAAAAGGCGCTGGCCGAGGGCAAGCTGAGCGAGGCGGCGCTGTTCGACACCGATTACGCGAAGGTCGAGGGGACCAACCCGCAACTCTACCGCACCGGCCTGTCGGACTATGCCGACGAGCACTGGCGCCCGGTGCTCGACGCGACCAAGGCTTCGGACAGCCGCGTGCTGGCGGCCGCGTGCACCGACATGAACGGCTTCCTCCCGACGCACCTCAGCGAGTTTTCAAGGAAACCGATCGGCGATCTCACCCACGACACGCAATATTGCCGCAACGGGCGGATCATCCTCGATCCGATAGACAAGCGCGCCAAGCAGAGCACCGCGTCCTACATGATGGCGACATACCGCCAGGAAGGCGACGGGGAGCAATATGTCGTGGTGCGCAACGTCTATGTGCCGATCAAGGTCGCAGGGCGGCAATGGGGGCACCTGGAACTCGCCTACACCTTCCGGTGACGGCGGGGCGGCGCAGGTCCCTATGACGGATTGCGCCGCGCCATGAAGGCG
>Ga0207419_1001096_pt1 | contig 21612 bp, 23 predicted proteins | sample ElkSloMetagenome_4_FD_184723 | JGI IMG/M metagenome (GOLD analysis project Ga0207419, IMG submission 184723) | Hot spring microbial communities from Elkhorn Slough, Monterey Bay, USA - MD2A (version 2) | ecosystem: Environmental > Aquatic > Marine > Intertidal zone > Estuary: Microbial mat ...
TTCTAGCGATCGCAATCCCGCAGTATCAACCGCTCGTAAAAACACGGTATAAGTGTCATCTACGAAGGAAGTATTTAAGGCTTCTTCTAATTGGTCTGGAGTGAGGGTAAATGAACCATCAGCGGCAATACTGGTTTGTATGGGAACGAATTCTTCACCAATACTGACTTCGATTTCTTCTATGCCAAAATTATCGGTAGCCGTTCCTGTAATTGTTGGGTCTGAAGTAATTCCATCACTCTCATTTGTTCCTGTATCATTTGCTAATTCTGCGGTAATGGTCGGTGCAAACATATCAGTTCCAGGAGGAACTAAATCAATGTCTTGTTCAGGAGGATCGTCATCAGGTGCAATGGTAAACGTTAACTCTGCTGTTTCTAGCGATCGCAATCCTTCTGTATCAACAGTTCGTAATTGTACGGTATAGATACCGTCAGTGAAGGAAATATTGAGTGTTTCTTCTAGCTGTTCTTGAGTGAGGGTAAAGGAACCATCCTCAGCAATTTCTGTTTCAATGGAAATAAATTCTCCACCAATACTGACTTCTAATTCTGCAACTTGATCACTATTGGTGACGGTTCCGGTTATTGTTGGATCGGTTGTAATATTATCACGATCATCGAGTCCGGTATCATTGGCTAGAGAGACAACAGTAATCAGGGGAGGTTCGGGTAAAACAAGTTCTGTGAAAGAATCTGGATCTACTCCTTGTAATAATGCCAATATTTCCCCAGAATTCGGATCTCGAATGACACTATCTCCTTCCGGTGTTTCTTCGATATTGACATCTTCAAAGGTTAAACCATCCTGTAGTTGAATTTGGTCTTCACCGACGTTAAAATCAACAATCAGGTTTGTTGTTGTTACGCTAAAGTCACCCGTTCCGATTTCCAAGACAAAAATATCTTCACCTTCGCCCCCAATTAAAATATCGGTTCCTCGATCCGCATAAAGGATGTCATTTCCTTCATCTCCATAGATGGAATCATCCCCTTGACCGCCAAACAGAAAATCAGCACCGGAACCCCCATAGATAATATCATTTTCTTGGTGTCCGTAAACTGAATCTGCTCCTTCATTCCCAAAGAGTTGATCGTCTGCTTCCGCTCCAAAAATCAGATCGTCTCCTTCTAAGCCCAGAATTTGATCTGAACCAGAAGTACCAACTAAAATATTGACATCAAGAACGTCTACAATTGTGTTGTCTGGTGTAAAAACCATGAGTTTCCCCTAAAAATATTGATGAAAGTTGATGATCTAAGTTCTGAATCTATTCCTCGTTTAAGCTAATATAATTTAGCTGATGACAAGTATTGATTCGTTCTATTTGTAGCTGACTAATTTTGTCAATTAGTGTGAAGATTTCCTGACAGATTTCCTGGCTTTCTAGTTCTAGAGAACAATCGGAATATTGTTCAGTTTGCAAGGTTATCCTATCGAGTTCTTGACAACGTTTGCTATACAAAGAACAAGTTATTGCCAGTTCGGCATCAATCGCCTCTAAGCGAAGTTGAGTTAGGATTAACTTTGAGTTTGAGGTCGAATTTGAATTCAATTTTTGGGAGTTTAAGCTACAGAAATTATCCCAATATAAAGGTTGAGTTTTCTCCGTAGAAAATAATACCGAGTTATGGTGTTCAGTCATTGAGTAGATGTCAAGCGTCGTTCTCATCGGTTTGAACTCCTTTTGCTCAAATAAACGAGAGTCTGTTAATGCACCCAAAACCCCTGATGGAAAAGATCCTGAACGGGTCATTGTCCCGAACTGCTAGGCGTTCGTTTTCTCTATCGCTTCGGTTTGCGTGTTTTTACGGATGATCCGGAATTATTTACAAAACTTAAGACTCTGGGACAGTCTGGGCGATCAATAAGAGTAACTAATGTAATATTTTGTTAATCTGTGACAGACTTGACGTAAAATCTGCCTTTCATTTTTGATAGAGAAGTAAAAGACCGTAGTGGTGGCGGTCAACCTCAAAGGAGTAACACCCATTGTGGACTCACGAGATCAGCATCTACAACAGGACGAATACCTGAAACAGTTGGCTTTGACAGCCCAACAACACCCTCGTCGCAGTCGAGAACGACGCCAAGCTTTGACTCGACTCACTCAGGAACTTTTAAATTCGGGTCGGTTGCGTCATCCTCATCCCAGTCAATTTACTGAACATTATCAAGAAATTTATGAGATTGCGGTTCAAAATCTGATGCTTTATATTTGCGCTAATATTGATAAGTATAATCCTGATAAAGCCCCGGTCATGCGATGGGTTAATTTTCTATTGGAAAGGCGATTTTTTCCCGAAGCAGTTAGTGAAGTTCTGGGAAAAAAACAGCAGGAAATTAAGGGTTTAAGACCCGGTGAAGCTTCTTCAAGTTTATCCGATTTAGTTCGACAGTCGATAGAGGAAGACTATAATGGTATTTTTGCTCGTAAACATATTCGCGGTTATCCTCAAGCCAATTTTAAGGAGATCTTTAGGCGTCGTATTATCGAACGAGAAAGTTGGGAAGACATTTCCAATGTTTTTGAGATCAAAGTTTCAACGTTATCTGATTTTTATCAACGATGTATAAAACAATTTTCAAATGAAATTAAAAAACAAATTCAAGATTAACACTATTCTGGTTTGAGTGACAAAATTTGAAAGCCATGAACTCATTTTTTACTATGCCAATCACAAACAAAGACCGCCAGATTGCGGAGAATTTTTCTGTACAGCAATCACAACCTGAAAAGCGAGATCAAGTTTACTACAATAGTTTAGCAGTTTTAGCTGTTAATCATTATTGTCAGTGGATGGACATTTCAACAGACTTAAAAGAAAGTGATAGCTGGAATCCGATCAAACAAAGCTTAGGCGATCTGGCTGATTTATCTCTAACCAATTTAGGGAAAATAGAATGTCGCCCGGTTAATTTTGATGCGGCGGCGGTGGAAGTTCCGGCGGAAGTTTGGTCTGATCGAATTGGTTATCTAGCTATTCAGTTTGATGAAGGGTTTACTCAAGCCAAATTTATCGGTTTTCTTGAAAAAGTTGAAAGCGAAAAAATACCTTTTGAACAATGGCGATCGCTTGATAATTTCTTAGAGTTAATTGAAAAATTAGAAACGGTTGATTCTGATCATCTGGAAGTTAATCTAGGGAATTGGTTACAGGGAATTTTTGATCACACTTGGACAGCCATTGAAACAATTACTCAACCGTCTGATCTAGAATTAGGATGGAATTTTCGTCAAAGATCTCGAACTTCTTCTCAAACAATTTCCAACTCTAACACTTCTGAGATTGAACGAGTGAAAATAGTCTCTCTCGAACCACCGGGAACAGAAATGGCGTTGCTGGTGGGGCTAACTCCTACAACCCTGTCAGAATTGGATATCTCCGTCGAACTTTATCCGACTCAAGCCTACAGTTATCTTCCCGAAGGATTACAATTGATGATACTTGATCAGACCGGAAAATCAGTGATGCAAGCGGAAGCGGGAGGGAGTGAAAAACTATTATTTAAGTTTAGTGGCGAGTCAGGAGAGCAGTTTAGTATTAAAATAGTATTGAGGGAAATCAGTGTTACGGAAATTTTTGTGATTGAATCAACGGTTTGAGTATGAGTAAATCGGTTATTCTCAAATTAGAAGGAGATTTTGAAACCAAAGGCTTTCAAGTCACCTTAGAAGTTCGTTCGTCTGAGGGAAAAACATTATTTGAAAAGCAAGGATTTTTACCCGCAGATCCAGATTTAGCGGCTCATTTAAAATGTCATTGGAAAGAAAAATATCGCAGTCTAGCCGCACCCTACCGGATTAAACCTCAAGCGATTATTCATCAAGGTTCGATTCACAAACGGATTAAAGATTGTCAGATTTCTGCTCAAAAATTACAGGATCATATTAGTGATTGGTTGGAGGCTGATACATTTAGACTCATTGATAAACGTTTACGAGAAGAACTCAATCGAGACGAAGAAGTTCGGGTTCTCATTCGCACAAAAAATCCGGATTTGAAAAAGTTACCTTTGCATCTTTGGGATTTTTTTGAACGTTATCAAAAAGCTGAAATTGCGTTGAGTCCGATTGAGATTGAAACGATTAAAGATTTTCCTAAATCTTCGGTTCATTCCCGCGTGAGAATTTTGGTAATTCTCGGTCATCAAGAAGGAATTGATATCGAAAAAGATTTAGAAATTATTCAAAGTTTACCGAATACTGATCCGGTAGTATTAGTTGAACCGAAAGCGAAGCAAATTAATGATCGCCTTTGGGAACAACCTTGGGATATTATCTTTTTTGCAGGACATAGTGAAACCGAAGGTGAAACCGGACGAATTTATATTAATCCTCAAGAGAGTTTAACAATACAAGAATTATGGTACGGTTTGAGAAAGTCTGTTGAACGAGGATTAAAACTGGCGATTTTTAACTCTTGTGATGGCTTAGGACTCGCCCAAAAACTTGATGATTTGAATATTCCTCAAATGATTGTCATGCGAGAGTTGGTTCCAGATCGGGTTGCTCAAGAATTTTTAAAACATTTTCTCACAAATTTCGCCGCCGGACAACCTTTTTATGTTGCGGTTCGAGAAGCTAGAGAACGATTACATGATGATTTTGAACGAGAATTCCCCTGTGCGAGTTGGCTTCCGGTGATTTGTCAAAATCCGGTTTATGTTCCTCCGACTTGGGAAGATTTAATCGGATATTCACCTAATATTCTAGAGGAAAATATACCTCAAAAGCAAATTTATAATCCTGCTAAATCTCATGCTTGGCGATGGCGGGAGTTACCCAAAGTGTTGTTTTCTGCAATTACAATTTCAGGGATGATTTGGGGAGTACGAAGTCTTGGTGGGTTACAGACTTGGGAGTTGAAAGGTTATGATCATTTTATTCAAATGCGACCCGATCCGGGTTTAGATGAACGGTTATTGCTGATAACAATTACAGACAATGATGTACAGAGACAACCTCCAGAAGATCGACAAGGACGTTCACTTTCAGATCGTTCATTAGCTTTATTACTAGAAAAGCTAGAGCAATATCAACCGAGAGTGATTGGCTTGCATCTATTTCGAGAAACAGGGGTTAACTCTGAATCTGAAAATCTCCGTAATTCTCTCCAAACAAGTGATCGTTTTTTTGCAACTTGTCGATATGGCAATACTGAAAATGTGGGAGTTTCTCCGCCTCCAGAAGTTCCCTTAAACCGTCAAGGATTTAGCAATATTTTGATCGATGCTGATGGGGTGATTCGTCGGAATTTATTGTCAGTCGGATTGTCTTCTGATTGTCAAACTCGCTTTTCTTTGAGTTGGAAATTAGCCGAACGGTATTTAGCAGATCAAAAAATAGTCGCAAAAACGACATCGGAAGGAAAGTTAAAGTTAGAAAATACTGTCTTCAAGATATTAAAACAAGGAAGCGGTGCTTATCAAACCGATTTAGACTGGCGCGGACATCAAATCATGCTCAATTATCGCACATCGGGAGAAATTGCACGTCAAGTAACGCTCTCCGAAGTATTAAAAGGTGAAGTCGATCCAGAGTGGATACGCGATCGAATTGTGATTATTGGAACAACTGCATCGAGTTTTAATGATCATCGTTGGTTTACTCCCTATAGTTATCAAAAACAACCGATTCAAACCATAACTGGTATTGAACTTCAAGCCCAAATGGTCAGCCAAATTCTCAGTATTATTTTAGAAGATCAACCTTTAATTTGGTGGTTTCCAGACTGGGGAGAAAGTCTGTGGATCTTGAGTTGGTCAATCGGTGCAGGTTTGATCGCTTGGAGAGTGCGATCGCCTCAAGCTTTTTTGTTGACGACGGGAACAACTTTAATTGTTCTGTATGGATGTTGTTGGGGATTGTTTCTTAGAGGAGGTTGGATACCCTTGATTCCCTCAGCATTGGCGATCGTTGGGGCGACAAGCGGGGTATACCTTCAAAAAACCTTCAAAACCCCTGAAAGCCCTTAATTCAAGCTGTAAAGGAAAGTAAGAACCCTGTCAACATCCTCCTCATCATCCTAAAGGTTGGCGATGGGTACTTAAACAACGTGACGGTTTAACAAGTGTCCTTGTCGCCGTTTTGAGTAGAAATGTTCCTGAAGCCCGTAAATCTACGGTTTTGGATATGAAGATTTATTGATTTATCCGTGAATATCCTGGCTCGAACGTGTCACTTTTGAAACATACCCAGTCATTGCTTCGTGGCTCTTGTCGGCGATGTTCAATGGCACATAAGCAAGGAAATTGCTTCTCGGAACGTCAGATAACTGCATCAGATCCTAGATCAAGACTGTATAAACTGACAACGAGATCACAAAAAACGAGATTAACACTATCCACTCACAGAAAACTATGACTTTTCAAGAAATTCTAAAATCTCTGATTTCTCAATTAAATTCTGCAACGTCATCTCCTGTCTTGCAAACTTCAGGCGTCACCAGTAACGAGGTAATTTTCGAGTCTGATATTGATGGAACTCGCTATTATCTTGTCCGTTGTCAACCGAAGTCAAATCCGTCGATACAACTAAGTCAACGGGAAAAGGAAATTGCGAAATTAGTCGCTGAGGGTTTACCGAATAAATGTATCGCCAAGGAACTCGGTATTAGTCAGTGGACAGTTTCCACTTATCTCCGTCGAATTTTCGGTAAATTAAATGTGACTACCCGAGCTGCAATGACAGCTAAATTGTTAGGAGATCAGTTATTAGCCAGTTAAATCAATCGATTCAGTTAACAGAGAAAAAAGCCGTCCCTGCTTGTCACTCAAAAAGCGACTGATGGGGGTGCAAAAAATCTGCTATAAATGGAAAGATTGGGTTGGATACAATAAGATGGATCACTTTGAAGTCGGTCGTTTGTGGAATGAAAATGCTCCAGCTTGGACGGCTCTTTCTCGTCAGGGTTATGATGTTTACCGAGATTTAGTCAATACTCCGGCTTTTCTCGAAGTTCTACCGGATATTCACGGGTTAGAGGGTTTAGATATTGGGTGCGGCGAAGGGTCGAATACTCGAAAGTTAGCCAGTTTAGGGGCTAAAATGGTAGGAATTGATATTTCCTCTATCTTCATTCAAGAGGCAATTTCTCAAGAAAATATTGAACCGTTGGGAATTAAGTTTCTCGTTGCAAGTGCGTTAGAACTTCCGTTTGCAGATCAAAGATTTGACTTTGCAACAGCATTTATGAGTTTAATGGATATGCCGAATTATGACATCGCACTGCGGGAAGCTTTTCGGATTCTCAAACCGGGAGGATTTTTGCAGTTTTCAATCACTCATCCCTGCTTTGATACACCCCATCGGAAAAATTTACGAGATGAAATGGGGAAAACCTATGCGATTGAAGTTGGAGGATATTTTGATAGAATTGATGGACAAATTTCGGAATGGATTTTCGGTTCAGCCCCAGAAAAAGTTCAACAACAATGGCCGAAATTTCGGATTCCATTTTATCATCACACCATAAGTGAGTGGTTAAACTTACTCATTGATGTCGGTTTCGTTCTCGAAAAATTCGTTGAACCGAAAGCCAATGATGTCGTTACCACTCACTATCCGCAGATGCAAGATTCACAAGTTGTCGCTTACTTTTTACAAGTTCGGTGTCGTAAGCCGGGTTAAATCAGAATTAATCAAAAGCAATATATTCTGAGCGAACCCATCCCGTTAAACCATCAACGGAAGAAACATAAAACCAGTTTGCACCATCATTACTTTTGCTTTGTTCGATCACTTCAACAGTCTCTCCATGTTGAAGGGAACCGAGTGAAGAAGCCAAGCTGGGTGTTGTCCGCAGGTTAATAGGACGACCATCTGTAGAAATTCTAGCCGCAACAATAGAGTTATCTGTTACCATTGTATTGTACTCTCTATTGCTGCTGAGTTCTAAACAAGAAAAGGGTAAATTCACAGTTCCCCAACCTTGTCCGGAAGCCGAAAAATCAGCAAAAATTTCTGCGTAGGGTTGACCATCACTAAAGTTGCCATAACGACGAACTTTGTAGTAACCGTTTTGTAATGTTCCAACTCCTTGTCCGTAGTCGTTGTAGCTCAAACATCTAGAGTTTTTCAGATAGATATAGTCGGGGTTGCTGTAGTAAACTCGACTGGCAGACGCAGCAGAAGTGAAACTGCTAAATGTTGACAAACCTGTAATTAAGGTGCTAGCAAATAAAGCAGCGACTTTTCCGAAGAATAGTTTCATGGAAGTTCTCCTTGGGTGGTGAAAAAGTGGTCAGAGTTGAAAACTGGAGAAGTATAGCCGATTTCTTTTGGGGAATAAACTCATTGAAGATCGAGTTATCGGCTAGAACTAATAGGCTTTAAATTTCGTATACAGCCTTGAGAATGCTTAATTTGTTGCGGATCATCAAGGTATAGGTTTCGAGTGCATCTAATTCTTCTTGGGTAATCATTAGATTTTGCTCGTGTAACGATTTTAGGTGAGTTTTACGAACTTTTGTTTGAGATTTTGGTTTGGGTAGATCCTGATTTCTACATTCCCGAATTCGGTGTTGATTTTCGGGAATTAAAGTGGTAGTGTCCATAAGATTTACAGGTAAGGTTTACAGGTAAAGGTTAGGGATTAAGGGTTCAAATTATCGGGAAAAGATGATGATTTTGATTAGTTATGGGGACAAGCTTTTTTTACGGAATGTAGTGCTTGATCTCCCTTAGTTCTGCGGTGAGAACGATTTAATTATAGTTTTGTTGTAATCTGCTGTTTTGAAGATTTAAAGCTTATAGAAATCAGCTTTTTCTTTCAGTTTTAAACTGTTGATTTTATTCTATTTTAGTTTGATATTTTATTTTATCTTTCAATTCAACTTTGCCCGAAAGTTTGCTTGAAGTTGATTTTAACAGCCAGGGATGAAGTTTGATTTGCGAGTCAGTCTTAGCTATGTTCCCGGTGACTTCAGATTCTTGTTTAAGCCGAGTGATGCACTCTGGCACAAGTATGTATCTTTCGTCGTTTTTTTGATGCCTGACCAACTGATCAAAGGTGACGATTGAGAAGAATTCAAGGAAGCAAATTCAACTGTCGCTGCTGCTTTTTGGGGAGCGATTTGAGCATGAACACCAATTGTAGTAACTAAAGCAGTTGCCGTGAGTAAGATTTCAGTGAATGTGATTTTCATCGTTTCCTTTCTCCTAGATAACATCGGATAGTTTGCGTTTGAACCGCTTGTACAAACCAGCTACCAACTTCAATAATGGTATTGAATTGGTCTACAGTGCTTAACATTTTCCACTCCTCTAATTATGGGCTTCAGCACGGGCTATTTTTAGAAAAAAAAGGGAGTTGCTTGTTGAACTCAAATAATACGGAAACTAGAGTACAACTCCCATTTATAAGCACCTGAAATTTAGTTGTAGAGCGGCTCACCACTGGCCGTTCCATTTCCGTATTCTGTCATGTGTTCAACAAAAATGTCCCCTTGTTCACGATTTCCTGGGGATAGGGTGAAAACCACATTATCCGTATTGGCTTCACCTGCTTCTTGAGAAGCAAAAACTACAACTTCGTTATTGACGACTCCAGCTTGATACATTTCTTCTAGAGTGTCAATTCCTAAAGATTCCGCTAAATTTGTTAAGCGAGTGCTAACAGCATGAGCGCGGCGTTCGGGTGTATAGGAACCTTTAGGATCGCTTGAGGAAAGAGTTTCTCTCCAAATAATTAAAGGCTCAGAACCCACTTGAACAACTTGGGTTTCAACAACAGGATAGTCACCTAATAGATCGGGATTATCCAAGTCATAGGTTTCACGAACCACCATAGGAACTGTACCGAATTCGTTTTCTTCAGCACTGATTTCGACAACTTCAAAAACGACTCGATCTCTTACATAGGTATTAGAAGGCTTGGCTTCGACTTGAGAAACTGTACCAACTAAACCGGCGGTGATGATGGCGGACGCGACGAATGCTTTGATGGTGCTTTTCATGTTAGTTTACCTAGAGGTAATGTTCAGAGTAAGGAGTTGTTTGGCTTGCGATACTCTTTAAGGTAAGGCAAAATCAGGGTCGTTGTCAGTAAGAACAAAGTGATGTGTTCTGAGGTGATCTGGCTCCGTCGGTAAGGGTAAAGTAACCAAAAAGTGAGGGGGATCACAATACGGAGGTGATAAACGTTCTTGTCTTTCTGGGGATTTATAAGCTAAAAGCAAGGCTAATCAAGTGATTGAGCCTCGGGAAAGCGATTTTCAGTTCTCGATCAGCAATTATTCTCACTGGACTGTTCATCTGATGACTCGCCTTCACTTCTTCTATATATATACGATTGTTTCCCGAGAACACGATTGTGATGGCCCTCATCAACGCCAAACCCACTCACTCTACTGACCAAAAACAACCACTTGGCTGTCTAGGGTTGGCACCAGTCTGATCATAGACTGCTCTGACAAGAGATTTGCATGATCCGCTCCAACTTAACAGAAACTCATTCCAATCAAAATTAGATTCAAAAGCGTTCTTCTGCAAAAGTGTATAAGTCTGTATGAAAAACTTGTGAAAATCTATTCATTGAAGATTAGTTTCGCTATAATTCAGATTGCAACTATTTCATAAACTGATGTTTGCCAAAAGTCTCTATCTTCAGGATGAATAAGCTTTTCAACTTGATCAAAATTGAGTTGTTCTGGGGTTGGAGTTAGACCAAAAACTTGAAAGACTTCTTCAGACCAAGTAACTTCGTTCGTGTTGAAATCATATTCCCAATTTCCGACGTGAGCGACTCGTTGAGCTTCTAATAAATTTTCTTGACTATGACGTAATTCTTTCTTTATATTCCTAAAACTCACTTCTTTTTAAGAGGTTTTTATATTGATTATGATCGAACTTATTAAATTTTTATAGACTTTACAAGTCAAGTAAGATCCAGATGAAATGATTAAATCACCGAGTCTACCTGAGGAGAGAGTGATTTTTATATCTGTAGACGGATTAAATTTACTCATAATCACTATAAATTTAAGATAAGGTTAAAAAAATCAAAAACCTAAAATAAAGAGTCTGGAGATGATTATGATAAAATTTTTAAGTGGTCTAACTATTACTTTTGTCGGGTTAAATCTCGGCCTACCCGCATTCGCACAGTTCGGAGAAACAGCTCAAGAATAATCTCTCGATACCCCAACTCAACAGGCGATCATCTGTGATTACAGATATAAAATTGGTGAGGTTGAATGGGAACGAGAGAGTGCCAGTGGAACCACTCGTTTAGAAGCTAAAGATAGACGCGATCAACGGATTGATCGTTTAGAAGAAGAAGCTGACGAAGAAGGACAAGAACTGGAAGTCGTTTATACCCAATGTCGCGATCCTTATGGTCGAAATTAATTTATTCCCAGCCTACTCAGTTGCATAACAATGGGTTCTGTTGTGATAGAAAGACGGAAATTCAAGTCAGCAGCAGAACCTAATTTTGCCAAAATATCCATACAGCTTATTAACTTGAATTATACCAATTTTATTGATAAAATTGACAAAATTGATCTGCTTTAGTTGTCCAGAAAAAAAAATAATTATGACTGCCACTCTATCTAACCCTTCTTCCATTGAATCTTACTTAGGGGATGAAGCCGAAAGCTTACTAACTTACAAAGCCAAATATCCTCAAGATCAATTACATTTACCAGGGGGTGACTTTGTTGAGCGAGTTTTTACTCAAAGCGATCGCCATCCTCAAGTTTTACGAAGTCTTCAACAACTTTATTCGACAGGTAGACTTGCCAATACAGGCTATGTTTCGATCTTACCTGTTGATCAAGGAATCGAACATTCTGGTGCCGCCTCTTTTGCACCCAACCCCCTCTATTTTGATCCCGAAAATATTATCAAACTTGCATTAGAAGGCGGTTGTAACGCGGTTGCAACGACGTTAGGTGTGTTGGGAATGATGTCCCGAAAATATGCTCATCGTATCCCTTTTATCGTTAAACTCAATCATAACGAACTTCTCACCTATCCTAATGCTCACGACCAAATTATGTTTGCAAATGTCGAACAAGCTTGGAATTTAGGAGCCGTTGCAGTTGGAGCAACAATTTATTTTGGTTCTCCCGAATCTAGCCGTCAAATTCAAGAAGTCAGTCAAGCTTTTGCTCATGCTCATCAATTAGGAATGGTGACAATCTTATGGTGTTATCTTCGTAATGATGTTTTTAAACAAGATCAAGATTATCACTTGGCTGCTGATTTAACAGGTCAAGCCAATCATCTAGGTGTCACTCTAGAAGCCGATATTATTAAGCAAAAATTACCTCAATGTAATCGCGGTTATGAAGCGGTTGCTCAAGCCACTGGTGAAAAATATGGTCGGACTCATGAGTTAGTTTCTTCTGAACTGACAAGCGATCATCCGATTGATTTGACACGCTATCAAGTTCTCAATTGCTATGCGGGTCGGAGTGGTTTAATTAACTCGGGTGGTGCTTCTGGAAAAAGTGACTTTGCAGAAGCTATCCGAACTGCGGTAATTAATAAACGAGCGGGTGGATGTGGATTAATTTCAGGTCGAAAAACATTTCAACGTCCGTTTTCTGAAGGGGTTAAACTTTTTAATCTGATTCAAGATGTCTATCTGTCTTCAGAAGTGACGATTGCTTAACTGATCTGTTTAATTCAGTCCATGTTTTTAGCGTCCCGGTTTGTTTAATCGACTGGGACTTTTATCTTTATAAAAAAGCGATGTGACTTAATTTGTTTAACTTTACATTCCCGGACTTTTAGCCAGCATTGCCCGCAGAGTTTTAGGATCAGGATAAATGGGTAGTTGATAATTTGTTCGTTCAATTTTGCTGTTGTATTCACCATTTGCATAAAGCGTTAAAACTCGAAACCCAGGTGTAGCGATATCATCAAAAGTTAACTCATCTTCCTGAGGTTTGAACTGTACACAAGTCGAAGGACAACCCCAATAAACAACTCCATTCCGAATGGTTTCAAACTCCTGATGAATATGCCCAAAAATCACTAATTTCACCTGTGAATAGCGATCAATGACCGCAAAAAAATCTTCTGGATTTTGTAACTTAATTTTATCCATCCAGCGTGATCCAATTAGCACAGGCGGATGATGTAAAGCAATTAATGTTGGTTGATCGGGATGCTGTTGTAACTGAGACTCTAAATATTTTAAAGATTCAGAAGTTAATTCACCGTGAACTTTTCCCGGAGATTGACTATTCAATAAAATAAACTTCCAATTACTGATATTAAAGGCTTTTTTAATTGAAATGGGTGTTTTTTTAAGAATAGATTCCGCAACGGATAAATCATCGTGATTTCCCGGTATCCAATAGGTGGAAGTATTAAACGGTTGAATAAGTGCTTGTAACTGTTGGTAAGATTCGCTTGTTTCATCTTGAGACAAATCTCCTGTAATCAGTAAGACATCTGGATGGATATTGAGTTGACGAATCAATTCCAATACTGCGATCAAAGAATCAGCAGTCGTTAAACCCATCATTTTTTGATCGGGGTTCGCAAACAAATGAGTATCGGAAATTTGAATAACTTGTATCGGTTTAGTTTGAGGCATAATTCACGAATTGATTGATTTTGAGGTTGAAAATAGACATTACTGATCAGACTGCGGCTATACTCGGTATGGAGAGCAGCAGGAGTCTATAAAATGTCCTACGATCGCGAAAAGCAAGTTGCAATTGAAGCCACGTTATCGGCTGCCAAATTGTGTGAAAAAGTCCGTCAGGATATTCCCCCCGCTATGGAAAAAGGCGATAAAAGCCCCGTTACCGTAGCAGATTTGGGTTCACAGGCGATTATTTGTAAAGCCATTAGTGAAGTCTTTTCCCATGATCCCATTGTCGGGGAAGAAGACGCGACGGAATTACGCAAGCCGGAAATGGCGGAGAACTTGGCAAAAGTCACCGAATATGTTAAAGGTGAGATTGCCGATGCCACATCCGAACAGGTGACAACCTGGATTGATCGCGGAAATGGTCAAGTTGGTCAACGTTTTTGGACGTTAGATCCGATTGATGGGACGAAAGGCTTTTTGCGTCAAGATCAATATGCGATCGCCTTAGCGTTGATTGAAGATGGCGAAGTGAAAGTCGGGGTGATGGCTTGTCCGGCTTATCCCGTTCCCAATCATAAACCCGGAATGTTGTTTATGGCGGTTCGGGGTGAAGGGGCGATTATGATGCCCTTTGCAACAGCCGAACAGACTCCGATTCATGTCGTTAAAGCTGATGATACCGCAAATATGCGCTTTGTTGAAAGTGTGGAATCTGCTCACGGCGATCAGGATCGACAAAACGCGATCGCCCAAGCGGTGGGAATTAAAGCCGATTCAGTACGGATGGATTCTCAAGCTAAATACGGGGCAGTGGCTTCAGGAAAGGCAGCGCTTTATTTACGGCTTCCCTCTCCCAAGTCTCCTGACTACCGCGAGAATATTTGGGATCATGCAGCAGGCGCGATCGTTGTCGAAGAAGCAGGCGGGCGCGTTACAGATATGTATGGTAAACCGTTAGATTTTGCCTCTAAACCGAAGATGATGGAAAATCAGGGGGTTGTTGTTAGCAATGGCATTATTCACGATACGGTATTAGCTGCCTTGAAATAGTCAGAATAATTCTCAAGTTCTCGTCGAGAATTCATAACATTTTAGATTGACAATTTGATCATTTTCAATTATTGGGGGTAAGGGTGCTTTCCCCCTTTTTTGTCAAGTCGAGTCTAAAAAAATTAATGTTTGATTAATCTCACTTTTATGCTATAGTCGTATGCTGGAACGGTATATTTAAACGATAATAAAAAACCGACCCAACCTTAACAACCAATGAGGGTGAATCCATGAAAATTAGTGCAAGAAATTCCCTAAAAGGAACCATTAAAGCAGTACACGAAGGAGCTGTTAATACAGAAGTTGTTCTTGAAGTTGCTCCCGGCGTGGAAGTGGTTTCTATCATTTCTAAGGCTTCCGCTGAAGCATTAGGTTTGGCTGCGGGGAAAGAAGCCTATGCTGTTGTCAAAGCTAGCAATGTGATCTTAGCTGTTGATTAGCATTTAAAAACACTTCATCGTGTTTGGCAGAGGTGGGCATTTAATGCCCATCTTCAGTTATTTTTATTGAGTTTAGATGAACATCAATCGTCATTTTGAGGCACTTGAGTTAATGCTTCTTGCACCACTTCAACCCCTGCACCTGCGAGATAACCATTCTCACTGAGATACCGTTTCCAAGCTTTTGTTCCCGGTTGTCCGCTAAAGAGTTGTAAAACATGGCGCATGATACTATTGAGTTTAACGCCTCGACTCAGCCAATATTCTAAATAAGGAAACATCGCTTCGACGACTTGATGACGAGTTAAAGGGATTGTTTTTTCTCCATAAAATTCTTGATCTGCGGTTGCAAATAAATAAGGATTATCATAAGCTGCACGTCCAATCATCACCGCATCTACAGATTTTAACTGTTCGTGAACTTGAGAAAAAGTTGTCAACCCGCCATTAATTTCAATCAATAAATGGGGGAATTCTTGTTTCAACCGATGCACATCTTCATAGCGTAATGGGGGAATATTTCGGTTATCTTTTGGGCTTAAACCCTGTAACCAAGCTTTCCGCGCATGAACGGTAAATTGTTGACAACCAGATCCAGAAACAATCTCTACAAAATTCGCCATATCTTCATAGCGATCGCGATCATCTATCCCAATGCGATGTTTAACCGTAACTGGAATGTTTACCCGTTGTTGCATCTTTGAAACCGCTTCGGCGACTCGTTGGGGTTGCGCCATCAAACAAGCCCCAAAATTGCCATCTTGTACCCGTGAACTCGGACATCCGACATTCAAATTCACCTGATCATAACCCATATCTTCGGCAATTTCTGCACAAATTGCTAACTCCTGGGGTTGATCTCCTCCAATTTGTAAAACCAGGGGTTTTTCTTCAGGAGAAAAGCCTAAAAGTTTTTCGCGATCGCCATGTATAATTGCCGCAGAAGTCACCATTTCAGTATAGAGTAATGTGCGCTTAGTCATTTGGCGCATAAAATACCGAAAATGGCGATCCGTGCGATCCATCATCGGCGCGACACTCAAAGGATAAACGCGATCAGTTGCAGAAATGGGGGTTAACAATAGGGAGTTTAAATTCATCAGATATGAGCGATAAGAAAGTAGATAAATTACTGCAATTGTTTCCAGTTTAGGAGATAATAGACTGAGTATTATTTTTGTCGTTTAGTCAAAAGAGTTCGATGATGTTGGAACCCGGTACACTGTGGAAACGGACTCAGGAACAAACCCAATTTGCACTTCAAACGGGTGCGCTTCAGTCTATCCCTACTGAATATCAGTTTATCGAACAGGATGGCATTTTGTTCTTTGTGCGAATCGTCTCCAATTTAGCACGAAAAGAGAAAGCCAAACAACAACAAGATCAAAACACTGAAACCTCTGGAAAACCGTTTAATCCGTTTCTTCCCTACGAAGAAGATTTATTTGTTGCTAACTTGTCACCCACTCATTTATGTTTACTGAATAAATATAATGTTGTCGATGATCATTTGTTGATTGTCACACGGGAATTTGAAGAACAAGAAAATTTATTAACCCTGCAAGATTTTGAAGCTTTGTGGATGGGTTTAGCTGAAATTGATGGGTTTGTTTTTTATAACGCAGGTGCAGATGCAGGGGCGAGTCAACGACACAAACATCTACAATTAATCGCGCTTCCCTTAGTTCCCAATGGGGTTAAAGTTCCAATTGAACCTGCTCTTAATTCAGCACAATTTTTAGGTGCGATTGGCAACTGCCCTCAACTCCCTTTTATTCATGGTTTAATACGTCTTGATCCGCTTTTAGTTAACTCTCCCCAAGAAGCCGCAGCCACAACATTAGAGTTTTATTATAACCTGTTATCTCAAGTGGGTTTGCACGGAGAATCTGGGATGAAAGGGAAACAATCTGGGGCTTATAATTTAATGATGACCCGAGAATGGATGCTGTTAATTCCGCGAGTTCAAGAAGGTTTTGACGGGGTTTTGGTTAATTCTTTGGGATGTTGTGGGGCGATGTTGGTGAAAACTGAAGAACAACTACAACACCTCAAAGAGATTACTCCGATGACGGTTTTACGAAATGTTTGTATTCGGAAATAAACAGCGTTTCAATTCCCTCTCCTGCGAGGAGAGGGGTTGTGGGGTGAGGTCAAACAATTCCTAAAAAAGCTTTCGTAAAAGATTGAAAAGACTGTCCGGCTTCAGTTAACATTTGAAACATCGGTTGTTGAGCAGAAATAAAGACTCGCGCACAATTTCGTCCCGGCATTCCTGATATTGAACCACCCGGATGAGTTCCCGCCCCACTAAGATATAATCCTTTAATTGGGGTGCGATAATTGGCTAATTCGGGTAAAGGACGGAGAAAAACCATCTGTTCTAAAGTCATATCAATATGATAGTAATTCCCCTTATAAGCACCCAAACGTTCACCCAATTCAGCCGGACTTTCGACTCGTCGAGCGATGATTGAATGCTTGAGATTCGGACAATAATCTGCTAATTTATCTAACACCCGATCAGCTACTTTATGTTTCAATTCATCCGTCCATCCAGTACCATTTAAACCCGTTCCTTCCGCACCATCAACTTGATAAGGGGCGAAGAATTCCACCCAAAGGGTATGTTTTCCATCCGGCGCCATTGTCGGATCAAGCATTGTGGGAACAACAGCATACATAGACGGATCAGCATCAGGAATTTTACCAATTGTACAGTCGTGATGAGCAATTTCAACCTGTTTAAAAGAATCCGCAATCAATAGAGAACCAATCAAATACTCATCTTGATGATTGTGATGTTCAAAGCGTAACGGTTCTGATAATGCACAATCAATTTTGAGAATCGTTTCATTATTATTAATGATCCGACGTTCTAAGCGTTGACGCAAGTTTGGATCAGCCGCATCCACATCAGCTTCATTCATACATTGCAGAAATAAACGTTTAGCATCAATATTAGAAATAATTCCTTTTGTGGCTCGATATTCGGTGCCATTATCGACCTGAACACCCACCGCCCGACCATTATCAACTAACACCTTTTTAACAGATTTTTCCGTTAAAATTACACCGCCTTTCGCCTGAACTAAATTCACTAAAGCTTGTACTAAAGCACCCGTTCCGCCTTTGGGTCTAGCCATACCCGGGTTATGTCGCATAGTCATCATCATCGCCCCCACAGCGAGATTTTTTTGAGAAGGAGGTGCGCCTAATTCTGAGGCTAAACGAGCCAGAGGTGCTTTCAGAAATTCTGAGTCAAACCACTCATTTAAAACATCCTCAGAACTGCTTAACATCGTGCGAATAAAGTCCAGACTTTTCTCAATAGAATTAATCATTGAGAGTAAATCTTTGAAATTTGCGGAATTATAGTTGCGGGCAATATCAAGAATAGATTTAGGCGGTGCATTAAACATCGGAGTTGCTGCATTAATAAACCGTTGCCAATAGTTGACAAATTCTCGATAGCGTTCAGCATCTTTCGGATAATAACGAGCAATTTCTGCACAGGTTTTTTCAACAGATTTGTGGGCTAAAAAATATTTGCCATCAGGTTGAGGGGAAAAGACAACCGGATCACAAAAGAGATATTCTAAGCCATATTTATGCAGTTCGAGTTCTTGAATAACTGGACTCAGGTGAATAAATTCATGATCAATCGCACAGAGGTTAAATTTAAAGCCTGGTGCTTCTTTCGGTAAGATTTCTTCTGTAGTCGCCGCACCACCGGGAACTGAACGTTTTTCTAACAACAGAACACTGTATCCGGCTTTTAATAAATAAGCTGCACAGGTTAAACCATTGTGACCTGCACCGATAATAATTACATCGTAAGTTTCCATGTGAATTTTGTGAATGGCGGTTGATGAGAGCAAGTGAGATTTTTGGCAGAAAATAATCTTTTCAGGATCTTGCGATGCGATGATCATCTCTGATCGAGACATTCTCTTAACTTCTAAATCTCATCTTACTATAATGATTTCTGGTATTGTAAGCAATCGAGGGACGGGTTGATATCTGTATTTAGATAGAGTACATTCGGTCGATCTCAGTTCAAAGTGAATGATTAATTGATAAAAATAAAAAAACAACCCCCACACTACTTTCGTATCGAGTTCATGGTGCAGGGGTTGAGTTGAGTAGACTAAGTTGGTGGCAACCAGCTTAAGCTGTGATTTGTACCCGGCCTCTAACCACAGAGCGTAACAGTCTATCAATTGAACGATGATCATCTTCGCTCAAAGACTCATCCAACATCGCCGCCATTAACCCGTAACGGTCAGTTTGGGTGAGGCTTTGGCTGTCAGCGACAGAGGCGATGATTTCGTTGATGGCTCCGGGAAGTAGGTTAACTTGAGGCATGGGGTAAGGGGTTGAACTCGATATCTTTATAATCTCCTGTTTTCCCCATTCGCGAAGTGACTCATGTTCTTGGGGTTGGGTGAGAATAACGGAAAGATGGAGTGAACTCAATAGGTAAACAACGGTGATGGGAGTCACTCAACCGAGTCAATCTATCCTGAACTTCGGTATAAACTCGGGTTTTCAACTCCCTGGTGTCAGGACTCAACAGACGAACAACCGTAATAGTCATCACCCCACCCAACCCAGTATTGCGAGAACTTCGGTATAAACTCGGATTTTCAACTCACAGGTGTCACAGGTGTGACGGAGGGTGGTAAGTCCTTAACTCAAATTCGATAACAGGGCTTTCCAGTTCGTCCCATTCTCGGGTTTGACGCCTTTGTTGACCAATTCAAAAGTTTGACCTTCGGTTTCGGGAATACTCAGACATTCCACACAAGCCGAAGCCACATCCACCCGACTGGTTTGACCTGTGAGTTGATCTCCAACCCCCACCTCAACCCCTAATCTTCCGCCTGTGGTGGCTTTAACCAATGTATTCAGGTCGTAGGATGTATAAGGGCCGTCAATTAGCCGTCCAGGTCGAATAATTGTGTAAGGAAGTCCTGAACGAATAATGGCTTCTTCGCCTTTTTGTTTGGCATCCAACACCCCAAAAGCATTAAGAAGATTATAGGGTAATTGATTTTTGCGGAGAACACCCGCAGAAGACACAAATACAAACCGTTTCAGGTCTTTGGGTGCAGCCGAGACTAAGTTACTCACCCCTTCGGCATCGACTTGTTCTGGACTGTTCTGGGCGTGTTTGCGGCGATACTGAGTATCAAAATAGATTTTTAGCCATTCTGCCCAACTTTGTGATGCGGTTGACTGTTGGAGGGTGTCAAAATCCCACTTCGTTGAGGGTAATGCAGTCGTTCCAGCACAACAAATAATCTGAGTAACATTTTCGGTGACTGTCGGTAAACTGGAGGGGTTGCGAATATCACCAACCCCAATCTCTACTTTATTTTCAAACATTTTCTGAGCTTTTTCGGCATTACGAGTTAAAACCCGAACCCGAAACCCTTTTTCTAAAAGTTTGGCAACTGTTAGCTGACCCACTCCACCTGTTGAACCTGCAACTAATACTCGGTCTGTCGATGAAACTGTTGAAGTCATAATCGTTTCCTCAAAATTGATTGTCTATTATCTGTCGTAGATAGATACGTGATCGGCCATAGCGCGAATAAATGTTAGGTGTGGGGAATACCAAATCTCAAAGCCGGGATTTTGCAACGATGCCTAATAAATTATAGTCTGACTTTACTTTATCTTAAATCCTTTTATCCTCTATTCAAACTTTTAGGTCTTCGGAGGTTATGTTCAGGCTTCTTTGATGTCGGGTGGTACAATCTCGTCGTTTCAGTGAGTTACTTTCTACTCCCATTCACAAATTAAGTATTACAACAGATTGGCTAAAGGATGAGATTTTTAAACAACATCTACATTCAGGTGGAGGAGTAGACAAAGCGATCAAAACGGCTCAAGTCGTGGGTGGAGTTGTTATTGGGGCGATTGTGGCTAAAAAAATGCTGAATCAAGTTAGCAAAAATTAGTGATTTAACATTCAATCTTTTGGTTTTTTTATCTCTCAAGATATCTTTCTTGTTACAGATGTACAACAGCAATGATTGCCTCATAATAATAAGTACGTTGTTTTTTATAACTGTTCATTCATGTAACTTGGAGTTACCCAAATGATTAACTTTAAAAATTTACTCAATTCTAAAATTATTGCTTTGACTGCGGTAGTAGGGATTACACCTTTAGTTGCTCAATCGAGTTTAGCAGAATCAATTAATACTAAAACAAATTCAGAGCCGTTAAAAAATCATCTCTTAATTGCTCAAGAAGCTGTAACTACTCCTGGAGATATTCCGACCACAACTCCCGGAAACGTTCCCACAACAACTCCCGGAAATATTGGGGATGATCCGATTAATTCAGGTGGGGTAGAAGTTCCCTCGACTCCCGATGGTGTACAGATCAATGCTCCGGGTTATATTCCTACAAATCCCACAAGACCTGTAAACGGTATTAATAATAGAGGGGTTAATTCTCCTGGTGATCAATTTGATAATAGAGGGGTGAATTCTCCTGGTGATCAATTTGATAATAGAGGGGTGAATTCTCCTGGTGATCAATTTGATAAT
>Ga0207419_1001097_pt1 | contig 21607 bp, 17 predicted proteins | sample ElkSloMetagenome_4_FD_184723 | JGI IMG/M metagenome (GOLD analysis project Ga0207419, IMG submission 184723) | Hot spring microbial communities from Elkhorn Slough, Monterey Bay, USA - MD2A (version 2) | ecosystem: Environmental > Aquatic > Marine > Intertidal zone > Estuary: Microbial mat ...
AAGCATGAAACCGTGATCTGGGGGAATCCTCAACAAGCGGTGACAAACCCTTAAATCAGAGATCCAACGATACTCACATTTTAGACGACAGGTGTTGACACCGCGACATTACCCTTCCGACTTCACAGAGATCAGTGAAAACACTATCGGAAAAATTGGTGTTCTTTGTTACAATGGAGAATTAGGGAGATTTGAGAACTCCAACCCGCAGATTACAAGGGAACGTACCTCCTGGGTTAGTCTCAAATCGAAACAACAACGGTGCTTTTCATTGTAACGAAAGACCAGCTTCGGCTGGTTTTTTTATTTTAATCTGTAGAAATCAATCTGAGTTCAGTCTTCCGACAGAAACATCAGGGATAATTAGTGTCTGGAGAGAGATCACCTCTTTGAGATAGACTTCTTTTGAGTCTAGAATTCCCGTAACTTCAGTTCGGGGAGTATGTCAAAATATTGCATAGAATCTAAGCTAAACCGTTATAAACATCAGATATGAATCCTAAAAAGCTACTGGGTATTTTGTTCTTACTGTTAGTCGCCATTTTTATTACCTCGGGCGATCAATATGAATTTATCCCCGAACCCGCTAGAGAAGCCAGTGTCAAAAGTCGAAAGTTCATCGTGGGTTTATGGCCAGATTGGTTAAGACGCAGAGATTTTGATGCCCAACGAGAGAAAGAAATTGAACAGTTAGAGAAAAAAGGTAAATAGGAGAGAGGAGACAAGTAAGAGACAAAATCCAGCATTGATACCGAGTAGGGGTAGTTGATCAATTACCCCTATAACACTTCTACAGAATTATTTTTTCTTCAGCCAACTAAACATCGCCCGCAAATCTTTTCCGACTTCCTCAATGGGATGTTCCGCTTCTTGGCGACGCATGGCTGTAAAACCCGGTTTACCCGATTGATTTTCTAAGACAAACTCTCGGGCAAATTGACCCGTTTGAATCTCTTTGAGAATTTTACGCATTTCTGAGCGAGTTTCATCGGTAATAATCCGAGGGCCGCGTGTATAATCGCCGTATTCTGCCGTATTGGAAATACTATCGCGCATATTAGCTAAACCGCCCTCAACCACCAAGTCAACAATCAGTTTAACTTCGTGTAAGCATTCAAAATAAGCCAATTCCGGTTGATAGCCTGCCTCTACCAAGGTTTCAAACCCGGATTTGATTAATTCACTTAAACCCCCACACAACACCACCTGTTCCCCAAATAAGTCGGTTTCAGTTTCTTCGCGGAACGTGGTTTGTAAAATTCCCCCTCTAGTTCCCCCAATCCCTTTTGCATAGGCCATAGCGCGATCGCGGGCCTGACCCGAAGCATCTTGATACACTGCAAACAAACAAGGTACCCCTTGTCCTTCCTGGTAAGTTCGACGAACGAGATGACCCGGGCCTTTGGGGGCTACCATAATCACATCTACTTCGGGTGGAGGTACCACTTGACCAAAGTGAATGTTAAAACCATGAGCAAAGGCTAAAATCTTACCTTCTTTTAAATGCGGTTCAATTTCGTTTTTGTAAACGGTTTTCTGCACTTCATCTGGTAACAGAATCATAATTAAATCCGCTATCTCTGCGGCTTTGTCTACAGGATGAACCGTTAACCCCTCATCTTTGGCTTTGGGGGCGGACTTACTACCCGGATACAGCCCGACGACTACGTTTATGCCACTGTCTTTGAGGTTGAGGGCGTGAGCATGACCTTGGGAACCATAACCAATAATTGCAACTGTTTTATCTGCCAATAAATCTAGATTGGCATCTGCATCATAATACATCCGAGCCATAGTGGGCATCTCCTTGCAATACTTGTGAGGGGTGCGTGCAAAACCCTTATCCTATCACGAGTCAGTCCCCCCTCTGAATATAAAATTTACAAGTTAAAAATTTATACCTTAAATAATCGAGGGCAATGTATGGGGTAGAATCAACAGACTCACAGAATCAGAATTTTCAGATTTTTTGTCGCAATTATTAACAATGTTTGAGTATATCACCCTACCTGATAACATTTTACCTCCCGTTGCACCCTATTCTCATGCAGTACGGGCAGGAGATTTTTTGTTTGTTACCGGACAACTTCCTGAAGACCCCAATACAGGAGAAATTATCAAAGGAAGTATTGAAAAGCAAACCCAACAAGTGATGGAAAATTTGAGGTTAGTTCTCGAACACGCCGGAACGAATTTTGATCGCGTTGTCATGTCACGAATTTTTTTAACAGATTTTCGCGACTATCAAAGTGTGAATCAGATTTATGCGTCTTATTTTCATTCAAAACGTTTACCCTGTCGCACGACTGTCGGGGTTCTCGGGCTAGCAGGTTTGGGTGATATTGAGATTGATTTGATTGTTTATTGTGGTGATTAATTCTCTTTTCAGTTCAAAGGTCTACTCTCTCAGGTAAGAGAAGTAAAATCCAAAAGGATGAAAGGGATCAGCTACATACGATACAAATTGAGGATGAAATTGAGACAAAATAGTTAAGTTGTATAAACTTCTGTAAACTTAAGTCTAATTCTCTTTTAACAAATAAAATTCACAAATCCTGCAATAGCAAGAGGAGATTGAATTTACAGGATTTGAGTGAGTTGATCCAAGAGTTTACAGTTTGAAAAGTCCTGTTAAGTCTTATTTCAGCTTCACTAATTTAAGGGATAACCAGGGTAATTTATGATTCATACTAGAAAAAAGACACGCAACTAATTAATGCAGTGTTTCACTGTTGAATCTAACTTTGATAAACTTTAGTGATATGAGACGACCTTCACAATTAACCCGGTTAATTTGGGATTTCTATCGTGAAAATCACGAAGAACTGCAACGACTTCAACCCTTAGCAAAATGCAAAGTCTACCGTCGCTGGGGTGTGTTGCATATTCAATGTGTTAGCCAAGATATGGCTGATTTGATGGCGGCTTCCCAAAAGCTGTTAAGAGAACCTATTTCTCAAATGCGACTTGCTCAAAAAATCAAAATCTCCGTTAAAAATATGACGGTAGCTGTATTTGATGTCAAACCCGACACGATCATTGCTTAAGAAACTTGATCTATCTATGTTCAATTCCTGCAATCTTAAACGGTTGCAGGCTTTAATTAAACCATTAGCACGCAGACAAAAGACAATTACTTTTTTAAATTCTAACGAAATTATCCTGAATGGGTAAATAGAGAATAGAAGAATAACTCAGTAGATGCACCCTGATGAATTTCCTTTGGCAAAAGCCAGGGGATTTTTTTTTGCCCAAAACGTTCCCAAAATTTTCACAATTTAGCCACAATTCAACTTAAATTGATGTCAAATTAATTCTGCAAATATTCCGGAAGCCTCTTGATCTTTACTGAATAACAGAACAGGAGTAGATGCACCCCGATCAACTAGCCCTCGGATTAATCTGAGGGTTTTTTTTGTGTAGAGGTGTGTTCTAGCGAGATGTATATTTTCTAACAAATAATCTAAATAAACTTGTTTAACAGTGAAATTTTAGAACCTATCCGGAACCGATCTAATCGTACCAGAAGTCTATAGAAGAGTAGATGCACCCTGATGGTTATCCCCTAGCTTCGGTTAGGGGATTTTTTTTGACAGCATGACTCCCAACTCAATTATTGACGCTACATCAACGCACTCTAGAAATCGAGACTGAATATTGATAGTTCGGAAAAATAAGCCATCGAACCTGATAGTTTGTTAGCACCCACTACACCCGGAAAACAAGTCTTGATCATCGAAGAAGGAACAGCAATTCCCGAAGACTTACAAACAGAAATCGCAGATAGTGAAATTATATTCGTTCCCGATGGCACCTTTTTCTAAAAAACATTCTAAATTCTCCGGAAACCCCCCACCCCCAACAGAAACAAAATATAGTAGATGCACCCTGATCAATTATCCTTCGGCTTCGGCTGAGGGATTTTTTTTGGTTTTTTGTAGAGATTCTGGCGATCGCGATGACGAATTGGACAACGACTGTGCTACCCTGTTGAAGATAAACACACAGTTGGCACAGGTACAGTTCCAAAGCGTACATGGTTCACATCAAGCGCGTAGAACTCACCAATTTCAAATCATTTGGCGGTACGACGGATATTCCGTTGTTACCTGGTTTTACAGTGGTTTCAGGGCCTAACGGTTCCGGAAAGTCCAATATCCTCGATGCGTTACTGTTTGCGTTGGGACTCTCTTCATCTAAAGGAATGCGTGCCGAACGTTTACCCGACTTAGTAAACAACAGCCAAAGCCGCAAAACCACCGTTGAAACCCGCGTTACCGTAACTTTTGATCTTTCCGAAGATAACCACCTCTGGTCAGCCATGAAGCGCAACGGGAAGTTCTACGCAGACGAGGAACTCAAAGAATTAGAAACCGATCACTCCTTAGAAACCAATGGTTCTCAGACGACAGAAGAACCTGAAACCCAAGCTTTTACCCCGGAATGGAGTGTTACCCGAAAGCTGCGCGTTACCAAACAAGGGACGTACACATCCACCTACTACATCAACGGAGAAGCCTGTACCCAAACCGAACTACACGAACAACTCAATCATCTACGAGTCTACCCCGAAGGATACAACGTTGTTCTACAAGGAGACGTCACCAATATTATTACGATGAAACCCCGTGAACGTCGAGAAATTATCGATGAGTTGGCGGGAGTGGCGCAGTTTGATCGTAAAATTTCCTTAGCCAAAGAGAAGTTAGATACCGTAAAAGAACGAGAAGAACGTAGTCGTATTGTCGAACAAGAATTAATCGCCCAAAGAGATCGTCTCAACAAAGATCGAGTCAAAGCCGAAAAATATCAAAAATTGCGAGAAGAATTTCAACAAAAACTTCAGTGGGAAGCGGTTTTAAATTATCAAACGCTCAAAAAGCAAACCTTTCGACTGCGGGAACAAATCGAAGCAGGTGATCGTTCTGTGAATGAACTCAATGAAAATCTGCAACAACAAACAACTCAAATTCAAAAAACTACAACCGAACTCGAACAGTTAAACGCCCGCGTTAAAGCAATGGGGGAACAAGAACTGATTGATTTACAATCGACTTTAGCAACACAAGAAGCCGAAAATCGTCAATTTCAACAACGACAACGAGAAACCGAAACAGGCGTTCAAAATACCCAAAGTCAAATTCAACAAACCCAAGAAGAACGACAAAATTATCAACAAACCCTAGAAACTATCGCCTCTCAGCGAGAAGTAGAAACACACAATTTACAAGTTCGTACAACCGAACGAGATCAAATTCAACAAAGCCTCAACCAAACCCGTCAAGCTGCGAGTCAAGTCGCCCAACAAGCCGAAGCTTGGATGCAGCAACAAACTGATCTACACCGTAAAATAGAATCACTGCAAAAAAATCTCGATCCGCAACGCACAGAACAGGCTAGACTGACAGAAAGAGTCAATCAACTACAACGTAAAATTAATGAGCAACAGCAGTCTTTTTTGTCATCCCAACAACAGTTAGAAACGGCTCAAACTGAAGTGAACCAAGCCAAAGAAGAACGAGAAAATGCCCGTCAGCAAACCGAATCTTTAGCTCAAATTGTGGCTCAAGCAGAACAAGAATTGCAACTGCAACAAGAGACTCAAACGCGACTTTTGCGAGAACAACGAGAACAACAACGTCAACTCGATAAACTCGAAGCCCAACAACAAGCCCAACAAGAAGCCACCGGAAGTTATGCAACAAAAGTGATTACTCAGTCAGGGCTTCCTGGGGTTTGTGGGTTAGTTTGTCAACTAGGGAGAGTTGAACCGGACTATCAATTAGCATTAGAAATAGCCGCAGGGGGACGCTTAGGAAATTTAGTGGTAGAAGATGATGGGGTAGCAGCAGCAGGAATTGAACTGTTAAAGCGTCAAAAAGCCGGAAGAATTACCTTTTTACCCTTGAATAAAATTCGCCCCAACCGAGGCGGAATGGGGAATGTAGCGACAATGCGATCGCTAGAAGGGTTGATTGATTTAGCAGTAAATTTAATAGAATGCGATCGCCAATATGAAAATATTTTTGCCTATGTATTTGGGAATACAATGGTGTTTAATAATATTAATAATGCTCGACGTTATATTGGTCAGCATCGCATGGTTACGTTAGATGGGGAGTTGTTAGAAACCAGTGGGGCGATGACGGGAGGAAGTCAAAGTTCGCGCTCAACGCTACATTTTGGAACGTTGGATGAAACCACTTCAGAAAGTCTGGCGATTGCAAATTTACGTCAACGGTTAGATGAAATTGAACGGATTTTAGAGCGGTGTATGCGGGCGATTTCTGATGCGACAATCACAGTCAAAAACCGTTCGCAAGCAATGATTGAGGCTCGTCAAACTTTGCGGGATAATCAACAAAAAGTGAGTCAAATTGAGTCAAAGATTCAAACATTAACGACACAACAGGAGAGTTTGAAAACTCAACTCAGTCAAAATATTCAAGAATTGAATACGGCTCAAAATCGGCTACAAGTCTTAGAGCGAGAGATTCCTATTCAAGAAGTTCAACTCCAACGCGATCGCGAAACTTTGTCGCAGTTAGAAGCCGCTCATAGTCATAGTGAATGGCAACAGTTACAAACGATATTAAGATCACAAGAAACGGATTTGCAAACCCAAGAAACGACTTTACAGCAAGTTCAGCAACGGTTAATTGAGTTGGATAGTCAGCAACAACGCATCGAAGAAAAAATCGAAGAAGGAAAACAGCGAATAGAAGATTATCAGCAACAGCAACAATTACAAAATCATCAAATTCGAGAACTCAAAAAACAAATTACTCATTTACAAGAACAAATTGCTTTAACTCGGGGTTCCGTGTTGAAAGTAGAAGCCCGTTTAGGAGAAGGAAAACGCCAGCGAGATCAAGTCGAAACCCAATTGCGAGATCAACATTTAGCCAAACAACAGTTAGAATGGCAAATTCAAAAACTACAAGAAACCCAACTCGGACGCCGAGAACAATTAGAGATTAAACAAGAACAGTTAGCGACTCAGCAAGCTGAACTGAGCGATCCTCTACCCGAAATTCCCGAAAACCTAGATTTAGCCTCCCTCCAGCGAGAATTAAAAGCCCTACAGAAACAAATGGAAGCCCTAGAACCCGTCAATATGCTCGCCTTAGAAGAATTTCAACGCACTCAAACTCGCTTAGATGAACTTAGTCAAAAACTAACCACCTTAGAGGGAGAACGAACCGAACTGCTGTTGCGAATTGAAAACTTTACCACCCTACGACAACGGGCATTTCAAGAAGCTTTTGATGCCGTTAATGAAAATTTTCAAACCATCTTTGCAAGCCTGTCCGACGGAGACGGTTATCTGCAAATAGATGATCCAGAAGATCCGTTTAATAGTGGTTTAAACCTGATCGCTCACCCCAAAGGTAAACCAGTACAACGGTTAGCGTCAATGTCTGGAGGAGAAAAATCCTTAACCGCCTTGAGTTTTATTTTCTCATTGCAACGTTATCGGCCCTCACCATTTTATGCGTTTGATGAAGTCGATATGTTTTTAGACGGGGCAAATGTCGAGCGATTAGCTAGAATGATAAAAAGACAAGCCCAACAAGCTCAATTTATTGTTGTGAGTTTGCGCCGACCCATGATGGAAGCATCCGAGCGGACGATTGGAGTGACCCAAGCACGGGGAGCCTATACACAAGTGTTAGGAATACAGCTATAAAGCTGCCCGTTTTTATAGAGTCAGTGCATTGAAGATCTTGAGAACATCAGGATCAGTTAAAAATAAGTCACTCACCGATAACCGCTTGCGGGTTGTGTAGAGTAATATGTATGTTTAATTGCATCTAGAATTGGCCAAGCATGACATTTGAAACTATCCGCCAACGCTCCGAGCTTCTCGGCACTCAAGTGATTACCCGTGATCGAGGCAAGCGTCTCGGGGTTGTTAGTCAGTTATGGGTAGATGTAGACCAACGTGAGATTGTTGCGATTGGACTCCGAGACAACTTTTTGGCTGTTGCTGGTTTGCCAAAATATATGTATCTCAGCAGTGTTCGTGAAATCGGCGATGTACTCTTGGTGGATGATGAAAGAGTCCTCGAAGAAGACATAGACGTTGAAGCTTACAGTACCCTGATTAACAGCGAAGTCATTACCGAAACCGGAGAACCTTTAGGTCGAGTCCGAGGGTTTAAATTTGATCCGCTGAATGGAAAGCTGATCTCGATCATTATTGCCTCTATTGGTCTTCCCCAAATTCCCGATCAAATTATTAGCACCTACGAACTCTCCGTTGATGAGATTGTCAGTAGTGGGCCGAACCGTTTGATTGTGTTTGAACGGGCCGAAGAAAAACTCCAACAAATCACAGTCGGAGTCCTCGAACGCATGGGGTTAGGAGAAGCCCCTTGGGAAAAAGAAGAGGAAGGAATGTATTATCCTCCGACAATTAAATCGGAAAACCAACTTCCGAAAGGGATATCTCAAACACCCCCTGAGCGACAGTACCAGCCCAATATACCGGTCGTTGAGGAAGTTTGGGAAGATGAACAACAATGGCAAGAACCCGCCGCGCCTCAGCCCCTGCGTCAGCCTCAAACCGTTTATGATGACTACGAGGAAGATAACTGGTCTGATGTCGAAGGGGATGAATACGATGAGCGCTACTCTGAACCCGAGTATGTTCCCTTAGAACCCTATGAGGAAAAACGTTACAGCGCTCGTGAGTACGAATATGAAGACGATGTAGAATCAGATGCCTGGGCTGACGATGAAACACCCAAACCTTATCAACCGCCTCGGGTTAATATTCCTGAGAAAAAGAAAATGCCGGAATATGAGGAAGAACCCGGTGGTTACTAAACGTTTAGAATACTTAAGGGTTTAGTATCTACTTCGTGTTTGGATCTCTACTGAGGCACGCTCATGTCTTCAACTCAAGTCTCATCTTTGCTCACCCTCAAGCCTGGAAGTCTGCGTCGTGTTCATCACATTGCCTTGTATGTTGCTAACTTGCAGGCTTCCCGACACTTCTATGGCACCATTCTCGGTTTGCATGAACTTACAGGCGATCAAGTCCCCAGTACGTTAAAATCGATGGTCGAAGCCGGTCAGGTCGCGAATTTTGTCACACCCGATGGCACAGTCATTGATCTGTTTGCTCAAAGTGATCTCAAACCGCCTCATTCTGACCCCAAGCAAGTTTTTACCCGTGCGAATCATCTTGCTTTTGACATTGACCCGCAATTGTTTGACCATGCGGTGGAAGTGTTGCATCAACATCAAGTCACCATCGAAAGTGGCCCCGTGAGTCGTCCGACAGGACGGGGTATCTATTTTTATGACCCCGATGGTTTTGTGATTGAAATTCGCTGTGACCCCCTGCAAACCCCCTAAACAGAAGTTGAGAAAACGACGGTTTCTTGTCCCCTACTCCTCTCGAACAACAGTTTCTGCTGTAACATTTGGAGTCTCTTTGGCTAAAGCCCAGGGAGAGTCAAGTTATGTTATGCTAACAAGATTATTTAATCGATAAACCAGTCCGGGTGCGATTGTTCTCTCAGTCTCGTTTAGAAAAGACGTTTCTCAATTGATATCCGGTTAACTTATACAAAATCAACTCAGATGGCACCAACCCTTTTATTTAACGCACTTCGTCAGGCGATTGATGAGGAAATGGCTCGCGACTCCTCCGTTTTAGTTTTAGGAGAAGATGTCGGTCAGTATGGCGGTTCTTATAAAGTCACCAAAGACCTTTACGAAAAATACGGGGAACTGCGGGTTCTAGATACCCCCATTGCTGAAAATAGCTTTACAGGAATGGCTGTAGGTGCGGCTATGACGGGACTACGGCCGATCATTGAAGGCATGAATATGGGGTTTTTGCTACTGGCTTTTAACCAAATTGCTAACAATGCTGGAATGCTGCGGTATACTTCGGGCGGAAACTTTACCATGCCGCTCGTCATTCGGGGGCCAGGTGGGGTCGGACGTCAGTTAGGTGCTGAACATTCCCAACGCTTAGAAGCCTATTTTCAGGGGGTTCCGGGTCTAAAAATTGTCGCCTGTTCGACCCCCTACAACGCCAAAGGGTTACTCAAGTCAGCCATTCGTGATCATAATCCCGTTTTATTCTTTGAACACGTTCTCCTCTACAACCTCAAAGAAGAATTACCCGAAGAAGAATATCTTGTCCCAATTGACAAAGCAGAAATCGTTCATACCGGGAAGGATGTCACTATTTTGACCTATTCGCGGATGCGTCATCATGTCATGCAAGCGGTTCCGCAGCTAGTGAAAGAAGGTTATGACCCGGAAGTCATTGATTTAATTTCCCTTAAACCCCTTGATTATGAGACGATTGGGGAATCAATTCGCAAGACCCATCGGGTGATTATTGTCGAAGAATGTATGAAAACAGGCGGAATTGGCGGAGAGTTAGCGGCTTCTATTAATGAACGTCTATTTGATGAATTAGATGCTCCGGTGTTGCGGTTGTCTTCTCAAGATATTCCGACTCCCTACAATGGAATGCTAGAACGATTAACCATTGTACAACCCGATCAAGTTGTGGAAGCCGTTCAAAAAATGGTTGGAAACCAAATCTAATCTCAATAGAGGATGGGTGCAATTTCCCTCGATTTTCCTCAATTCATGGAAATCAAGACATTGGACGCACCCTGCAAAAGATCTAAGACGGCCGAAAAATACAGTTGAGACCGTAATCCTCTTATTGCTTTAACGGTCTGGCTTGTAAAATATGGATAGCCATGCGTCCGTTTTGATCGACAAAACAATCTAATGGTTGTAATCCCGCTTTTTTGGCGAGATCTTGAAAATAGTCTACCGGGTACTTATAAGAACTTAAGAGATGAAACTTTGTCCCCTTCTCAATCTGTACGGGAATACCATCCAGAAGGAAATTTTGTTCTTGAGTTGCTCTGACATTATGTTCCACACAATGAGTTGAGGGTACCCAATTGAATTCATAATTAAATGCGCTGGCATCAAAGCCCGAAATCGGCAAATCACGATTGATAAAATGTAAAATACTGAGCGTCAGTCTTGCCATTCTTCCATCGTCGTAAGCTTTTCTTAATGAAAACTCATTTTGATTGGTATCTACGCCAACAATAAGAAGACCTTCGGGTTGTAGTGCTGGCGAAATTCTTCTGAAGAAATCTAGGCAATTATTTGTGGAAAGATTGGTGATCGTACTTCCTTTAAAAAACACCACAGGTCGGGGAAAATTGTTGACAATATCAACATTTTTAATAAAGTCTGTCTTGATGGGTTTAACGGAGATATCCGGCAACTCCTGACCTAAAATTTCTTCGCTCCGATCCAGATAAGTTTCACACAAATCTATAGGAATGTAGCTGTTAAATTGTTTAATTTCTTTCAGGAAGGGCAAAGTTTTATTTTTGAAAGCGATATCGGTACCTGGGCCAAATTCTATAACACTAGCTTCGGGCGGAACATAAGCCGCAATTTCGGCGGCTTGATGGTTAATTAATTGTATTTCCTCTTTGTAAAGGTAGTAATCCAAGTTTTGAGATATTAGTTCCAGATAACATCCTTCACCATTGGCAGGATCATTCTCAATCTCCGGATTAGGAGTGCTGTACAAATAAGGAGCCATATGTTCTTCCTGATGATCTACAAACAGAGATTTTGCATCAGAAAGAAATGATTGATTAACTTCAGTCATAAGGTTAGATCCAAATAAAAAAGATAATAACGTGAAGTTTAAGATTGTACCATGCTAAAGTTAGTGGAATAAAAAAAATGTGGAAAATTTATCTGAGCAACTACTCAAATCAAAACAATGTAAAAGCAGAGCTAATTGTCCAAAGAGTTGATCGGCGATCGCAGAAAAAAAGCAAACGGCCTGATGCCGTAGAAGAAAGCCTCAAATAATGACAAAAATCTCTAAAGTCGCCGATGATTGGCTGAACTCAGTCGAAGTTAACGCTAATTAGTAATCACAACATTAACAAAGACCAGACCAACCCATCTCTAAGAGGATGTCCTGACGCTTTGGGCCGGGTCCCCGATCTCAAATCCGACCATCGCTGGGTAAGATAGAGAAAAGATTAAAAACAGATTTGAGCATCATATTTCTGTACGGCAGACCCCAAATTAGCCGATAATAGAACCCTATTACGGATTAACTTCAATAGATTGGTGTTGAAATCAAAACTTTATTAGAACGGTGACAACGCCACACCTTGACCACTGACCTGTGATTTTTTTTGAGTATGCGAAAACAGCGTTCACTCCTGATTGTTATTCTCGTTTTGGTTATTGCCTCTGTGATTGTGCTGATTAATATCCCGATGCGGTTGGGATTAGATTTGCGAGGCGGTTCCCAATTAACCATTCAGTTGCAAACTTCAGAAGAAGTCCCCACAATCGATGAACGGGTGATCAATGCCGTTCAAAGTGTGATCGAGAACCGAGTCAATGGCCTGGGAGTCTCAGAGTCAGTGGTACAAACCATCGGACAAGATCAAATTTTGGTTCAACTCCCCGGCGTCAATGATCCTGAACAAGCCGAACGAGTCTTAGGCGGAACCGCACAGCTGGATTTTCGAGAACAACTTCCGGGAACCAACGACCAACTTCTGGCCGAAACTCAAGTTAAACAACAGCTAGAATTTCAACTCGAACAAGCCAAACAAGACGGCGATGAAGCCGCAATTGAGAAAACTCTCGCCTCTGTTGAAGGCAATCAACAAGCGATCGCCGGATTGTACCAACCCCCAATTCTACGAGGTCAAGATCTGCGGGATGCCTTCGCCGAACCCACCGGAAATGATAACTGGAATATTGCGCTGCGCTTTTCCAATCAAGGCGGTGACAAGTTCGCCCAACTGACCAAAAATTTAGCCGGAACCGGACGAACGATTGGGATTTTCCTCGATGATGAATTGATTAGTTATCCCACCGTTCCAGTGGACTTCGCCGAAACGGGAATTACAGGCGGAAGTGCGGTGATTACCGGACGATTTACCGCAGAACAAGCCAATGATTTAGCAGTACAATTGCGAGGCGGTGCTTTACCTGTCCCTGTCGAAATCGTTGAAAACCGGACGGTCGGCGCGACTTTAGGACGAGATAGTATTCAACGCAGTCTCTATGCAGGGGGTGGTGGATTAATTTTGGTATTGATTTTTATGGTGGTTTATTATCGCCTACCGGGATTAATTGCCGATGTTGCCTTGATTGTTTATGCAATACTTACTTTAGCGATATTTGATTTGCTCGGTGTGACGCTGACTTTACCTGGAATTGCGGGGTTTATTCTCAGTATTGGGATGGCAGTCGATGCCAACGTGTTAATTTTTGAGCGGACTCGGGAAGAATTGCGAGCGGGTAAAACCTTGTATCGTTCGGTAGAGTCGGGATTTTTTCGCGCCTTTAGTAGTATTTTAGATGGCAACCTCACTACAGGTATTGCTTGTATTGCGCTGTTTTGGCTAGGAACGGGTTTGGTGAAAGGATTTGCGCTGACTTTGGGGTTGGGGGTAGCGGTGAGTATGTTTACGGCCCTAACCTGTAGTCGGACTCTGATGTTTACCGCGATTGGATTACCCGAATTACGCAAACCGGAACTGTTTTGTCCTAACCTGAAAAAAGCGGTTTCCTAGATGCGATACAATATCTTGGTTTTTTCCCCAATCGATGACGCACGACGAATCACAAACCACAAACTATGAAATTCAGTGTAATTAAACAGCGATCGCTATGGTGGACAATTTCAGGAGTCTTTATCCTGGCGGGTTTGGTGGCGATGGCGATTTCATGGACTCGCCCGGATATTGGTGCGCCCCTACGTCCAGGGTTAGATTTTGTGGGAGGAACTCGACTTCAACTTGAACTTGATTGTTCAGTCCCCGACAATTGTCAAGGGCCAATTGAATTGGATGAAGTGCGCGAAGTTCTGGCGAATCAGGGATTAGGTAATAGTTCGATTCAACTCCTCGATAAAGATCCCTTGCAACAAGATCGGCAAATTGTTTCCATCCGAACCCAAAGTCTCGACGTTGAGGAACGGACACAACTACAAGATAGCCTCAGTGAAGCCATTGGCGTGTTTGACCCAGAATCAACTCAAATTGATACGGTAGGCCCAACTTTAGGCCGTCAGATTTTTATCTCAGGATTGAAAGCCTTATTGGTTTCTTTTGCGGGAATTACCCTTTATCTGACGTTTCGGTTTCAGTTTGATTATGCGGTGTTTGCTTTTGTCGCCCTGTTTCACGATATTTTCGTCACCGCAGGTGTGTTTTCGATTTTGGGCTTGGTGTTGGGTGTCGAAGTTGATAGTTTGTTTTTGGTGGCGCTGTTAACGATTATCGGATTTTCGGTTAACGATACGGTTGTGATTTATGATCGCATTCGAGAAGTGATTGCGAAAAATCCAACTCTCCCGATTAACCAAGTCGTTGATGATGCGGTCAATCAAACCTTAGCCCGTTCGATTAATACTACGCTAACGACGATGTTGCCTCTGGTGTGTATTTTTCTATTCGGGGGGGAAACTCTCAAATATTTAGCTTTAGCCTTGTTAGTGGGCTTTATAGCCGGGTCTTACTCCAGTATTTTTATTGCCAGTACCTTGCTGGCTTGGTGGCGTCATCGTCAACCTTCTTCTCCGGTTCCAGTTTCCGTAGACAATCCTCAAGCTATTGAAGATCAACAGTAATGACAAACTGTACTTTTTGTAAGGGTTAAAGACCTGTGATCAACCCTGAACCTCAATCGGAAGATGCAATCTTTCAAGCTCAAGTTCAAAAGCTGCACGAACTGACAGTCTGGGGGCGATGGTTGGCGATTGGCTTTCTCTGGATGACAATTGCTCCCTTGAGTCTGTGGGGATTACGCTCAGAAATTCGTCTCTGGAGAGATCATTTTACTTGGGCTGCGGTGCGCTATGGATTGGCAGATCATCGATTATCGGCGCTTGGTTTAGGTTTATGTATTGGGACGCTGGTTGGAGTTTTGGTTTGGCAAAGTCGTAATATTCTGTTTGGAATGCCTCTAGAATACAAACAACGCTTAGAGGAGCGGGTTTGGCAAATTCGCAAACAGGGTGCCAGTCATCCCCTGTGGAAATGGGTGGTCAAAGAGTTGAAAATGTAGAGGCGTCTAGTCTAAAATTCAAAAGCATCGGCTACTTCAATTGACTTTGTTTAGTTAGATTTCTGGTGTTTAATCGCTTGTTTCTTTTTTCGTTTACTCTTTATTAACCTCATTATTGATTAAATTCTACCCATGTCCATCAGACATCGGCAGCCAAGACCCCAAACAGCACTCTTGTTGCTCAATCCCTACGCCCGTCAAGCTAATCCGGACTCTTTATCGAGAGTGGTTGTTCAATTGCAAGCTTTGGGCTTAGAGCTCGTTCAAGAGAGTCCCCAATCCCCTCAAGATTTTACTTCTTTGATTGAACGTTACCAAGATCAGGTTGATTTGGTGATTGTTGGAGGGGGAGATGGTACACTCAACGCCGCGATTGATGGATTGGTGAAAACGGGTTTACCTCTGGGGATTTTACCGTTGGGAACGGCGAATGATTTGGCCCGAACTCTTAATCTTCCTCTGTCACTCCCCGAGGCTTGTCAAGTGATTGCTCAAGGCAATAAACAGTATATTGATTTGGGTTGGGTGAATGGGAAGCATTTTTTTAATGTGGCGAGTTTGGGGTTGAGTGTCAATATTACCCGCAAACTCACTCGAGAGGCCAAGCGCCGTTGGGGAATCTTTGCTTATTTGATTACGGCGACGAAAGCCATTTTAAAGGCGAGTCCTTTTGTGGCTGAGATTCGGTTTGGAGATCAGTGTAAACGGGTGAAGACGTTTCAGATAGCGGTGGGTAATGGTCGGTATTATGGCGGAGGGATGAAAATTCTTCATGATGCTACAATTGATGATCAACGTCTAGATCTTTACAGCTTGGAAATTAAACGTTGGTGGCAATTTTTTACGGTCATGTTAGCGATTCGCACAGGACGACATCGCCCGGAATTGGGAACTCGGACTCTCTCGGGTTCGGAGTTTGAAATTTTTACCAGCAAACCTCAAACTATTAATACTGATGGTGAATTAACCGTCTCGACTCCGGCCCATTTTCGAGTGATCCCCAAGGCGATTGCTGTATTTGCACCTCGACGCAGTGACTCTAATCTTCAGACTGGTGCTGAGTTTTTAATTAAATAGAAAAATAAAGTTTTGCAACACTAGGTTGAGAAATTTGTAGTTCATGTGACATCTTGTGTGTTGGAGTATCTGATATAGGTATATTCAGTTATTGTGTAAACATAAAGAAAACCTAAAATTTATTGGCTCTACCCGTCGTGACTTACTCCCGAGGTAGAAGCAGACAAATTCTAAAGTCGCAAATATAACTAGGCTATTCCGGATAAGGAGGTTTTATGAGTCCCACAATGCTTCGTCAACTTTGGTCTTTAGTGGAAACAACTCAAGCATCGCTGATAGTTTCTCTTGATGATGCTGATTTAGTACAGTGGTTGCTCAAGCGACTCCAAACCGAGTCAACAATTAACTGTTCAGATCAAGATGTCGTTAATGATTACCTGAACTCCCGATTGGCACTGATTCGAGATTTGGCTGAATCCCGTTTAGCAGGAGGTCATTAATAGAAGTCCTCACTCTCTATTGTCCACAAAAATAAACGAGAAATCAAGCCATAGGAATCGGTTGTAGACAAGCCAAATCAGTCTTCAGAAAGGACAGTTCCTTTAAGATTTCGATCAGTTGAACACTTGAACCCAATTAAGGTAATCTTAAGGAAGTTTGGAGACATTGAAGTGAACTCACTTCAGTGCTTCAAAGTCATGTACTGACTTTTTGAAAAATTTGTAATTTAGAATTATGCGTAACTGGAGTTCTCTACTGCTGTCTACCTCATTATTAATTATTTCCCTGGGAGCTTGTGTACAAAGTCCAAATAATTCAACAAATGGAGAGAATCAAGGCGGAGGAAGTGGAACCTCTCAAAGCCGCCTAGATACAGTTAAAAGTCGCGGTAAACTCGTCTGTGGGGTTGATGGGGGAATTCCTGGATTTAGCTTTGTTAATGAAAATGGTGAATACTCTGGCTTAGATGTAGATATGTGTAAAGCGGTTGCGGCAGCCATTTTTAACGATCCTAATGCCGTTGAATACCGAAATCTAGACTCCACCGAACGATTTGAAGCCCTGAAGTCGGGTGAAGTGGATATGCTTTCGCGCAATACCACCTGGACAATTACTCGCGATACATCAGTCGGGATGGAGTTTGCACCGACCACTTTTTACGATGGTCAGGGGATGATGGTTCGTCGAGATAGCGGTATCACCAGTTTAGAAGATTTTGAAGGGAGAACCGTTTGTGTAGAAGCCGGAACCACTACAGAATTGAACTTAACTGACAATATGCGTAAAGCTGGGGTGAACTCAGAGACGAAAACCTATCAACAAGCTGATCCGGCTTATGCCGCTTACGCAGAAGGGGCTTGTGATGGCATGACTTCTGATAAATCTCAGTTAATCGCTCGCCGTAGTACATTACCCAATCCAGATGATCATATTCTGCTGGATGTCACGATGTCAAAAGAACCGCTTGGCCCTGTAACAATTAATAATGATTCGACTTGGTTTGATGTGGTGAAATGGACGACTTTTGCCCTGATTGAAGGGGAAGAATTAGGGATTAATCAAGCGAATGTTGAGGAACTAAAAAGTAGTGACGAACCCACGATTCGCCGCTTTTTAGGGATTGAAGGAGATTTAGGTCAAGGACTTGGCTTAGATAATGAATTTGCGGCTAATGTTATTCAACAAGTCGGAAACTACGGTGAAATTTACGAGCGTAATTTAGGAGAAGGTTCACAATTTAAACTAGATCGAGGTCAAAATGCACTCTGGAATAATGGGGGTTTACTCTATTCGCCCCCTTTCCGTTAATAGACTTATCAATCTTAATTAAAATTTGACTAAGCTTGTTACTTGCTGAATAGAGGTGAGGAGGATTAATGATTATTTCTATACTCTATTATCGATTCACAGAAACGCTTGGTCTCGGCATAGCTAAATACCAAATAAAGCTATTATAATTGTAAAATCCTCGTAGCCGTGCCTTTTTTGATTCTATTCTGGGCGCGGTTTTTTCATAGAAACTCCGTTCAAAATCACAAGATTAACTTCAAGCTAATGACAACAAACTCAACACCAAAAGTTCCCCTTTGGCGAGATTCTCGCTTTTGGAAAATAGCCTTTCAGTTGATCATTTTGATTGCTGTTTTATCCCTATTTATACTTCTTGGAACCAATCTCACTCGTAACCTTCAACAAACCGGAGGAACAGTATTTAACTTTGATTTTCTGAACAGTACCGCTGGATTTGGAATCGGTGAAAGTCTGATTCCTTACGAAGCAACTGATGATTATAGTCGTGTTTTACTGGCAGGTTTATTGAACTCTCTGCGGGTGATGGTTTTGGGGATTATCCTCACCACAATTTTAGGGGTTTTAGCCGGAGTTCTTTATTTTTCTAATAACTGGTTACTTCGTAAAATCACTGTTTTTTATGTGGAAATCGTGCGAAATACACCGTTACTCCTACAATTACTCTTTTGGTATGGTCTGTTTTTAAAACTTCCAGCGATCGCCACAACGGCTAAACTTTTTAATGCTATTTACTTGAATAAACGAGGAGTTTTTCTGCCCTGGCCGTCAGGTAACGCCGTCTGGTTTTGGTTGTCAGTTTTGTTGATTGCTGCGATCGCTTCTGTGGTGATCTGGCGATGGCGAATTAAAATAATGGTCGAACAAGGAAAATCGGGTAAACCTCAATTAATTCTACTGTGGATAATGGGCATTTTAGCGGGTTTAATTATTATATTTGCACTCGGTTGGCAACGTCCTATTCCGGCTGAAAATGGTCGCACAATTGAAGGGGGACTGCGAATGACCATTGAATTTACAGCGCTATTGGTGGGTTTAGTTGTCTATACTGGGGCTTATATTGCTGAAATTGTTCGATCTGGAATTCAGTCCGTTCCAAAAGGACAATGGGAAGCAGCGCGATCGCTAGGACTCAAACCCGGTTTAGTCATGCGGTTAGTGGTTTTTCCCCAAGCGTTGCGAGTGATTATTCCCCCTTTAAACAGTCAATATCTAAATTTAGCAAAAAACTCCAGTTTAGCGATCGCTGTGGCTTATCCTGATATCTATAGCGTTGCTAATACCACGTTTAACCAAAGTGGACGAGTGGTAGAGGTGATGCTGATTATTATGGCAACTTATCTTAGTATTAACTTATTAATTTCCCTCACAATGAATGGATTAAACAAAGCCGTTCAACTGCGAGAAAGATAAGGTTTTTTTCTCAAACCAACCTGAAAATTCGGGTTAACTTTTATTGAACCTAAACGCTATAAACAATTCCCTAAATTTATGACTGTTACAACACCGCCATCTAATTCTGCTGCTCCCGTTGAGTCCTCTAGTCCTCGTGAATGGATGCTAGAGAATCTATTTAATACCTGGTACAATACTATCTTAACTTTAGTCATTTCAGGTTTATTATTTTGGACGTTTGCAAGTTTGATCATTTGGGCGAGAACCGAAGCCAAATGGAGTGTAATTCCGGCTAACCTGCCATTATTTTTTGTGGGAAGATTTCCAAGCGATCAATATTGGCGTTTGTGGATTGTACTGACTCTGATTTGTTTACTTGCAGGTTTAACTTGGGGGATTTTGGCGCGAAATGTTCCGGTTTTATTTCGTCAAAATATCGTCATCATTATTAGTTTTGTTTGCATGATGATGACTCTAGTTCCTGTGGGTATTCCCTACCGAATTCTACTCATTGGAATGGTTTTGCTGGTTGTTGCTAGTGCTTGGGGAGGAAAACAACTGAGTAAAACTCAACCAGATTTGACAAAATGGCTGCCTTTTAGCTGGTTTATTTGTTTAATTATTTCAGTGTGGTTGATTGGAGGGGGATTAGGGTTAGAGTCTGTTTCGACTAATTTATGGGGTGGATTGATGTTGACGTTGTTGATGTCAATTATCAGCATTCTGCTTTGTTTTCCAATTGGGGTGATGTTGGCTTTAGGGCGTCAAAGTAGTCTCCCGATTATTCGGTTTCTCTCGATTGCTTATATTGAGGTGATTCGGGGTTTACCGTTGATTACGATTTTGTTTATGGGTCAAGTATTAGTTCCTTTATTTTTACCGGAAGGAATGCGCCCTGACCGGATTTTACGGGCGATTGTGGGTTTAACAATGTTTAGTTCTGCTTATTTAGCTGAAAACGTGCGAGGCGGGCTGCAAGCAATACCCCGAGGTCAAATTGAAGCGGCGAAAGCGTTGGGTTTGAATACACCGTTAACATTAGGATTGGTGGTCTTACCGCAAGCGTTGAAAATCTCAATTCCTTCAATTGTAGGTCAGTTTATTAGTTTGTTTCAAGATACAACTTTATTGGCAATTGTTGGATTAGTGGAGTTGCTGGGGATAAGTCGTTCGATTTTGGCGAACCCTAAGTTTTTGGGACGGTACTCGGAAGTTTATCTGTTTATTGGGATTCTTTATTGGCTATTTTGTTATCTGATGTCTCAAGCGAGTCGTAAGCTAGAACAACAACTCAACACCGAGAGAAATTAACGGAAATAACAGTTATCAGTGTTTACTTCTAACCTTCTAAACTCTTGACTTCTGCTAGTACCCTGTTCCCTACTCCCAACACTAAATTTGTATTGATTTTTTAGTCATTTAAGGGGGTTTTTACCAGTCTGGGTGATGCCTATTTTTACTGAGGTAGCTAATCATTTTCGTCCGTGTGTATCTGTGATATTAACTGATCTCAGTATTTTCACGTAAATTTAAAATCAAAAAAAATTTATTAATCCATAATTTCACTAGATCTTAGAAATTTATCAGTAAAAATTAAATTTCAATCCCTCCATTTTTATAGTTGGAAATACAGATAAAAGTAATTCTTTAACAATGAGTATAAATTCATAAAGATTCTGTAAACTAACGTTTTTACCCTAGACAAATCAAGTTTTCAACACTACGATATAAATCAAGATAAACATGAAAAAGCCAAACGCCTGAACAACTCAATAGTTTCAGGGTTGATTCAAAAAAACACACCATCTCATAAGGAAAAACATCACCATGAAAACTCAACTCTTTGCAAGCTTTGCCACCGCCCTCGCCCTGACTGGAGTCTTTGCATCTTCCGCTCAAGCTGTTGGCTTTGGTTTCAAAACCAACTACACCGCAGACTTAGCTGGAGATGATATGTGGAAAGGCAATATTTGGCTAGAGTCTATCGAGTTTGGCGGACAAACCATTAGCGAATTCTCCATTGTTAAAGATGCCAAAATCGTCAGTAATGACCTGTGGACAGGCGGAAATAGTGGGGCTGCAAGCGCAGACATGGGAGACAAAGCCACGGTCGGTCTTAAGCAAGAAGAACTAACAGAAGCAGGAGCAGTTGCAGCCCTCGGAAACCTCAACCTCAACAGTATTATTGATACTGAAGATAGCGGTAACTTTGCTATTGATGTGATGTTCGACAAAGCGGTTGACAACATCTTAGTTTGGGAACGGGGTA
>Ga0207419_1001098_pt1 | contig 21583 bp, 19 predicted proteins | sample ElkSloMetagenome_4_FD_184723 | JGI IMG/M metagenome (GOLD analysis project Ga0207419, IMG submission 184723) | Hot spring microbial communities from Elkhorn Slough, Monterey Bay, USA - MD2A (version 2) | ecosystem: Environmental > Aquatic > Marine > Intertidal zone > Estuary: Microbial mat ...
GGAGCTCATTGCGGTCGGCAAATTCCACATCTTCTTCACTGAAATCGAGCTCGAGTTCTATCAATGACGCAAAGTGAATCAGGTCTTCGCGTAATTTATTGATCTGATCGGAGAATTTTCCGCGCATCTGATTCATAGCCAGTTTATGAGCCGCTTTTGACGAAGATGCTATCAGATCGGCCACAGCTTCGGCCTGGCTCAAATCCATCTTTCCGTGGCTAAATGCACGCATGCTATACTCTCCGGGCTCAGCCATGCGACAGCCTTTTTCAACCAGGAGTTTCAATACCGATGAGAGAATAAAGGGCGATCCATGGCAAGATATCTCAACCACATCCTCGCCGGTAAAGGATTTTGGAGCGCGGAAGACAGAGAGTAAAACTTCATCAACAATCTCGTCTCCAGCCACAATTTTTCCAAAATGAAGGGAATAACCTTCAGCTTGCACCAGGTTTTTAGAAAAGATATTTGAAACGATTTTCAGGGCATTGCTCCCAGATACACGAATCACTCCCAGGGCTCCCACACCGGATGGGGTGGAGAGGGCACAAATGGTATCGGCCTGGTTCATAATCTGCATGCGTGCAAATGTAATTGTTCACCTTTTAATAATACTTCGATATAGATGTGAACAACAAAAACAATGAATCATGTGGATTTAATAGCATAAAAACCAAAACAGACTTAGATTTTCAAATAGATTACCGTAACAACTAAAACAACCATAGACCGCGCTTTATTCGCGGTCTTTGTTTTTCTTTGCGCCAGCAAAAAGCTCTTCATGCTCTTTCACTCTTACAAGCTCAGGCGAATTCTCAGGATTGTATTTCTCTCCATTACATTGATGTTTATCATCGGCGAAATTGGGGAGTTCAAAATAGAAAGACGCTATGCCCTTCTATTTGGTGCTTTACTGGGTTTTTATGTCGGGATTTTTAATGAATTCATAGGCTTCAGAGCTGTCCGTAAATTGAGATCCTGGTTAAGGCTTCCTATTCAAATAGCCATTATTCAGATAATTATTATTGCAACAATTATTACGTACAGGTTGGTTATGACACCCTTTACGCTTGAAGATGAAAGGCTTGGGCTCCTTACTTTCTTAACGAATTCAGATGCATTAAGCCTTTACTACAAAGGGCAAATATTTGCATTTAGTCTTCTCTTCTTGTTTGAGATAGAAATGGTGCTGGGTAGAAAGTATCTGAGAACCTGGTTTACAGGTAAGTACGATAGGCCGAAGAAAGAACGAAGAATTGTACTATTTATGGATCTTACATCTTCCACGAGTATTGCCGAAAGACTTGGCGATGACAGGTATTATTCTTTTCTGAACGACTGTTATCACTTGTTGAATGTTCCCGTTATGGATACACGTGCGGAAATTTTAAAGTATGTAGGGGATGAAGTTATTCTATCCTGGACTTATAAATATGGAATTCACAAGAACAACGCCTTGCGGTTTATTTTGCGTTATAAGGCCTTGTTGAATGAATCACAAGAATATTTTGAAAGGAAGTATGGAATGCAACCCCATTTCAGGTTTGGATTGAATGAAGGAAAAGTAGTCGTAGCTTATCTGGGGGGAATAAAGCGCCAATTAGATTTTTCTGGAGATGTAATGAATGCCACGGCTCGAATCTGTGAAGCTTGCAAACATCACCAAACAGAAATTCTCGTAGCCGAAGATCTCTATCGCGATTTTAATGCACTTAATTTTGATTTTGAAATTATTATGAATGCAGAGCTTCGCGGTAAAGTAAAGCGAATGAATCTGGTCAAGTTAAAACCCCAGATGCTAGAATCCTGAAATTTCTCCAAGTGGGGGTTTGTAGGAAGCATCGAAAGGAGTAAGTTTGTGCTTCGTTAAAAACGACTAAAATGAGTGTTCTCGTAAATAAGAATTCAAAAGTAATTGTACAGGGATTTACGGGTGGTGAAGGTACCTTCCACGCCGGTCAGATGATTGAATATGGTACCAACGTAGTAGGGGGAGTTACTCCCGGAAAAGGAGGGCAGACTCATTTAGAACGTCCCGTTTTTAATACTGTTGCCGAAGCCGTAGAGAACACAGGAGCTGATGTAAGTATTATTTTCGTACCACCTGCATTTGCAGCAGATGCCATTTTGGAAGCAGCCGACGCGGGAATTAAAGTAATCGTTACGATTACAGAAGGCATTCCTGTGAACGATATGGTGAAAGTGAAAAATTTCATCGATCAGAAAGAATGTGTACTCATCGGGCCTAATTGTCCGGGGGTTATGACGGCCGGAGAAGCCAAAGTGGGCATTATGCCCGGTTTCATTTTCAAAAAAGGATCTGTGGGAATCGTTTCCAAGTCTGGTACGCTGACTTACGAGGCGGTTGACCAGATAACAAAAGCTGGCCTGGGTCAAACAACGGCTATAGGAATTGGCGGTGACCCCATTATCGGAACCACAACTAAAGAAGCTGTTCAAATGCTTATGGCAGATGATGAAACTGAAGGAATCATCATGATCGGAGAGATTGGTGGAAACTTGGAAGCAGAAGCTGCGAAGTGGGTTAAAGAAAACGGCACAAAGCCGGTTGTTGGATTTATTGCTGGCGAAACTGCACCCAAAGGAAGAACTATGGGGCACGCCGGAGCGATTGTTGGCGGAAAAGACGATACGGCTGAAGCAAAAAAGGCTATTATGCGCGAATGTGGAATACACGTCGTGGATTCACCTGCCGACATCGGAATTAAAATGGCAGAAGTTCTTGGCGTAACGGCCTAAAGAAAAAATTGAAAAAATTTAAAGCCCCGGCATCTAATTACAGAGCCGGGGCTTTTTGTTGTCTTACCGAGACACAACAAGCTTTTGAGTACCAAGGATGTTTTTGCCCTGACGCAAAAGGAGACTGTAAATGCCATTCGCCAGGGAGGATATATCCACAGATTGATTTCCTCTATTTACAACCTGTACGGTTTGAATCAATTTACCTTCGAGTGAATAAATCTCAAAGAATTCAACCTGGCCTTCTTCATCCTGAAAGGTAAAATGGTCCTGCACGGGGTTGGGATAAATGGAGAATTTGTATTGGCTGGAGTTATTAACAGACTGAGGCTGACCAAAGCTCATGGCGTCTAAGGATATTTCAGCATCTCCATTTACCAAATCGCCCACTAATGCGGTGACTTGTATTGTTGCATCCGTCAGGAGAGGCTCTATTTGATCCAATTCGATACTTACAAAAGTCCATTCTTCAATCGCATCTACATTTATCCACTGCTCCGTATAGACCAATAGATCTTCATTCCAAAATTCTATTCTCACTTCAACGTATCCATTTTCAACAGATGATTTCACCCAGAAGTCTAATGATGTAGGAACTACTTCATTGGGAAAACTTACCCGAGCTTCGCCTAGCTTTCCAAATGGATAAGGCACAGCCGTAACCTTCATGGCAAAATCTCCCTGAAATGGTTCCAGGTCTTGCGAAACCGGCTCCTGGAGTTGAGAATTATCGGTTTCCCACTGATCAGGTATATAGTTCCACCCATTAAAAGACCAGTTCTCAAAGCCCGCATTGGGAATTTGAGAAAAAAGGCCTGGTGTTCCGAACAGAAAAAAGAGCGTAATTAGAAATTTCATTATGCTTGAGTTTAGTTTGTTCCTTCTAAAATAACGTACAACGAATACATGCAGAAGGATTTCTCTCGCGATATTTGGCTATTCTGGTATTTCAAAAAGATCATTTAACAAGCCGAATTCCTTTGACAAAGTTTCGCATTCACATGCCAAATGAGTTTCTAACTTTGTGACCGATTAAAAAATGGCAATTATGAAATTATTAGATGGCAAGGTGGCTATTATAACCGGTGCATCTCGCGGAATAGGAAAAGCCATAGCACAGACTTTCGTAGAGATGGGAGCTACTGTTTGCTTTACCTATATGAGTTCTGATGAAAAGGCCAAAGCTCTTGAAAAAGAACTCACAGCCAATGGAGGAACAGCCCGAGGCTTTAAAAGTGATGCAGGTGACTTTGAAGCTGCTCAAAAGTTGTCTGAAGAAGTAGTAAAAGAATTTGGCTCTATTGATATCCTGGTTAACAATGCCGGAATTACCCGTGATAACCTTCTTATGCGAATGAGCGAAGAACAATGGGATGAGATTATGGCCGTTAACCTGAAATCGGTATTCAATTTAACAAAAGCTGTTTTGCGGCCCATGCTTAAGGCACGTAAAGGATCAATTGTCAATATGAGCTCTGTTGTAGGTGTGAAAGGAAATGCGGGTCAGGCTAACTACGCGGCTTCTAAAGCTGGAATTTTGGGTTTCACCAAGTCTGTTGCGTTGGAGTTAGGCTCTAGAAACATACGCTGCAATGCTATTGCCCCCGGTTTCATAGAAACCGAAATGACGGGTGCACTTGATGAAAAGACCGTTCAGGAGTGGAGAGATGCCATCCCATTAAAACGCGGTGGTACGCCTGAAGATGTGGCGAATCTTTGTCTTTTCCTGGCTTCTGATATGAGTGCATACATTACTGGACAAACGATTAACGTAGATGGGGGAATGCTGACTTGAAAAACCTGATTTTAGAATACCCTTCCTGGTCAATTCTTCTTTGTCCGGTATTGGGGCTCATCTTTGCCACAATTCTGTATTACCGCGATAAGCGATTGTACGATTTGAGCAATGGCATGCGCTTCTTTCTGGCGGCTGTGCGATTTGCAGCTGTAAGTATAATTGCCTTTTTCCTTCTTGAGCCGCTGGTGCGCCAGTTTAAAACAGAGCTGGAACAGCCCGTTTTGGTTGTGGCTGTTGACAACTCAACTTCTCTGGTTTTAAGCAAGGACTCATCTGAGAACAAAGCCGCCATTGATGAATTGAGAAAACAGGTTACAGAAGAATTGGAAGGAGATTTTGAAACAGTTTTTTATTCATTTGGTCAGGAAGTTACCCGGAATGGAGAATTGGACTTTGATCAACCCATAACGGATATATCCGCCCTCTTCCAATCCTTAAAAGACCGGTATTCAAATAGAAACCTGGGTGGGGTAGTTCTGGCATCAGACGGGATATACAACCGCGGGTCAAATCCGCGATACGCGCTCGGCGGATTAAACGTCCCTGTGTATACGCTAGCTCTTGGAGATACAACCATTAGAAAGGATGCACTCATCGCAGAAGCAGCGGCTAATAGGTTGGCATTTTTAGGGAACAACTTCCCCATTGAAGTGCGTGTCAGGGCAGATAGATACAAAGGGGCTACACTTTCATGCTCACTCATTCAGGATGGGGCAGTTATTGACCAAAAGAAAATTCCTGTTCAGAGTGAAATGTTTGAAGGCACTTTGCGCTTTCTGGTTGAAGCTAAAAAACCGGGACTGCAGCGATACACTCTCAGTCTTGGTGCAATGGATGATGAGATCACTCTGGCTAATAACAGGGCATCAGTCGTTGTGGATGTTATAGACAGCCGTCAAAAAGTTCTTCTTTTGGCTCATGCTCCACATCCCGATCTTTTTGCCTTGAGAAGGGCTATAGAGAGCTCAGATAATTACGAAGTAGATGTTGCTTTCCAGTCAGATTTTAATTCTTCCGATCTCGAAGAATATGACATTCACGTTCTTCATCAGCTACCTTCGCTGCGAACATCTGAAGCACTACAAATTGCTATTAATAAATCAGACAAGCCGATTTTTGCTATTGTAGGCGGCCAGACAATTGTGAAGAGGATGCCGTCAATGGGCCTTGGGGTGCAACTCAATGCGCGTCGTGGAAGCTTTAACGATGTAAATGGTGTTTTGAACCCTTCCTTTTCAAAATTTTCACTTGATAGGAGCATCAACGAATTTTTGGGTCAGGCTCCGCCATTGCAGGTGCCATTCGGAAACTGGAGTATTTCCAATTCTGCGGAAATTGTGTTCAATCAAAAAGTTGGTAACATAGATACTGAAGACCCTTTGCTACTGGTCAATGAGATTAATGAAGAGAAGAATGCCATTCTACTTGGTGAAGGCATTTGGAGATGGAGACTGTACGATTATGCTGTAAATGAATCGCATTCTCAGTTTGACGGGCTAATAACGAGTTTAATCCAGTTTCTAGCTGTAAAAGAAGATAAAAGATTCTTTAGGGTTCAAGGCCCTAGAGATTTAATGGAAAATGAGCCCATTATTTTCAATGCCGAATTATACAATGCATCTTACGAAGCAGTGAACGACGCAGAGGCATCTATGGAAATTAGAGACGGAGAAGGGAAAACCTATCCCTTTAATTTTTCGCGAACGGATAAGGCTTATCGACTGGATGCCGGAACTTTGCCTGTGGGAACTTATTCCTACACGGCTGAAGTAACAAGGGCAGGCAAGCAATACACAGATCGTGGTAACTTCTCTATTCAGCCCTTTGAATTGGAAGGAGCCAACCTAAGAGCCAATCATCAACTACTATACAATATTTCCGAAAATAGTGGGGGAGAACTCGTGTATTCAAATAATATATCTACTGCAATCAAAGCTTTCAAGAATTCTGAACGGGCCACTCCTGTGAGCTATTCAACAGAAATATTAAGCTCCCTCTTAAATTTGGGCTGGCCGCTGTTTTTAATTATTCTCCTTCTTGCTACAGAATGGTTCATCCGTAAGCGTACCGGTCATTATTAAAAAAGCCGCTCCTTTTCAGAAGCGGCTCTTCAATTTCTTTCTTTAAATTATTCTATAATAATTTTTCGGCTTGCAGTTCCAAATTCGGTTTTGATCTGCACCAGATAAACGCCTGCTCCGAAATTTGAAGTCTCCAGGCGTATGATCTCTCCGTTTACATTCTGGCCCACTTCACTGTACACCGTTCTGCCCAGCAGATCGCTCACAACAATTCCATCTAAACTCTGAACATCACCCAGATGAATGTTTACAAATGATTTCGCCGGATTGGGATATACAGAAATGGTGCTTAAAATTGCGTTTTCACGGGTGCCCAGCCCATCCACACAAAAGGGTTCTACAGCTGTTTCTCCAAACTCACCACCTTCTACCAGCACGTTGCCTTCATCGTCTTCTATCAAGTAAAATCCTTCACCTTGTTGGCAGCAAATACCATCTCCCCACGAATCATTTATAATGAACGAATAACATCCTCCGGGCAGGCAAAAAACGTCTTGGTAAGATTCCGTTCCATCTGGGTAACCTCCGCCGTTGTATAAAATATTGTCGTTTTCGTCTACAATTCGCCAGGAAGTTTCTTCTGGAAAATCATCAAATTGAAGCGTAAAACTGATTTCTCCGGCAAAAGCTGTAGCGAGGTATTCGTTAGACTGATCATTACCGTTCTCGTTAGAATCCTCTCCACCGTTTACAGTTACAACTTCCACTGAAATAGTATTATCGCCCTCAACGAGTTGGATGCTACCCAATTCTATCATTTCGCTCTGGAAAGACCCCAGGTTTCCGTTCCACTCTACATTGTCCTGCGCAGTACCATTAATCTCCAGGCTCAAGGTAAAAGATGTAATATCGTTAGAGCCTGTATTCACTACATTAATAGACTCGTCTATACTTTCCAGAGAGCAAAACAAAAACTGTTCGGTAGAAAAAGATCCGAGCGTTAAATCGTCTTCGGGTGCAGCACCTGCACAGGAATTAGGCAGAATTAGCTGACCGGTTCCCGAAGGATCTAGCCAATCACTCAGCCTTGTTTCGGGGGTGCTTCCAAAGTCCCACGAAACACCCATTCTACCATAGTAATCAAATTGACCATTATTCACTGGTCCCGCGCAAGCGGCAAGTCCGCCAGCCAGCTGACCTATAATATTTCCTGATTGATTAAAGAGTGGAGACCCTGAAGAGCCTCCTTCAGTTACTCCTTCTTCCCACTGATCTATATACCAGGTTTGATTAACAAATCCAGCAGTACCAATATCGTGATAAGGCGCATCTTCTTCGAAGCAAATCTTCTTTACATCTCCGCCGGGATGGTGAATGCCATAGGCAGAAATCACCGCAGCTTCGCTATCAGTAGCATCCCAACCCGAGAAACATACATTATACGATGCTGGCACATTGCTGTCTAACTCAAGTAAAGCGAAATCGCTCTCTGCATTTCGTGCAATTACCGTGCTGCCTGAAACAGATTGATCTGTAGGGGCATCATCATCACTACCGCCGCAGTCGGGTATTTCGTGATTAAAATAGAAAACCCAATTCTCTGCATTAGATGGGTTTCCGCTCAAACAGTGATTCGCCGTAAGAAAATAGGGATGCAAATCTTCATTGGTGTTGTTCACGAGAGCTCCAGAACACACCCCACCGCCATTTACGATTACGGCAACACTTCGCTTTTGTATGTCATAGAGTCCGAGGTCTGCACAGTTTACGTCAATATTGCAAGGTCCGGAATTTCCAAAAGGTCCTTTTTCTTCGATGCCCAGGCCATTCAAGACGGATCGATAACCGTAAACCACTTTATTGATGTGGAGATACCCAGGTTCAGTCACCCAGGCTGGTTCTATATATTCTATAATTATTTTGTCTGAAGAAAGGAGTCCAACACCCAGCGTACTGTTTTTACTGGCATTGGCCTTAGTAAAACTTCCAACAACTTGACGTTGTCTTGGATCGTAAACAAAAATCTCAGCTCCTTCAGGTATTTGATAAACATCAAAGTCAAAATTGATCGTCAATGCTCCTGGAGCCGATACACCTAGTCGCCAAACTCGGGTTCCATCCTCAAGCGCAGTCCAATTTCCATTATTATCTGAATCGAAATCTACTTCGTATTCCACTCCAAACCGATAGGGAATATCCTTATACTGATCATTGATTGCATCTTCTTGCGATAGCTCTTGCCTATCGGGTACGGGTGTAGATTCAAATTGAAAATCGTTTGATTTGCCTTCCCATTCAATGGGCTCGCCTCCGTGACTGATCTGGGCAAAGGCGTTTATTCCGAGAATAAATAGGGTTGCGCTGAGTAAGAGTCTTTTCATAGGGCTTTAATAATTGTATTCGTAAAGATTATCGTTGTTGGTTAATCTGATGACAATTCTGGTGGTGCCATCATATTGCAACGGTTTCAAATCAAAAAATAGTGTTTCATCAATATACGACCTGCACATGTCTTTGTTTGCGTTGTGTCTGAGTACAAGCTCAATTTCAGGGGGGTAGGTTGCAGAGTAGCGTCCATCACTAATCAAGTCAAAATCGTGTTCTTCACAACCTCCTGAATAACTTACAGACATGGAAAGATAATCCCCCAATACTTCCATGCGAGATATTGTTGTTCTATCGCCACGTTTCTGAATATTTTCGCTCGGATCTATTTTAACGGTAAGTGTTTCTTCAGGAACTGCATAAGCTGCAGATTGAAAACTGCTTTTACACTGTATAAATAGGACAACAAGTGGGATTAAAAAAAATTTCTTCATTATGAGCAGCAAACAAAATAAGCAGGGCTTAGACCAATGCTAGTCAAAGATAGATGCTTGTATTGGATTCTTATAAGAGGAAAGAGTAAATAAAAATCCCCCCGGTTAGGCGGGGGGATTGGGTTATTGGATGCTTAATTTCTTTTCCAAATCTTCCAGATATTTTCGGAATTGTTTATCCGTTTCCTGAAGATTGTTCACCGTTCGGCAGGCGTGTAATACTGTAGCGTGATCTTTACCACCGCAATGCATTCCGATATTGGCCAGACTGCTTTTTGTCATCTTCTTGGCAAAATACATGGCTATTTGACGGGCCTGAACAACTTCTCTCTTTCTGGTTTTAGATTTGAGAAGCTCAATGGGCAGATCAAAGTAATCGCAAACTACTTTTTGGATGTAGTCAATAGATACTTCGCGAGCAGTGTTTTTGACGAACTTATCGATCATCTGCTTGGCCAATTCCAGGTTTACAGATTTCTTGTTTAGTGAAGAGTGGGCAATAAGGGAGATTAATGCGCCTTCTAATTCTCTAATGTTCGTTGTTACACTATATGCCAGGTATTCTACTACATCTTTAGGAAGATCTATACCATCGGCATACATCTTCTTTTCAAGAATGGCAATTCGGGTCTCCAAACTAGGTGTTTGAAGATCTGCAGATAAGCCCCATTTAAATCTGGATAGGAGTCTCTGCTCCATACCCTGCATTTCTACAGGCGCTTTATCGCTAGTTAGCACGATTTGCTTACCAGTTTGGTGCAGATGATTGAAGATATGGAAGAACATATCCTGGGTTTTTTCTTTTCCTGCCAGGAACTGCACATCGTCAATAATCAGCACGTCTATCATCTGGTAGAAATGGCTGAAATCATTTACATTATTGTTCTTTACAGCATCGATAAACTGATGAATAAACTTCTCAGATTCGATGTATAAGACCGTTTTATTTGGAAATCGATTTTTTATCTCGATACCAATAGCTTGAGCCAGATGTGTTTTACCAAGGCCTACACCACCGTATATCAACAGTGGATTAAAGGCTGTTCCGCCGGGATTCTTGGCTACGGCAAATCCCGCAGATCTGGCCAGACGATTGCAATCGCCCTCTACTAAATTTTCAAACGAATAGTTTGGCTTAAGATTAGAATCAACATTGATCTTTCTCAAACCTGGAATTACAAAAGGATTTTTGATTTGCTTACTCCCTATATCCAGGGGTGCAGAAACCGGCTTGTTTTTGACCGCTCTCTGATTAGACGTCGGTATTTTAACCGTGTAAGGATTAGAGCCATTATAATTGTTCTCCATTATAATGCTGTACTCTAATCTTCCTTCTTCGCCTAACTCTTTCTTAATAATCTTCTTAAGCAGGTGAATGTAATGTTCTTCCAACCATTCGTAAAAAAACTGAGAGGGAACTTGAATCGTTAGGACCTGGTTACTCAGCTTGACGGGTTTGATCGGCTCAAACCAGGTTTTGTACCCTTGCAGGCTAACATTGTCTTTAATTAAAGACAAACAATTATCCCACACTTGCTCATGTTTATTACTCATTCGTAGATACGTGTAGTTAAGGTTTATAACTCGTTTCTCCGTTTGGCAAGCTACCCATGCCTGTTGCCTAATCGGGGTGACAAATATTTAGAAAACAAAGTGAAAAAAAAAGCTAAAATGCCCTTGTGAGAAATAAAAGTTTTACAGTAGCTGAAAAAAGAATAGGTAGCTCTGAAAGCCTTGTTTTGGCACGGTTTTATTTCAATATCAATAAATTGGAGTCAATTTTTTTGCACAAGTTTTTAACGGTTTCTCTTTGTTTTCACTGCGTAGAAAATTGATTTTCAATTCTCTGCTTAACGTGATTTTAACACGAACTCAAAATATCGTTTTTTTGTCTGGTATTTCCAAATGAATTCATGCGGATAACTGTTAATTTCCATAATTCGACGAAGAAATTTTTCAATTTGGACTGATTATCGATTAAAATTGGAATTTTGATCCCAGAAAAATCTAATAATGATCAGCAGACAAATAAATATACGCGTGCGATATGCCGAAACCGATCAAATGGGATACGTGTATTACGGAAATTACGCCGCCTATTTTGAAATGGGTAGGGTAGAATTATTGAGGTCTATCGGAACCAGCTACAAAGAATTAGAAGACCAGGGAATTATCCTTCCGGTTCGCGATTTTTCTATCCGGTATATCAAACCTGCACTCTACGACGATTTCCTTACCCTCACCACTGCGCTTACGGAAACTCCTTCCACCCGGATTCATTTCGCTTATCAGCTGCACAATGAAGAAGGAAACCTGCTTTGCAAAGCAGAAACAACCCTGGTTTTTGTAGATAAGAAAAGTGGCCGGCCTGTATCAGTGCCTGAAGATCTAAAAGAAAAAATGATTGCATCGGCTGATCATTAATATCTGCCCTGATATTTCAGCTTGATATCATTAAATGGAATAAACTCAGCCTTAAATGCTTCGAGCTTATCAGGTAATATTTCAAGGTCTATCTTACAGGTTACTTTGAATTCCTGATCAATCACTTCCCAATTATTTTTACGAATCAGCAGCATTACATCGCTCATCCGACTGTAGTCAAAGTGGATGCAATAATGATCCATAAGCTGCTTTTCTACCACCGTTCCGTTTTCTATAGCTTCCGCGGCTGCCGTTCGGTACGCATCTATTAATCCACCCACACCGAGCTTTGTTCCTCCGAAGTAACGCACCACGGCAATAAGAGTATTTGTTAAATCGTATTTCTCAATCTGGCCTAAAATGGGTTTGCCGGCAGAATTACTGGGCTCGCCGTCGTCATTGGCGCGGTACTTTTTTTTATCCGGGCCCAACCGCCAGGCATAGCAAACGTGTCTGGCGCTGTGGTGCTCTTTGGCCACTTCAGCCAGGCGCTTTTCTATGTCTTCCTGGGTCTTTACATTAAATGCGTAACCAAAATGTTTGGAGCCTTTTACCTTGTAAAGGCTGGTGCCAGATTTACCTATGGTGAGATATCGCGTGTTTACCATAGTTGTGAAAGTATGGCTATTGAAACAATAGAGAGACCGATTCCCACCATATTCAGGCGTGTCATCCGCTCGTGAAAAGCAAAAATTCCGATTAGTGCTGAAGCCGTAACGACTCCCATATTGTTGAGAGGAATAACAGTTGATCGATCTAAAATTCCTGAACCCAGAACCTTTAATAGAAAATAGATGGATCCATAATTCACCAAGCCGAGCACGATTCCGGCCAGAGATGATTTCAGATCTATACCGATGCCTTGTGTGTATTTCCTCACGATCAATGCAATAACACCTATTATGAAAGCAATTCCAAATGGAATAGGGGTAAACCACTCGTGATGGCCATCTCTTACCAGGAAGTGCTTTTCCACGTAAGCAAGAAAAAGATCTAGCAGACCGCTACCTAGAAAAATGATCAGCGGAAGTGTTAGATTCTTTCTCCAGTTTTCCGTGCCTTTTTTGGGAGTTGTGGCAAGAATCAAAGCTGCGATTCCCAGCAAAATACCGACTGCTTTTCTAGATGTCAGGGCTTCATCGGGATCAAAGACAACAAAATATGCCACCGGAATAAGTAAAGACATCTTCGTAGCTAAACCAGTTATCGAAACTCCATTTATCTGACTGGATTTTGACATTAGATAAAACATAGAGATAAAAATCACCCCAACTCCTAGTGCGAAGGGTAACCAGGGAAAAGTAGTCTCCACTTCTATAGTTCCGTGATTGGCAGCAATTAAAAACCCAAATCCCGATGCTACAAAATAGTTGCTCACAATAGCCTGGAAGCTATTAACTCCCCAATTCTTGAACAGCTTGAATAAGGCGTAGATGGCCGTAGAAGAAAGTATGCTGAGCAGCAGAAAAATCATGAATTGTAGGCGGTTTGGATCAGGTCTGCTCCATAGCTATATGACTCTGAAAAATTGACATTGAGCGGAGCTGCAGGTAAGCCAGACCCTATTCTTTTCTTTGACTTGATAATGCGTACTTCGTCCCAGTTGGCTGAATTGATAAAGGCAGCATGTATGGCAGGCCCTCCTTCAACGATAACCGATTGTATGTTTCGTGCATAAAGTTCGCTCAAAATAAAGTGAAGGTCGTCTCCTGTGGGGTTTTGTACCCATTCCTTATTCCCGTGCTTTTGAGATTTTAGCGGATTGAAAATCAGCGTTGGATGTGCATCAGTGAGTACTTGAGAGTCTGATCGTATTTCATTGATTCGTTCAAGTACAATTCTCAGCGGATTATTACCGGGACAGGCTCGGGTAGTGAGCGATGGATTGTCCAGGTTTATGGTTCTAGATCCGGTTAGAATAGCCTTTTCCTGTGCTCTCCAACTATGAGAAAGCTTTTGAGTATTGGGATGCGAAATCCAATTGATCTCCCTTTTGTCTGAACTTCGATCTACATCCACGAAACCGTCACTGCTCTCCGCCCATTTTAGAATGATAAAAGGTCGCTTCTTTATATGGAACGTATTAAACCGTCTATTCAGGAATTTTGATTCTTCTTCTAAAACTCCCTGCCTTACTTCTACCCCCGCAGCTTCCAACTTCTTTATTCCGTTTCCGGCTACTTCCGGATTCGGATCCATTTGCCCAATCACCACCCTCGGTATCTTTTTTGAAAGAATTAGATCTGCACAGGGTGGTGTTTTACCGTGATGCGAGCAAGGCTCCAGGTTCACATAAAGCGTAGATTCAGTAAGAAGTGAAACATCCTTTACTGACTCAATCGCATTCACTTCGGCATGCGCCCTGCCAAACTCCCTGTGATAGCCTTCACCAATAACCCGGTCCTTGTGAACAATTACACAGCCTACCAGTGGGTTGGGGGCTACATTTCCCAAACCATTTTCGGCCAACTCCAGGCATCTGCGCATGTAGGTTTCGCTATTCACGGGCGTGAAACTAATACTTATCAAAATACCCTTCAAATGTTTATAATGGAATCAAAACATATTCGTTCTTGCTCTCGAAGCGTTTAATTTTACGCAATAAAATGACTCTGAAATCCATTCGCGATCAATACCGACAGCAGCTAGGCCAGATCTACCCTGAGTGGGAAATCGATTCCATTCACAGCCTGGTTATTGAGCATACTCTGGGACTGAGTAGAGCGGACCGGGTTCTGCGCGCAGCAGAATCTTTAGAAGAGAAAAAAGAGTCTGAATTGCTGGATGTTTTGGAACGTTTAAAGAAGGAAGAACCCATTCAGTACATTCTTGGAAAGACAGAGTTTTACGGATTGGAATTAGCCGTAAACCCCCATGTTTTAATACCACGGCCTGAGACGGAAGAATTGGTTCGTTGGATTTTGGATTCTACAGAGAATAAAACTCCGCGAATATTGGACCTGGGTGCGGGTTCCGGATGCATACCCCTGGCCTTAAAAAAAGAATTACCAAATGCCAATGTTTTTGGTTTAGATAAAAGTCCTGAAGCACTTGAATTGGCTATTCAAAATTCCAAAGTTTTAAACCTGGATGTTGAATTTCGAAGATTTGATATCCTTGAAGATAGCTTGCTGGAATCTGAATCCTTTGATATCCTGGTCAGCAATCCGCCCTATGTTCGCTATTCTGAACGCATCCATATGAAGTCAAACGTATTGAAATACGAACCCGAAATGGCTCTTTTTGTGGCTGATGCTGATCCCTTGATTTTTTACAGGCGCATAGCAGACTTGGGTAGAGATCATCTTACCCCTGGGGGACTTCTCTTTTTTGAGATCAATGAAGAATACGGGCAGGAGATTTTGGAACTGCTCAGATCTAAAGGCTATACAGGGGTAGAATTAAGAAAGGATTTGAATGGAAGAGACAGAATGGTAAAAGCTCAAAAGGGTTGAAAAGAATTTTGGTCATAGCGATCCTGCTTTTCCCTCTGACTGTTTTTAGCCAGTTTGGGCAAAGCGATCACGTGCAAATTATTGGTGGGAAGTGCCAGCTCTTGGATTACCAAAACAGGCTCAAACCCGATTTTAGTATAGATGCCAGGAGAACCCTTTTTCAAAAAGAGTGGGCTGCGGTTATGGGGCTTAAATTCGGTGTGGAATACCGAAGAATTCACCGTCTGGGAATAGGTGTATATTTTTTGAATACACGTGTTTTTGATGATGTCTTTGAGCCGGAAATTCCCGGAATAGATGAGCTGGAATACGAATTTAATTACTCTACTATTTATTACGACCGGGTGCTTTTTTTTAATAGAAAATGGGAGTTTGGCTCCACTTTGCACCTGGGTGGCGGAAAGATTCGCGCATTCTATCGAAATCCTGAAAATCAAAACGACCGAATAGAAATAGTCTCACAGGATTTTTCAACAATTGAATTATCAATTTACGGAGAGTACAATATTCTTTTCTGGCTGGGTGTAGGAGTAGGTACGGGTTACCGCCAGGTTCTTGGGGCGGGTAGCGATCTGAACAGCGATTTTAGCAGCCCCATTTTTGTTGTCAATCTTCAAGTCAAAATGTTTAAACTCGCAAGAAGTTTCTACGACGAATCCGCAAAGAATGAATTCTGAACAGGCTAAGGAGAAAATTGATGAATTAAGGAAGGAACTCCACCATCACAATCACCTGTACTACGTCAAGAGTAGTCCTAAAATAAGCGACTATGATTTTGACAGCATGATGAAGGAACTGCAAGCGCTGGAAGAGAAATACCCTGAGTTTGACGACCCCAATTCTCCATCAAAAAGAGTAGGAGGAGACATTACCGAAAAGTTTGAAAAAGTAAAGCATCGCTATCCCATGCTTTCACTGAGCAATACCTATAATTTTGACGAGATACGCGATTGGGAAAACCGGATCAAAAAAACCATTGAACAGGAAATTGAATACATCTGTGAGCTGAAGTATGACGGAGTTGCCATAGGGATAACTTATGAAAAGGGTAAGATGGTTCGGGCTGTAACGCGGGGAGATGGACAAACAGGTGAAGATATTACAGCTAATGTCAGAACCATCACAACGATTCCTCTGACCCTTTCGGGAGATTATCCGGAAGATTTTGAAATCAGAGGAGAAATATTTCTGCCGCTTGAAGTCTTTTCAAAAATGAATGCCAACCGTGTAGAAAGGGGAGAAGAGCCTTATATGAATCCGCGAAATACGGCTTCGGGAACACTCAAGCTTCAGGATTCTTCTGTTGTGGCTTCGCGAAATTTGGATTGCTTTCTGTACGGGCTGTACGGAGAAAGTCTTCCTGGAAAAACCCACCTGGAGAATATGGAGCACGCACGCTCATGGGGCTTTAAAGTCCCCAGCCAGGAAAAGCGACAAATAGAGATATCTAAGAGTATTGAAGGAATTGAATCCTTTATTGGGTACTGGGAAGAAGAGCGACATAACCTTCCTTTTGAGATTGATGGTGTTGTGCTCAAGGTAAATTCCTATGCAGCCCAGGATGAGCTTGGCTTTACAGCTAAATCGCCCAGATGGGCTACTTCCTACAAGTTTAAAGCCGAGCAAAAACCAACCTTGCTCGAAAAAATCACCTTCCAGGTAGGCCGAACCGGAGCCATTACCCCGGTGGCTAATCTCAAACCGGTAGTGCTAGCCGGAACCACCGTTAAGCGCGCCTCGCTTCACAACGCGGATCAGATTGAACAGCTGGATCTTCGCGAAGGAGATACCGTTTTCGTGGAAAAGGGCGGTGAGATCATCCCAAAAGTGGTAGGAGTGGATTTTAAGAAACGCCCGCAGCATTTACCGGAATTCCAATACATTACCAACTGCCCGGAATGTGGCACAGAGCTCATCCGCAACGAAGGCGAAGCACTACACTATTGCCCGAATATCTACGGCTGCCCTCCGCAGATAAAGGGTAGAATAGAGCACTTTATTTCGCGAAAAGCTATGAATATTGATGGCCTGGGAGCTGAGACGGTAGGTCAGCTTTTTGATGCGGAATTGATAGACGATATGGCCGACCTTTATTCACTTTCCAAAGAAGACCTACTTAAGCTGGATCGTATGGCAGAAAAATCTGCCACCAACTTGCTTAATGGGGTAGAAGCATCAAAGCAAATTCCATTTGAGCGAGTTTTATTCGCTCTGGGTATTCGATATGTAGGAGAGACGGTTGCGAAAAAACTGGCTCGTGAGTTCAAGTCGCTTGAAGCATTAAGGGCGGCGAGTTTAGAAGATTTGATAGCCGTAGATGAGATCGGCGAAAGAATTGCAGAGTCTGTAATTGATTATTTTAAAGACGAAAAAAACTTAGATGTTATTGAAAGACTCAGGACTGCAGGGCTTAATTTTGAATTGAGCGAGAGTGAAATGCCGAACTCTGAGAAGCTTTCGGGACAATCATTCGTTGTATCTGGGGTATTTCACAAGTTCAGTAGAAACGAACTCAAGAAGGAAATTGAAATGAACGGTGGAAAGGTTCTCAGCGGCGTATCTTCCAATACAGATTACCTAATAGCCGGAGAGAATATGGGTCCGTCAAAACGCAAGAAGGCAGAATCGTTAGAAGTTCCCATAATAAGTGAAGACGATTTTATAAATATGATTGAGTCTTGAAGTTTATTGACGACATAAAAATAAAGCTGGGCAAGCGCGTGCTGAATTCAAAACTGAATCAGGAACGCAACACACAGGTTCATAATTTTGAAGATGCCAGAAGTGTAGGCTTACTCTACAGAGAAAAAGGCGAGAGTTTTTTCATCCTGGTGAAGCAATACGTAAAGTTCCTGCGCAATGAATACGGGATGAAAGATATCCTGGCACTGGCGTATATTGAAGATAAAAAGCAGGTTCCGCACTGGCATATTCACAGACTGAAGTACGATTATTTTACCAGGGCTGAGCTAAACTGGAAGTTCCAGCCCAGCTGCCAGCAAGTAGATAAGTTTGTGAATCAGGAATTTGACATTTTAATTGACCTGGAAAAAGAGTTTTGTTTGCCTCTGAGATTTGTCCTGGCCGAGAGCAAAGCTAATTTCAAGGTAGGTTATTATTCGCCCGAGAATGAGAAGTATTACGATATGATGATACAGGCCAGTAGGGAAGCCACTTTTGACGAATATGTGAGCCAGGTGAACCATTATTTAAAAAGAATCAATGTTAGAGCTTAAAGGATTGGGAGTAGCCATGGTTACTCCTTTTAATCAAGATGGTAAAGTAGATTATAACGGGCTTCAGAAACTGGTGAAACACTTGCATCAAGGTACTGATTACCTCGTAGTAATGGGAACTACAGGTGAATCTGTGACATTGACCCGGGAAGAGCAGATGGCTGTTCTAGATTACGTTTTGGAAATCAATGACGGAAAACTTCCAGTTGTACTGGGAATGGGAGGTAACAACACCAAAGTGGTAGCCGAACGGATGAGCGCTTTTGATGTAAAAGGAGTTTCCGCTTTTCTATCTGCCAGCCCCGCTTATAATAAGCCTTCACAGGAGGGAATAGCACAACATTATCACGCTCTTTCTGAAGCATCCCATCTTCCGATCATCATATACAATGTTCCCGGAAGAACAGCATCTAATATTCTACCTGAAACGGTTTTACGTATTGCAGAAGGCAATAAGAATATAGTGGGAATTAAAGAAGCTGCCGGAGACATTGAACAAGTGATGGAGCTTCGGAGAATCCTCCCCGATGACTTTCTATTGATCTCAGGCGATGACGCCCTGGTTTTGCCACATTTAGCCTGTGGTGGAGATGGAGTCATTTCTGTTTTGGGAAATGCTTTCCCAAAAGAGTTTGGGGCTGTTGTACAAGCTGGTCTAGAAGGTGATTTTGATACAGCCAGACAAAAGCATTTGCCCCTTTTGCCCTTAATTTCCAATTTGTTTGCCGAAGGAAATCCCGGTGGAGTAAAGGCGGTTCTGAAGCACCTGGCAATCTGTGAAGAGCATATGCGCTTGCCATTAGTACCTGTTTCCGAAAGATTGCGACAGGTGCTTTACAGGAATTTAGCCGATCTGGAGTAAACATTTTAATTCGCTTCGCGCTTAAGTGTCATGGCCATTCAACGAATTACCGACGAATTATTGATCCCTATCCCGCTTGAACAAGCCTGGGATTTTTTTACCAATCCGCGAAATCTGGCAAAACTCACTCCCCAGGAGATGAGTTTCCGCCACGTATTTGAGCCAGATGCAGATAGAGTTTACAAAGGGATGTATCTGGTGTACAAGGTATCGCCAATTGGCGGAATTCCCTTAACCTGGGTAACGGAGATAACTGAAGTACTCCCGAAACAGCGCTTTGTTGACGATCAGATAAAAGGGCCTTTTGCCCGATGGCACCATATTCACGAGTTTGAAGCCAGGGGAGACAAAACCCTGATCAGGGATATTCTCTATTACCAAATGCCCTTTGGGTTTTTGGGAAGCATCGCTCATTTTCTCTTTGCCAAAAAGCAGGTAGGCCAGATTTTTTCCTTCAGGAAAGACCGGATGGAGGAGATTTTTGGGAAATGAAAAAAGGCCCAAACAGGGCCTTTCTCAATTACTTAAATCTATATTCTGGTCAGCTATAAGTTTTCAATAACCATAGCCGAAGCACCACCGCCACCATTGCAGATACCGGCGCAGCCTTTTTGACCATTATTGTGTTTCAAAACATTAATAAGGGTTACGATAATTCGCGCACCACTGCATCCCAGCGGATGACCCAGCGAAACTGCACCGCCGTGAACATCTACTTTTTCAGGATCTAGTCCCAATTCTTTAATATTCGCCAAACCTACTACTGCGAATGCTTCGTTTAGCTCCCAAAAATCAATATCGCTTTTATTCAAACCGGCTTTTCCGAGTGCTTTTGGAATGGCCTTAGAAGGAGCAGTTGTGAACCATTCAGGAGCTTGTGCAGCATCTGCATAGCTAACTACTTTAGCTAATGGCTTCAAGCCGTATTCTTCAGCCTTTTCTTTGCTTGTAAGAATCAAGGCTGCCGCTCCGTCGTTTAGTGTAGATGCATTCGCGGCGGTAACCGTGCCATCTTTAGAGAATGCAGGGCGCAAGGCAGGAATTTTTTCCATTCTCACATTCTTGTACTCTTCATCTTCGCTGACGATTACCGGATCGCCTTTCCGCTGAGGTACTTCTACAGGCACCACTTCATCTGCAAACTTTCCATCTTCCCAGGTCTTTGCGGATTTTTTGTATGATCCAATGGCAAATTCGTCCTGCTCTTCCCTGGAAATATTGTACTCGCGGGCGCAGAGATCTCCGCAATTACCCATGTGTTCCTGGTTGTAAACGTCAGTTAAACCGTCGAAAACCATTCCATCGAGCATGGTGATGTTACCGAACTTGGTACCCGTTCTTGAATTAGGAAGATAATGTGGAGTTCGGCTCATGTTTTCCATTCCACCGGCAACTACAAAATCGTTATCACCTAAGGCAATAGATTGTGCCGCGAGCATAATAGACTTCATTCCGGATGCACACACCTTATTTACCGTGGTGCAGGGAACATCGTCACTCAAACCGGCAAATTTGGCTGCCTGTCTGGCGGGAGCTTGTCCCAAACCAGCCTGCAAAACGCAGCCCATAAAAACTTCGTTGATCAAATCTGGTGTAACACCCGATTGCTTAAGCGCACCCGAGATAGCAGTAGCTCCCAGTTTTGTAGCAGATACTTTTGAAAGGCTACCGTTAAAACTTCCAATGGGTGTTCTAACAGCGCCTACTATATATACTTCTTTCATAAGAGATTTTTTCAGTAGGCCGCAAAGGTAATACTTATGAATCGCTTTGGAAGTTGAACTCGAAGATTAAGAACAGGGCATGTACTTAGGTCATCCAATTAGATATGATGGCTTTCATAACGGCAGAATGAGTACCAAATACTTCATAAAGAAATCTGGACATTCTGGGTTTTATACTATGGGCCATATGGCTCATCAGAGCCACGCCGCTCTGGTTGAATCCGCTATTCAGCCGGAATTCGCATGAGCTAAAAATTCTTTCAATAAACCTTCAATCCAAAATATTCCTAAGTTTCTCTACTTGAGCGAATTATTCAACTGGGCCCGTTTTGCGCAGTGATATGCAATTGACTGAGACCAGGGAACAGCTAGCTATAAAGAATAACACGTCTCTACGACAGATAGGTCCATCCTTTAGAACGCGGGTTGAAGGCGACTTGCGGTTGCAAGCCAACAGGATTCTGGGCATTGGCTTGCAACGTAG
>Ga0207419_1001100_pt1 | contig 21513 bp, 14 predicted proteins | sample ElkSloMetagenome_4_FD_184723 | JGI IMG/M metagenome (GOLD analysis project Ga0207419, IMG submission 184723) | Hot spring microbial communities from Elkhorn Slough, Monterey Bay, USA - MD2A (version 2) | ecosystem: Environmental > Aquatic > Marine > Intertidal zone > Estuary: Microbial mat ...
GACTTGCCCGCGCCGTTGCGGCCGACGAGACAGACGCGCTCGCCCTGCTCGATGTCGAGATTGACCTGTTCGAGCAGCATCGGGCCGCCGATTCCAAAGTCGATTTTCTTCAGCGACACCAGCATGAGTGAACTCCGCTCATAAAGCACCGATCGGGCTCGACCGGCGTTCCGGCATTATCGCATCACTGGCGTCCGATCAGGCAGTCTGTTCCTCTGTTGCCGGCGCTTGACGAGTTCACTGTTCGAAGGCGTCTCGAAACACTTCGTCGACAAGGATGACAGTGGCGGTGCCCCCGTTGCCCTCATCATCGGTGTTGTTTGCCGGGAATGGATCGAATTGATCCGCATCGACGCTTGCGGCCAGATCGAAGGGGCCCAGCGCAATGATTTTGGCTTGAATCACCAGTGTTTCGCTGGCCGGTCGTGCCAGAACGGGGATGATGCACGGCTCTTCGCTGCAGCCGGCAACGCCCAAGGACAGAATATCGAGATTTTCTGTCGTAATGTCCAAGGCAATGTTGTCGGCGTAGTCATCACCGGCATTGCTGATTCGCCCAATGTAGGTGATGACCTGATCCCTGGCGTAGGTGCTGGAGGGCTGACTGATTTCGAGGTCAACAGAAACATCGGCGGATTCGATGATGCTAACGCCGATATTGTCGACGTTGTTGTCGGGCTCGGCGTCTTGCTGGTCGCTGTAGGCGGTGGCGGTGAAGCCGCTGAAGCCGGGTGCCACGCCAAATCCTTCGATAATCACATCCTGGACGGCGTCGACGCTCAGATTTCCAATATTGCACGGAAGACTGCCCGTCGGGTCACAAGGCCCGAGGGCCGCGGTCGGAAAGAAATTTACGGTCGCGAGATCGACGGTGACGTCGGTCGCGGTGTCTGGTCCGAGATTGGTCAGTCGAACCGTATATTGAACGGTCTGGCCGGTGAAAAATGGTGGATTGGTTTCGCGAGACAGAGTCATTTTGATATCGGCATCCGCGCTGACGTCAGCGCCGTTGTTGCGGGCGTCCACGTTATTGGATAGGTCGGCATCGAAGGTGTCGGATGAGACCGCTCCTTGATTGTCAAAGCGGGGCTGGAGGATCTCTGCGTTCACCGTCAGATTGATGCTGTTGCCATTGTTCAGACCCGACAGATTGCAGGGGCCGGCCGGCGGATTGCTGCAGCCTGATATGCCGGTGACGTTTAATCCCTCAGGCGAGTCGGTAAACACCACGTTGTCGGCGAAGTCTGGTCCGTTGTTGATGATCGTGATCTGATACTGAATCGGATCGCCGAGAGCGTAGGGGGGCGGTGTACTGAGGGTCTTGACGAGCTGCAGGTCGGCGTTAGGAACCAGTGCAGTTGTAAGGGTGTCGCTGTTGTTCGAATTGTTCGTTTCTTGATAGACCGCACCGGTGCTGGGTTCGGCCGTTGCAGTCAGGCTGAAATCATTCTGTCCCGACGGCGTGCCGGTGACGCGCACGGTCTGGAACGGCAAGGCAGCGTTATCGGCTTCGAGCCCGATGATAATGCACGATGTGGATACGCAGGCACCATCCACCGATTCGATGACAAAATTCTGAGTGCTGAAGTCAATTGCGACAAGGTTGGCATTGTCGGGCCCAAGATTGCTCAGATCGACATCGAAGGCCACGCTCTGCCCGACCACGTAGGGGCCCGGCGTGACCGGCGTGATCTCGACTGCGATGTCGGCGTCAGCAATAAACTCATATGCACCACGGTCGCAGCGGACGCGGCTTCGACCCCGCTGATCGAATTCTGGGCATTGTGCATCAATACCGCCGTTGATAGCGCTGCTGTACCAGAATAGCGCCATCGTTTCGATCGGTCCGCCATTGTCCTGGAGGGGACCGATGACGCTATTCAGTTCTGGAATGGAATTTCCCTGACCGCTAGCACCGTTCCAGATGCTGTTTGTTAATTCGAATTGGTAGATGCGCCCCGGCAGGTTGGCAGCCGTGCGGAACCTGTCAACGCTGGCATCCAGGGTCGAGTTGAGAAAACTGTACCGAACCTGCGGTAAACCGAGGCCGAAGAAGGTGAAAAACACCGGTTCAGTGACGTCGCCATCTTCGGGTGGAAACGCCCCGACGGTCGAATTCTCGACCAGCATCTCCGAACCATCGAAAATCTCGATCTCAAAACCGTCAAAGTTCCTCGTGGTGAACAGCCCGCTTTGATCGACTTCAATGAAGGAGTTGACGGCCGTCAAAAGCTTGTTCCTGTTGCCGAGATTGCTGTTCGTGCCCGAGGTGTTCGGGCCTCGGGTTTCGATCCGTGTCAGGGCCAGCTCCGAGTTGACCAAGTCGATGATATGCCCGTCACTGCTCGTGCTGGGCGGCCCGTTCAGCGCAAAAGTACAGTCCGTGACGGCAATCTGCGCGTCCTCGCCATAGATCGCGTCGCCGCTACCCTCATCGACAAAGTTGTTGTAGAAGGCACAGTTGAACAGCGTCGCCGAGCCGTCCACCACACGAAGGCCGCCGCCCTTGTCGGTGGGGTCGCCGGAACCGCTGACGATTCCATTGAAGATCTGGATGTTCTCTAGCCTGAGATCGCCGCCGTCAACGTGAAATACTCGCGAGCCACCGTTTGCGCCACGAACGATCACTGATTGGCTGTTGTTCGATTCGATGCGCATTTCAGAGGTGATCAACAGCTCCCCGGTCAGGGTGATGTCATCAAGACCTGCTGCCCGGTTGATCGAGATGAGATCGTTGCCTGAGCCCCCGGCTTCGCAATCGCCCACCGGCGAGTTGGTGTTGGCCGCCAGTACGGCGTCGTTGAGACTACAGCCGCCTGGCGAAACGACAATCGTAGCGTGGCCAATTGGGATGAATAACAGCCAGACGAATGCGGCGATGTAGAGAGGGCTGGTTGACGCATTGGGCGAGCGTGATTGCGGTTTCATCCTATTGGTTCCTGGCGCGGGTATGGTCTGGACACTACCGCCAGGGGGCGCCGGAAACTTCAAATTTACTTCAAATTTACCTCCAATTTTCTTGAAATTATTTTGAAACCTGGCTCAGCACCCGCCGTTTTCGAGCTCCTGGCTCCAAACTGATGGGCGTGGATCAGGCGGCGGCCTTTTTCGCCGGTGCCAATCGATCGAGCAGTTCACGAGCCAGGCCAAGTCGGTCCTCGATGGTCTCGTACTCCCCCTTGACGCGCAGCTTGTCGTTCGAGGGTAGCTCAAAGGTGTGCGCTTCTTTCTGAATCATCTTCAGCAGCTCGTTGATGTTGATGTCGGGCTTGGCGATGAACTCGACGCGACCACCGGCCGGCCCGACTTCCAGGCGCTTCATGCCGAGCGCGCGGGCTTCCAGGCGGAGTTCGGCGACCGTGAACAGGTGCTTGACCTCCGGCGGCAGCAGGCCGAAGCGGTCGATCATTTCCACCGCCAGGTCATTCAGGGCCTTTTCGTCCTTGGCCTGGGTGATTCGTTTGTACAGCACCAAGCGTTGGTGGACGTCGGGCAGGTAGTCCGGCGGAATCATGGCCGTGGCGTGAAGATCGACTTCGCTGATCATCGACAGCGGCTCGTCGAGGTCCGGTTCGAGCCCGGCCTTCAGGGCTTCCACGGCCCTGTTGAGGAGGTCGGAATACAGCGAGAAACCGATCGCCTCGATCTGGCCGGACTGTTCTTCGCCGAGCAGTTCGCCCGCGCCGCGAATTTCCAGGTCGTGGCTGGCCAGGGTGAAGCCGGCGCCGAGTTCTTCCAGGGTCTGGATGGCTTCCAGACGCTTGCGGGCATCGCGGGTCAGCGCTTTTTTCGGTGGCGCGATCAGATACGCGTAGGCCAGATGGTGGGATCGACCCACGCGGCCTCTGAGCTGGTGCAGCTGAGCGAGTCCGAATTTGTCGGCGCGGTTGATGATGATGGTGTTGGCCGTCGGGACATCGATACCGTTTTCGATGATCGTCGAGCACAGCAGGAGATTGATTCGGCGGGCATAGAAGTCGCGCATCGTGCGCTCCATCTCGCCCGCCGCCATCTGCCCGTGCGCCATGCCGATACGGGCGCGCGGAAACAGATCCTCAAGTTCGCCGGCCACACGCGCCATGGTCTTGACTTCGTTGTGCAGGAAATAGACCTGGCCGCCGCGCTGGAATTCACGGCTGACCGCGTCCTTGATGGTGGCCGTATCCCACTGCGACACGAAGGTTCGAACGGCCAAGCGCTTGGCTGGCGGTGTGGCGATGATGGACAGCTCGCGCAGGCCGGTCATCGCCATATTGAGCGTTCTTGGAATCGGCGTGGCCGTCAGGGTCAGCAGATCAACCTCTGCGCGCAGCGCTTTGAGACGCTCTTTCTGACGCACCCCGAAGCGCTGTTCTTCGTCGATGATGACCAGGCCCAGGTCCTTGAATTTGACATCCTTGGACAGCAGGCGATGGGTGCCGATGACGATATCGACGGTGCCGTCGGCCATTCCCGTGACGGTCTTTGCCGTCATGCCGCCGGTGCGCGAGAGCAGGGCGACGTTGATCGGCCAGTCGGCGAAGCGATCGGCAAAGTTGCGGTAGTGCTGCTCGGCCAGCAGGGTGGTCGGGGCCAGCATCGCGACCTGACGACCTGATTCGGCCACCGCGAAGGCGGCGCGCAGCGCGACTTCGGTCTTGCCGAAGCCGACGTCTCCACAGACCACGCGGTCCATCGGTTGATCAGACGACAAATCAGCCAGGACGGCATTGATGGCATCGAACTGGTCGTCGGTCTCTTCGTACTCAAACCCGGAGGCAAAGCGGGCCTGCATACCACGATCCAGCGAGTAGGCATAGCCCTCTCTTGCAGCTCGACGAGCCTGAAGGTTGAGTAGCTCTGCCGCGACGTCGCGAATTTTCTCCGCTGCCTTTCGACGCGTCTTGCGCCACTGATCCGAACCCAGCCGATTGAGCTTGACCTGTTCCGGGTCTGAGCCCGTGTATCGACTGACCAGATGGAGATCGGTCACCGGAACGTAGAGCTTGTCGCCCTCGTCGTATTCCAGGGTCAGATACTCGCCGGTGGACTCCGAGACATCCAGTACCTCAAGGCCGAGGTAGCGACCGATACCGTGCTCCAGGTGGACCACCAGCGCACCGGCCTGCAGGTCGGCCAGGGACTTGATCATGCTCTCCGGGTCCTGGCCGGTTCGGCGTTCCCTGCGCAGGCTGCGCGTGTGGCCGGGGAAGAGCTCGGATTCGGTCAGTATGGTCCAGCCCCGATCAGGCAGGCTGCAGCCGCCTGAAACTGGCATGATCGCCAGGCAGAGCGCGTCGCCGCCGCTGGCAAAAGCTTGCCAGGATTCAACCAGAGTAGGGCGAAGTCCCGTGGCCTTAAGCGCGTCGTTAATCAGTTCGCGGCGGCCGGCAGTATCAGCTGCCAGCAGCACGCGACCCGCCAGCTTCTTGAGTCGTTCAGCAGCGGCTTCGCGGCCGTGGTCCAGGTCGATTTCGGGCGGCGCGCTGAGCGATGAGCGAGCCGGCTTGCGCCGAGTCAGTCGGACCTGGGCTCGCGATTTCAACAGCTCCAGTAGTCGAGTCGCGGGAATGTAGACCTCCTCTGGGGAGAGCACCGGGCGTTCACGATCACCACCGCGCTGCTCGTGGCGGCTTTGCAGCTGGAGGTCGAATTCCTGGCCGGCCTCTTCGATGCCGGTCAGTAGAATCAGGCGATGGGCATCGGGCAGGTAGTCGAGGAGGGTGGCGGTCTCCTCGAAGAACAGCGGCAAATATTGCTCCAGACCCTGACCGAGAATGCCATCACCCACTTCAACATATGGCACGGCCGTGCGCAGATTGACGTCGAAGCGCGTGCGGAAACGGCGACGGAAAGCCTGCCGGGCATCTTCATCGAAGGGGAATTCTCTGGCCGGCAACATCTCAATGCGCTCGATTTTTTCCGTCGAACGCTGGGATTCCGGATCGAAGCGTCGAATGGATTCGACCTCGTCGTCAAACAGTTCAAGTCGATAGGGTTGGGTGCGACCCATTGGCCATAGGTCAAGGACCGCCCCGCGAACAGCGAACTGACCCGGTTGCCAGACTTGATCGGACAGGCCATAGCCCGCATCGCTGAGTAACTGACGGAAGCGGCTGGAGTCAAGAGTATTCCCAACCGCTAGATTGAGGCTCTGGCCCTGAATCCAAGCCGGTGGCGCCAGTCGCTGGATCAGCGCCGAGACCGGAGCGATGACGATGCCTGACTCCATGGCAGGCAGTCGGGAGAGAAGATCCAGCCGCCGCGAGATCAGGTCGGGGTGTGGCGAATAGAGATCGTAGGGAAGAATCTCCCAGTCCGGGAACAGCTCGACCGGGGGCGCATCCAGCTGACGCAAATCGTCGCGAAGCTGGCGCGCCGAGTAACCGTCTGAAGCCACGACCAACAGCGGCCCTCCTTGTCGCCTGGCCAGACTTGCCAGCGCTAAACCCAGGCCAAGTCCATCAAGCTCTGGCCAGTCAAGGGTCTGCTCGTCGAGCAAACGCGGCGGGTCGAGAACGGAAAATGAGTCAGCCATGATTCGGTCTGGGGCGAACGGGCGCGTATTGTAGCAACGCTGCTCGTTGAGATTGTTCTCTCGGATTCACCCCCAAGAGCGGGATTGATTGGATTAGCTGGAGGCTGAACGTCTCGCGTTCCGGATCAGCCGAAGGGCAGCCACCTGATGGCCAAGGGTGGTTTTGAGCCAGCCGTTCTGTCGATAACGGCGAGCGCTGGTCGCCATGCATCCCCCCAGACACTGAATCAGCATCCCCGCCGTTTTCGCCCGAACCACAAAATCGAGATCTTCCCCGCGTTGGAGGTCTTCGCGGAACCCGCCGAGTGCGTTGAAATCTCGTTTTCGGATACACATTCCCTGATCGCCATAGGGCAGCTGTAACCAGCGCGAGCGAAGGTTGGCGCCAATTCCATTCAGGCGGGTCAGAGACGGGCCATCCGGGTCGAAGCTGAGCTTGCAATAGCCCAGCCGGCGATTCTTACGATCGCCCTGCTTTTCCTGAGGGGGATGATCAATGAACTCGGCTACACCCTGGATCGCTCTTTTATCGGGAAGCGAGTCCGCATGAATGAACCAGATCCAGTCCCCGCTGGCCTTTTCAGCCGCATGATTAAGCTGTCGACCGCGACCGAAATCGCTTCGTAGTGTGTTCCAGCCGAAGGGGAGGGTGAAGTGCTGATCAGGGCCGACCGCCAGCAGCCGCTCCCACCGAGCGGAAAGCGGCCGATCTGAGCGGATGAGGCGCGGGAGTTCGATCTCCTGCGGGCCGCAGGGAATAATCAGGCTGAGAGTGGGGTGCTTCTTAGAGCGCCCGAACGCTCCCGCACTTTCAAGGCTTGACACTGGAGAACCTGTCATCGCAGCGCTAAGCAGCTGCGCTGCGATGACAGTGCAGTTCCGATTGGACTCAGGCCGTCTGAGCCAGGCCTTCCTCCAGTTCCTGTTCGGTCGCGGGTCTGACGCTTTTAACCTCGACGGCGAAGTTGAGCACTTTGCCCGCCAGCATGTGGTTGCCGTCAATGGTGACGGATTCTTCGCCCACTTCGCGCACGATGACAGTCATCGGACCGGCCTTGGATTCTGCCCGAAAACTCATGCCTGGTTCGACCTTTTCCTGCCCGGCGAAAGCTTCCTTGGGGATGTCCTGGACCAATTGATCCTTGTAGTCGCCGTAGCCTTCGGCTGGCTGCACCTTGACTGACAGTTCAGCACCAACCTCTCGACCCTCGAGGCCTTTTTCGAGGCCCGGGATGATGTTGCTGTGGCCGTGCAGATAAACCAGCGGCTCGCGCCCCTCAGAAGTATCGATAACTTCTCCATCGTCTCCGGTTAAAACGTATTCGATGGCAACAACGCTATTGTCGGAAATTTGCATGTCTCTCCTTGAATGCATCAGTTTGAGTTAACTCATTACTTTAACACGCCTGGATCATTCGACCTGGCCAGGTCCTCCAAGCATGCGACAGCGCGGCGCGTTGCCGATTCCAGTTGCTGCCCCCGCTTGAGTAAATCGCCTCCGACCACGACGGCGCAGTCCGAGCCAAGCGTTTCAACAACTTCAGGGATTTGGTCAAGCGTCTTGCCGCCGCCGCTGCAGGGCAGGCTGGGCTTAATTGAGTGAAGCGGAGAGATCAGAGCCTCAACGATTCTTGGATCGGTCGACTCCGAATCTGAGGAAAGACTGATGCGACCTCCAGCCCCCGGAAATATCGTCAGATCGGCGCCGGCCAGCCGCGGCAGCAGGCCAAATATCAGCTCCGGCGCGATGCCATGTTCGCTGGCTTGAGTATGGCTGCCTGCACCGGCCGGATGTGCCAGCCAGAGCAGTTCGAACTCGTTCGCTGCAGTGGACGCTGTTTCCATGCCCATGATCCAGGGACACATCACGACACCAGACAGCCCTCGATTGGCGATCCAGTCCAGACGGGAATACAGGTCAGCCCCAGACCCTGCAACATGCGGCAGATACAGGCACGAACGTCCCGTGACGTCGCTGGCGCGCTCCACCGCATCGGCGCAGGCCGAGACCCGAGTTATAAACTCCCGAGGTGATGTGTCGACCAAATTCTGGTCATCTTTGAGTATGTCCCCGCCGCCAAGCGCAAACCTCCGGGCAAGCTCGGCTAGATGTTCAGGGCTAGACCCTCGAGGCTTGAGGACGGTTAAAAGTAGCGCCCGCTCAGCCACGTCGATTCGATTGCGAATTCCAGGGATGCCGGCGATGGGCCCAGAGAACTGCTCGAGTAGCCCCTCAGGCAGGGAAAGGTTTGTCAGTCGGATTCTTGGATAGAAGCTGACGTTGCCATAGAGAAGCTGGATGAGCTGACCGATCTGATTGCTCGCAAGAATCTCCGGATAGCCGATCCGGATGCTCCATCGTTCGTCATCGATCTGTTCAATCTTCAACACCTGGCCGAGAAACCGCTTGCCGACGTTCGCAGGAATGAGTTCAGATACTATTTCGAGGCTCTGCTCGCGCGCTATCGCTTCGCCGAGTGCCTCCGCAGAGCCCGTTGGACGAGTTGCTAGATAGGTGGCTTCGATCATCGATCTGGAGTCATCCGTCGGCCAGCTTGAATGTCGCTTCCAGTCGGGCCTGACGTTACGGTAAGCAATGGATTTTTCAGTGCACCGGGTGCGTCGTTTGCGAGGGGCTTTCTTTGAGATGGCTTCATCAAGCTTTAAAGTAGTCGCTGATTTCTCTAAGTTTTTCGGTTTGGCCGGCGGGCACACTTGACGGCGGGCGAGCGACAACATCGATTCGCCATGACTAGGGATGCTACTTCACCCCGAAGGAAAATCAAATTACACGCTGCCTAGACCTTTATTTATCGCGCTGACTCAGCTGCTGTCAGCAAGTGCCAACCATCCTACCGCTCCAGAGCCGCGCCGAACTTCACCCAAGTTGCTTCAGTGCGCAGTCCGGGATGCAATACAGCATCGTGTGAGCGCAGGATCATACGGAATCAGAGCGTTTGTTCCCGGAACACGGCGGCCCGAGGCAGGAGACGCCTTGAGCTTGACGGCGGGGCGACGTTCAACATCGTTATCCAGCCCACCTGGTTTCCCCTCACTCGCTACAATGCAGGCCTTATCTGGACGCGAGAGCGCTGAATGAGCAAGCAGAGGATTCTGACTGGAATCACCACCACCGGAACACCCCACCTCGGAAACTATGTCGGAGCGATCAGGCCGGCCATTGCGGCAAGCCGCTCGGAAGACACTGATTCTTATTACTTCTTGGCCGACTATCACGCGCTGGTCAAGTGCGAGGATCCGGTGCGCGTGCAGCGCTCGACGCTGGAAATCGCAGCGACCTGGCTTGCCCTTGGCCTGGATACTGCCCGCTCCGTGTTTTACCGCCAGTCGGACATTGCTCAGATTCCAGAGCTGACCTGGCTTTTGACCTGCTCGACCGCCAAGGGCCTGATGAACCGCTCACACGCCTACAAGGCGGCCGTGGACGCCAACCTCGAGGCAGGCGAGGACGCCGATCTCGGCATCAATATGGGCCTGTTCAGCTATCCGATCCTGATGGCTGCCGATATCCTCCTATTTAACGCCCACCGCGTGCCGGTCGGCAAGGATCAGACTCAGCATCTGGAAATGGCCCGCGACATCGCCGGGCGCTTCAATCATCGCTACGGCGAGCATTTCGTATTGCCCGATGCGGAAATTGATGAGCACGTAGCGACTTTGCCCGGCACCGACGGGCGAAAGATGTCAAAGAGCTACGACAACACCATTCCGCTCTGGCTGCCCGAGAAGAAGCTTCGCAAGGCGATCATGAAGATTAGGACCAATTCGCTTGAACCTGGTGAGCCGAAAGACCCGGATTCGGCCTCGGTCTATGCGGTCTATGCCGCGTTTGCCAGTGCCGAGCAGCGCGCATCCATGCGCCAAGCCTTTGCCGATGGCATCGCCTGGGGCGAGGTCAAACAGGCCCTTTTCGAGCTGATCAATTCCGAGCTTGAGGCACCGCGCGAACGCTATGAGGCTCTGATTAACGATCCCGGCCAGGTTGAACGGGCGCTAAAGGACGGTGCAGAAAAAGCCCAGACGATCAGCCAGCCTTTCATCAATAGCCTGCGCGAGGCGGTTGGGATTCGTGGTCTAGCCTAAGTGCGAAATGGGGGTAGCGCATTATGACGGGTGATAGCAGGTCCAAGCTGAGCTGGGCGCCTCCGGTCGTCCAAAGCGTTGACGGCCATAGCTTTGCCGTTCGCCACATCTGGTGTGTTGGTCGAAACTACGCGGCGCACGCCCGAGAGATGGGGGTGGACCCGACCCGCAGTCCTCCAGTGTTTTTTGCCAAGCCATCCATGGCAGCGGTGCAGGTCAGTACTGTCAACTACCCTCGCAACACCCGGGATTTGCATCATGAAGTCGAACTAGCCGTGCTGCTGGCGACAGGTGGACGCGATGGACCTGCCGATACCTGGCGCGATCGAATCTGGGGCTATGCGGTTGCGGTCGATCTAACCCGCCGTGATCTTCAAGCTCGCTTCAAGGCCGCTGGGCAGCCCTGGGAACTAAGTAAGGGTTTTGATTGCTCGGCGCCGATGGGGCCGGTGACAGGCGGATCAGACTGGCAGCCGCGACCCGATACTGTCATCGAGCTAAGCGTCAACGACCGGCTTCGCCAGCGGGGTCAGCTCAGCGAGATGATCTGGTCGATTCCGGCGCTGCTCGAGCACCTGTCTTCGGAACTGACCCTGAACGCCGGCGATGTAATTTTGACCGGAACGCCGGCTGGCGTCGGGCCTATCGAGCCTGGTGATCGTGTCGAGGCCCGCATCGAGGGATTGTCGCCGTGCCGGTTTCAAGTTGTCTGATCAAACCGGGGTGATCTTCTTCAGCCGCTCGATCTCACACAAGCTGCTGGACCATCCGGAATCCAGCGATCCAGGTGCCAAGCGCCGATCCCAGATTGGACAGAAAAAACACCACGAACACGTGACTGACCCGATTTCGGAACCACCCCGAAATCTGGGTAACGTCGTCTCTTAGCGTTTCGAAGTCGCCGACCCGCGGTTTGCGCAACCAAGCTTCTACTGCGCCCGTGACCATGCCGGCGCCAATGGTTGGATTCAGGGAGGTGAGGGGGGCAGCCGCCAAGGCGGTCAGAATGGTCAGGGGATGCGCCCGGGCGCACAGAGCGCCAAGTGCCGAAAGCCCTCCGTTGATCAGTACCCAGCTAAGGATCAGCGACCAGCCCAGCTCCGGTGAACGGCTGAAACCGATCGCGAATCCGGTGACCACGGCGAGCAGAATGATCCAAGGAATGAATTTGAATACCTTTGAGGCCGGCGGCATTTCGTTGAGCCTGGAAACCGTCTCGGCCGGGATCTGCTCTTCGGCCAGCGCTTTGGCTGTTCCGGAGAGGTGCCCCGCACCGAGAACCGCCAGGACCCGCCGTGGTTCGGGGGTGTTTGAGGCGGGGTTTTCCTGAATTAAACGAGCAGCCATGAAGTGATCGCGCTCGGCAATCAATGCGTCATAGAGTTCCGGTGAGGCCTCCGAGAACTCGCTGAAGGTTTGGGCAAGTAGATCGCCTTCTTTCAGCTTTTCGACGTCTTCTTCGCTGATCTCTTCACGCGAAAACAGCGAGAAGATCAAGCCGTTGACCATGACCCAGCGTTTCCACCAGCCCAGGCGACGGCTGGCCCGTCGAAGGGTTACACCAATCTCTCGATCGATCAGCTGCACGGGTAGGCCATGACGTTCGGCTGCGGCCATGGCGGCCTTCATTTCAGCGCCCGGTTCGATACCGAACTGCTCGGCGATACGGCGTTGATAGGCAGAAAGGGCCAGCGAGGCCATCATCATCCCGGCTTTGCCCTCCCGCAGCAGCGTGAAGAGGTTGAGCTCTCGCCACTGGTCTTCGTTCTGGAGCGCGCGATAGCGCGATTCACAAAGCTCGATGGCAACCGCGTCGTAATGCCCGCTATCGAGAAGCCTTTCAACCGCCTCGGCGCTGGTCCTGGAGACGTGTGCCGTGCCGAGTAGGTCATAATCGACATTGCATCGATGGACGTGTTCGACCGGTTCACCACCGAACAATTCTTTGTGGTCTGGATTCATTGATCTGAGCAAAGTAGGGACAGCGGAAGTGTAGCAAGACTGGTCGTGTTTGACCGCGCCACTCGCTGCTTGACCGCCGCGGAAATTCCTTTCACTTTCAAGAAAACGGCGCATACTAGCTCTGCCCTGATTGTGGGCTGGACATCGGCCATTGACGTGCCTCTAAATCCGAGTTTCGTGTCGCTCCCGATCGAAGCCCAACCCGATACGACGACCTGCGGACCAACCTGTCTTCATGCGCTATACCGTCACCATGGTTGGGGTCTGCCTCTGGACCAGATCATCGGGGAAATCCAGCGCCTGGACCATGGCGGAACCCTGGACGTATTCCTGGCCAATCATGCGCTCGCGCAGGGATTTCAGGCGACGATTTACACCTACAATCTCGAGGTGTTCGACCCGACCTGGTTCAATGGTGGTCGCGTCGATCTTGTTTGCGCGCTGAAACGGCAGCGGGACTTTAAGGCCCGGCCTGCACTGAGCGTGGCTACAGACGGCTACCTGGAATTCCTTGAGCGCGGCGGGGTATTGAAGTTCATTGATCTGAGCCGCCAGTTGCTCAGGGACCTGTTGAGTCTGGGTCACCCGATTCTGACCGGTTTGAGCGCAACTTACCTGTATCGCTGCGCGCGGGAATTTGGTCCGGAAGACGCAGATGATGATATTCGCGGCGAGCCGGTCGGACACTTTGTCCTGTTGACGGCCTATGAAGACTCAACCGATTCGGTCCTAATCAGTGACCCGATGCACGATAACCCGCGCGGCAAGCAGAATTATCGCGTTCATGTCGATCGCCTGATTGGCGCGATCCTGCTCGGAGCACTGACCTACGACGCGAATCTGCTGAGGATCGAGCCCGTCGGGGAGGGTCCATGCGCCAGTTGATCGTGGTCAGTCGATTGAGCGACTGGCCGATCGATCTGCCCGGCTGCGAGGTCATCACCGCTCGCCAGTATCTGACCCAGGCGCAGTGGTCTTCCCTGCGTCGGGCGCGGGTCTGCAACTTATGCCGGAGCTATGGGTATCAGACCAACGGCTATTACGTTTCCCTGCTCGCCTCTGCCCGCGGGCACCGTCCTCTGCCTGCCGTTGGCACGCTGCAGGATTTCAAGCTTCCAGAACTGCTTCGCCTGAGCAGTGCCGATCTGGGGCGCCTGGTTCGGACCAGCCTTATGAGTCTTCAGTCCGACCAGTTCCAGCTCAGTATCTATTTTGGTCGCAACCTGGCCAAACGCTACGACGCCCTGTCCAATGCCTTGTTCAACCTCTTTCCGGCTCCTATGTTGCGTGCCGAGTTCGTGCGAGTGGACGACGAGTGGGTGATGCGCCGCCTTGCACCGATGGGCTATGCCGACGTGCCCGAGACGCACCGTGATTTCATGCTCGAATCGACCCGGCGCTACTTCAATGGACGGGGCCCAAGACAGCGTGCGCGCCGCATTGGTCGTTTCGATCTGGCTATCCTGGCCAACCCCGACGAGGCCAATCCACCCTCCGACGAGGCCGCACTGCAGAACTTCGAGCGGGCCGCCGAGTGGGTCGGTTTCAACGTTGAACGCCTCAAGCCAGACGAAATCGGCCGCATTCCGGAGTTCGATGCGCTGTTCATCCGCGAGACCACTGCGGTCAATCACCACACCTTCCGTTTCGCCCGCCGCGCCGCAGCCGAGGGCTTGGAGGTCATCGACGACCCGGACTCAATTTTAAAGTGCACTAACAAGGTCTATCTCGCGGAGTTGCTCCAACACCATCGCATCGCCGCACCACGAACCGTCCTGGTCCACCGCGACAACGTGCAGGACATCGAACGCGAACTCGGTCTGCCGGTGGTCTTGAAACAACCTGACAGCGCCTTCTCGCTGGGCGTGGTCAAGGTGATGGATTCGACCAAGCTGGTAGCGACTGTAGAGTCTATGTTGAGGGGCTCGGACCTGATCGTGGCCCAGGAGTATCTTCCGACAAGCTTCGACTGGCGGGTCGGGGTCATCGACGGCAAGCCGCTTTATGCCTGCCGTTACCACATGGCCAAAGGACACTGGCAAATCATCAATCACGGTGCTGAGAGTCATCATGTAGGCGCATCGGAAACGATGGGCGTCGATGAGGCGCCGGAACGAGTCATCCAGACTGCACTCAAGGTCACGGCACTGATTGGGCGTGGCTTGTATGGCGTTGATCTCAAGGAGGTTGAAGGGCGCATTCTGCTGATCGAGGTCAATGACAATCCGTCGATCGATGCCGGCGTGGAGGATTCGGTCCTTGGACCTGCGTTGTATCGACAGACCATGCAGGTTCTCATGGCGCGCGTGATGCGCAGAAAGACAGTGAGGGAACCGGACGTCGAAGATGCCTGATATTGAAAACACCGCGTTATCCGCCTTCTCCGCTTTCGGTATCGAACTGGAATACATGATCGTGGGTGGTCAGGATCTGGCCGTTAGGCCGATGGCCGAGCGCCTGCTGGTCGATACAGACGGCGTGATCCAGAATGAAGTCGAACACGGCGAGATCGCCTGGTCGAATGAACTGGTCGGTCACGTGGTTGAGCTCAAGACTAACGGCCCGGCGGCATCCCTGCATGGATTGGGCGATCGTTTCCACAGGGATATCCGCGTCATCAATTCAGCGCTCGAGGCCGATGGCGCCAGACTGCTGCCGACCGCGATGCACCCGCTGTTCGATCCGGCTCGTGAGACTCGGCTCTGGCCGCACGGTCAGAACAGGATCTACAAGGCTTACGACCGGATTTTCGGTTGCTCGGGGCATGGTTGGTCGAATCTGCAGTCGATGCATATCAACCTGCCGTTTGCCAATGATCAGGAATTCAGGCGACTGCACGCCGCCATCCGTGTGGTGTTGCCTCTGATCCCGGCGTTGTCGGCCTCTTCTCCGCTTGAGCAGGGGCAAGCGGCAAATTGGCTCAATGGCCGGCTACGGTACTACCGCGACAATCAGCGCAAGATTCCCAGCATTTCCGGCCCGGTCATTCCTGAGCCTGTCACCAGCATTTCCGACTACCATCGCAGCATCCTGGCACCGATGTACCGCGATATCGCGCCCTGGGATCCCGACTCGGAGTTGCGTGGCGACTGGCTGAATTCGCGCGCTGCCATTGCCCGATTCGAGCGTCAGGCGATCGAGATTCGGATCATCGACCTGCAGGAGTGTCCTGCTTCGGATCTGGCGATCGCTGAACTGGTGGTCGCCCTGGTCCGAGCCTTCTACGACCAATCGTTGGCCACCTTCGAGCAGCAGCAGGCCACCTCGACAGAGCGCCTCGCCGAGCTGCTCTGGACAGCATCCCGATCGGCCGATCGAGCGCTCATCGATGGAGACGACCTGCTGCGGTTGTACGCCTTGACGGGCGCCACGTCGTTAGGGGAATTCTGGCAATCGAAGCTTGCAGGTCTGGACGGTATCAGCGAGGCCTCTCGCGGTCGCCTTGATGCCATGCTCAAGCGCGGCCCGCTCGCACGGGCCATTCTGGATCGGATCGGGCCAGCACCCAACCAGACGTCAATCGTGGATTGTTATCAGGAGCTTGCCGAGTGTCTCGCAGAACAACGCCTGTTCGAGCACTGATAACGGCGGAACATGCGAGCCGGCGCGTTCCAGAGCGCTGGCAAAGTTGCTTCGCTCAAGATACGGCCGTTCTGGAGACCCACCGTGCCTGGGACCCTGGCAGCGGGCGCCTGGCACGCGAGCTGGCTGCGCTACTGGACCACAAGCCAATGCTGGGCGGCGTGACGCGTCTGCTCGTCGACCTCAATCGTCCGGCCGATCATCGCCATTGTTTTAGCGAGTTCACCAATGGCCTTTCTAACAAGTACCGAACGGCTCTGCTGGAGAGTTTTCATCGCCCGTACTGGCAACGCTATGTCGATCGGGTGTCGGAGCCGGGTCAATGCCTCCATCTGGCGTGTCATAGCTTCGCACCGATCCTGGGCGGGCGTGAGCGTCGCACCGATATCGGCCTGTTGTTCGACCCATCGCATCATCCCGAGGCGCGCTGGTGTCGCGCTCTGATCGCCCACCTGCGAGAGGAGTTTCCCGGGTTTCGCATCCACGCCAATCAACCTTATCGAGGAATCAGCAGCGGTCTGGGCCAATTCCATCGCTCCAGATTTCCACCGGACAAGCTTCTGACCGTCGAACTCGAAGTCAATATCGGGTTGCGTTCCAGGCCAGACTGGCCTCGAATTCAGCTCCGGTTGGTTGCCTGTCTGCTGGATCATCTTGCCTGACCGTTTTCAGGTCTGTCCGAGGCATTCTGCTCGGTCTGTAAGGGCCTGTTTGTGTTACAATTTCGCGCTTGGTTTGCCGTTCTGCCGAGCTACCTTTATAGCTCAAAAAATTGATATTAAATATTAGCAGAATCAGGCATTTAGAAGCTAATCCCGAGAAGCTTTAGGAAGACTGATCATGGCCGAAATGGCACGCGAAGTTCTGCAGGTCAATCTCGAAGACGAAATGCGTCAGTCCTACCTCGATTACGCCATGAGTGTGATCGTCGGTCGGGCACTGCCGGATGTGCGCGACGGACTCAAGCCCGTCCACCGCCGAGTCCTCTTTGCTATGCACGAGCTGGGCAACGATTACAACAAGGCTTACAAAAAATCCGCGCGCGTTGTCGGTGATGTCATCGGTAAATATCACCCGCATGGCGACACGGCGGTCTACGACACGATCGTGCGAATGGCCCAGCCGTTTTCCATGCGCTACATGCTGGTCGACGGGCAGGGTAACTTCGGATCGGTAGACGGTGATTCGCCAGCGGCCATGCGATACACCGAGGTGCGTATGGCGCGCCTTGCGCACGAGATCATGGCCGATCTCGACAAACAGACGGTCAATTTCGTCCCCAACTACGATGAGTCGGAAAATGAGCCGACCGTCATGCCGACCCGGGTGCCGACTCTTCTTGTCAACGGCTCGTCCGGGATCGCCGTTGGTATGGCGACCAATATCCCGCCGCACAACCTCAACGAGGTGATCAGTGCGCTGCTAGCGATGGTTGAAGACCCGGACATTGACGTCGACGGCATTATGGACCACCTCCCGGGGCCTGATTTCCCGACGGCGGCGTTCATCAACGGCGCCGACGGCATCGAGCAGGCCTATCGGACGGGTCGTGGCCGAATCTACCTTCGCGCCCGATCGCACGTCGAGACAGATGACAACGGCCGCTCCCGGATCGTGGTCACCGAGCTGCCGTACCAGGTCAACAAGGCGCGGCTGCTTGAAAAGATCGCCGAGTTGGTCAGGCACAAGAAGCTCGAAGGCATTTCCGAATTGCGCGACGAATCCGATAAGGACGGTATGCGCATGGTCATCGAGATCAAGCGAGGCGAGGTTCCGGAAGTGCTGCTGAACAATCTCTATCAGCACACCCAGCTGCAGACCGTGTTCGGCATCAATATGGTTGCTCTGGTCGATAACCAGCCGAAAGTGCTCAATATTCGCCAGATACTTCAGGCCTTTCTGGCGCACCGTCGTGAGGTGGTCACTCGACGGACCTTATTCGAGCTTCGCAAAGCGCGGGATCGCGCCCACATTTTGGAGGGACTGACCGTTGCATTGGCCAATCTCGACGCAGTGATCGAGTTGATCAAAAGCTCGTCGACTCCGAGCGATGCTCGCGACGCGCTACAGGCCCGCCGCTGGGGGGCGACTTTGGTCGAGGCGCTGCTGGGCCAGGCCGGCGCAGAACTTTCGCGGCCCGAGGAATTGCTGCCGGACTACGGTCTTCACGAAAACGGTGAGTACCAGCTCTCGCCCACCCAGGCCCAGGCAATTCTTGATCTGCGCCTGCAGAAACTGACCGGCCTGGAGCAGGAGAAGCTGTCCGAGGAATACCAGGAAATTCTCGGCCAGATCAAGGAGCTGATGCGCATCCTCTCTGAGCCCGACGCGCTGATGCAGGTAATTCGAGACGAGCTTGAAGCTCTCAAAGACAAGTTTGGCGACGAGCGTCGCTCTGAGATCGTGCGCGATCAGCTCCATTTGACCATGGAGGATCTGATTACACCCGAAGATGTGGTGGTAACCCTATCGCATGGCGGCTACGCCAAGTACCAGCCGCTGGATCGCTATCGCGCGCAGAAGCGCGGCGGGCGCGGGCGCTCGGCCACCAAAACCAAGGCCGAGGATTTCGTCGAGCGGTTCTGGGTCACCAATACGCACGATACGCTGCTGGTATTCACCAGTGCCGGCAAGGTCTACAAGACCAAGGTTTACGAACTGCCGCAGGCCGGCCACAGCAGCCGAGGTCGGCCGATGGTCAACCTGCTTCCCCTCGATGAGGGCGAGCGAATCAACGCCGTCCTTCCGACGCGCGAATTTCCTGATGACTGGTTCGTGTTCTTTGCCACCCGCAAGGGCCGGGTCAAGAAAACGCCGCTGTCGGATTTTGCCAATATTCGAGCCAATGGCATCTGGGCGGTTCTGCTCGAGGATGGTGACGAACTGGTCGATGTGTCGTTCACCGACGGCACGCGCGATATTTTGCTGTTCTCATCCGCTGGCAAGGTGATTCGATTCAACGAGACCGACGCCCGCGCCATGGGGAGACAAACCCGAGGCGTGGTCGGGATCCGTTTGAAGGAGGATCAAGAGGTGGTCTCGATGCTGGTCACCGGCGACGCGCCAATGGACATCCTGCTGGCCACCGCCAACGGCTATGGCAAGCGCACGGCGATTGAGGAGTTTCCGGTCTACAAGCGCAGCGGGCAGGGCGTGATCGGCATTCAGGTCTCGGAGCGCAACGGCGCGCTGGTGGCTGCGATGGCGGTTGGTGAGGAGGACGATGTCATGCTGACCTCCAACAGCGGCACGCTGGTGCGAACCTCGGTCAATGAAATCTCGCGGCTCGGCCGGAACACCCAGGGCGTGACGCTGATTCGCCTGGCCAAGGGTGAACAGGTTATCGGGATGGCCTGCATCGCAGCCTCCGAAGACGATGAGGACGAGTCTGTGGAGGAAGTTGACGCCTAGGGCTCGAAGCGATCTTCGAAGATACGGGCTGCCTGTATCCAGGCGGCCGTGGGAACGCCGGTCTGACCCGCTTCATCGGTAGCCTGGACGAACAGCAGGCGAGGTGTTTCGAGATTGAGCGTGCCCAGCTCCGGGTTTCCTGAAAAACCGACGATAGTGCCGCTGGAATTTAGGGTCAGTGCAAAGGTTTGCTGAGCCAGATCAGGCGGCACATCAAGGCTCGCAGAGATGCTGGCGATAGCCTGAACGGGGTCCTTGAAGGGCGATTCACTGGCGCCGTTTCGATCGAATCGCGTGTCGTCGGCCAGGCCCTGGATCTGAAGTCGAGCCGAGCTGGCATCAAAGAAGGCGGCCAATGAGGTGATATCAGGGCCAGCGGGTGCCGCATAGGGACGCGCTGCCGCCTTGGCGCTGTAAATCAGCGAGTCGCGAACGCGCGGCCAGATGGTGCTCTCGAAGCTGCCGCAGTCCTGCCGAAAGCTGGTGCCAATTTCATAGGTAAAGGCCGCGATGCCAAGTTCGCCGTGAGCGAAGTCGACCGTGGTCCCACCGGCCGGCCCGAGGATTTGCCGGCCCACTTCGTAGTCGGTAAGAAATCCGATTTTTCGGCCCAACCAGGTTAGCTGATCATGGTTGGGCGCGTTGTTGCTGCTGCCGAAGCCCGAGCCCTCCCAAGGAAAGAGAATCTGCTCGCCGAAAGAATGGATGGAATGAAAGATGCCTTCGGCGGTGTCTGGAATGACGTCATCCATACTGCTGCGATAATCAGTGAAGACACGCTCCAAATACTCCTGAACGGCGACGGTTTCCGGTTCCGATGAGGCGGCTGGCCCGCGGAAAGTCTCACTGCAGGCGCTGCCGCTCGATGACGGTTGACCGAAGAAGATCGGACTGTTTCGATTCAGGTCGATACCGGGGACGCTCTCCGGGCAGAAACCAATGTTGGCATTCTTTCGCCAGAAGGGCTCGTTGACTTCGACCTCGCGGCGGCCATCTGGGTTCTGGACGGCGATGATATGAATCTCGCGATGATCCAGAAGCCAGCGGGCGGAGGCGTTGGTCTCATAGCCGGTCACCAGCCACTCGGCAAAGCGCATGGCCGACTCTGCGGTGGCCAGCTCACGGGCGTGCTGGGCGGCCATGACAACCAGCGGCGCCTGGGGATGCGGGCTGGCCTGGTTGGCGATCACCAGAGCCAGGATATCGTCGCCGTCGGGCGGGGCGCTGGCCTTGCGCCAGGAATCACCAATGTCTTCAAGCCGAGCGAGCGTCGGGTGATCGCTCGCCAGTCCGGCTAGACCGGCGTGGGTTTCATCGACCGTGCGGTAGCAAGCAAAGCCAGGAATGCCACCCAGACCGCGTGCTCGCCAGTCCTCCCGGTCGATGGCCAGAAACCGCGCCAGTTCAGCCTGCTTCTCAGTATCGGTTTCAACGCGATAACCAAGCGCCTCAACCGCGGCCCGCCCGCGAGGGGTGACGTAAAGATTAGCGTAGTCTTCGCGCCAGTTCAGGCCCCAGAAATCGCCAAGGTAGCGGAGGCGATTGAGCTCTGTTCGCGGCACCTCATAGACGCGAATCACTTCTGAATCCGAGGCCTCGAGAATGACGAACGGCTGCAGGCAGGCCACTGCAGCAACCAGCATCAGGAGTGGGCGCGAAAGCGGCATCAGTAAACCCTTATCAGAACGCGCTCCCCGGCACCCTCACTACGGGGCGGAGGGCTTCAATTACTATAAATTCGTTGATCAGTTTTCAAATCGATCATCAAAGACGGAATCGGTGTCCTCGGTCACTGTCAGCTCGACTGGCATGGCCGTCAGTCCCGCGTTCGGATCGTTGCTGTTGACGCATAGATAACTCGTGTAGTCGCCGGGTGACATGCCGGTCGTGTCGATGTCGAGGCTGACCGACTGAGTATTACCCTGCGCTACGCTTCC
>Ga0207419_1001101_pt1 | contig 21482 bp, 16 predicted proteins | sample ElkSloMetagenome_4_FD_184723 | JGI IMG/M metagenome (GOLD analysis project Ga0207419, IMG submission 184723) | Hot spring microbial communities from Elkhorn Slough, Monterey Bay, USA - MD2A (version 2) | ecosystem: Environmental > Aquatic > Marine > Intertidal zone > Estuary: Microbial mat ...
TGTAAATGCAATGAGGGGACCGGAAGAGTGGCAAACCTATGACATCATTTTTAAGGCGCCAAGGTTTGATAAAAATGGTATGCTTACAAGCCCAGCTACGGTAACTGTACTACACAACGGTGTTGTAGTTCAAAATCATTATACCATTAAAGGGCCTACAGAATACATTGGCCTACCAAAGTACAAAGCGCATGAAGATAAGCTACCCATTACTTTGCAGGACCATGGCAACCCAGTAAGTTTTAGAAATATTTGGGTGAGAGAATTGTAATGATTGCTTAGGATAGAATGTAAAAGACCCTAGTTAAGTCTTTGTTCGTTTTATAAAGTTTTTTCTCTAGCTTATTAAAGCATACTTTCTCACTCATCAACTTAATATCTTGAAAAGTGGAGAGGTAGGCTTCTATTTTGCCCCAATCTGTCTCAAATCTGATGTAATTATCTGTAGACTTTTTACCTATGAATTTTACATCTTGGTAAGGTGTTTCGATAATGATTTTGCCATGAGGTTTAAGCTGCTCTTTAAGCTGCAAAAGAGCTTCTTCTTGTTCTTTTAAAGAAAGTTCTAAAATTCCAGACCATACCCATAGTATGGTATCTGCCTTTTCTGGCAATTTCAGATATTTTACATCTTTTAATATGAGTTTTACATTTTCTTGCTCTACAAAAAGATGCCTCATGTAGTTGACTAAATGATTGACCCTCTCAACAGCATAAACACGTTCTTTAAATCCCTTTTTTAGTAAGGCTTGTATGGCTCTGCCGTAGCCAGCACCGATTTCGACCAGCACTTTATCCTTTTTTATGATCTCGTAAATCTCGTCTATGTCAACGCCAGTTTCTAAGCCAATAATTTTGGCAAACTCAGAAAAGCGCTCAATCTCAATCTTTTGGTAAAAACCTAAGTTTTCGTCATTGATTTTTCTCTCAAATTCCTCTATTGTTGGCTGGCTTGCAGGCATAAAAAAAGTAGTTTATCAAAAAATCTTTTTAGAAAAACTCTCTTATTCCGATTGTATTACCTAAAAACAGCTTTTATTATTTTGAGACTTTTTGAAACTAAAAATCCCTTGCCCAAACCAAACAGTCCGGGAAGGGATTTGACAGTGCTCAATACATTTCATTATTATTTGCCTTCTCTATTTTGCGCGTCTATATTGGCGATACTGATCATGTTGAGTACCTCTCTGACAGAACTGCCCATTTGTAAAATATGTACAGGTTTGTTCATGCCCAAGATAATTGGCCCAACTGCCTCTGTGGCACCCATAATTTGCATGAGTTTATAGGAAATGTTGGCAGAAGATAAGTTCGGGAATATGAGCACATTTGGAGTGTTACCCACCAAATCAGAAAAAGGAAAGCTTTCTGAAAGCGCTTCTTGATTTAATGCAAAATTGGCCTGTATTTCTCCGTCAACTATTAGTTCAGGGTACTCAGCTTTGATCCTTTCTACCGCTTTTCTTACGATTCTTGGTTCTTCATCATCAGAAGAACCGAAGTTAGAATAGCTTAGCAAGGCCACCCTTGGTTCTAGGTCAAAAGATTTTCTCACGGCATTGGCAGTGAGCTTGGTAATGTCTACCAGTTCTTCTACTGTAGGATTAGGAATGATGGTAGTATCTGCAAAAAAGAGCGGTCCTCTTTTGGTAATCATCAAATACATGCTAGATACCTTCTTGCTAGGCGCATAAGTTCCAATGATTTCTAAGGCAGGTCTAATGGTATTGGCATAATTTCTTGAGATGCCAGAAATAATGGCGTCGGCATCGCCATTTTGTACCATCATAGTACCGAAGTAATTGCGCGATTTTATTTTTTCCTTTGCTTCTATCCAGTTGTAACCTCTTCTTTGGCGTTTTTCATAGAACATTTCGGCATATTTTTCTCGCATCGGTTTTGATTCGGAACTCCTTGGGTCTATAATCTCTACATTCTCCATTTTTATATGATGGTTCTGCATGATCTCTTTGATTTTATTCTTGTTGCCCAAGAAAATTGGTTCCGCGATACCTTCTTCTAATGCTATTTGTGCTGCCTTTAAAATCCTATGATCATCAGCTTCGGCAAATACAATTTTTTTAGATTTTTGTCTTGCCCTGTTGGTAACGACCCTCAATAGGTTGTCGTCATTGCCCATTCTTTTAACCAAGGTACTTTCATAAGCATCCCAATCATCAATAGGATGTTTGGCAACGCCAGATGCTATGGCTGCCTTGGCTACTGCGGGTGTTACCGTGGTTAAAAGTCTAGGGTCAAAGGGCTTAGGGATGATGTAGTTTCTCCCGAAGGAAATGTTGTTCAAATTATAGGCGTGCATTACAATCTCGGGCACGGGGGCTTTGGCTAGCTCAGCAATGGCCTTAACGGCGGCCAGTTTCATTGCTTCATTGATCTCGGTAGCCCGTACATCTAGCGCTCCTCTAAAGATAAAAGGGAACCCCAACACATTATTTACCTGATTAGGAAAATCTGATCTGCCCGTTGCCATGACGACATCTTGGCGGGTATCTAATGCCAAGTTATAGTCTATTTCGGGGTCGGGGTTGGCCAACGCAAAAACTATAGGATCTTTGGCCATACTCAAAAGCATTTCCGGTGTCATGAGGTTGCCCTTAGAAAGGCCTAAAAAGAAGTCGCTGTCTACCAAGGCTTCCTCAATACTGTTTACGTCTTTTTCTGTGGCATAATCCTTTTTAAAGCCTGATAGGCCTTCTCTGTCTGCCCTAATTACCCCTCGGCTGTCGCAAACTATAATATTTTCTTTCTTGACCCCCAGTTCTATGATTATTTTGATGCACGATATGGCCGATGCTCCAGCGCCAGAGACTACGACCTTGAGGCCTGCCATATCTTTACCTACAACTTCTACTGCATTGATCAAGGCAGCTCCAGAAATAATGGCCGTACCGTGTTGATCATCATGCATAACAGGTATGTTCATTTCCTTTTTGAGCCTACTTTCTATTTCAAAGCAATCAGGCGCCTTTATATCCTCTAGATTAATCCCGCCAAATGTAGGTTCCAAAGCCTTTACTACTGAAATAAATTCTTCCGTACTTTTTGTGTTGAGTTCAAGGTCAAAAACATCGATACCCGCAAAAATCTTAAATAGGATCCCTTTGCCTTCCATAACAGGTTTAGAGGCTTCTGGGCCAATGTTTCCTAAACCAAGCACTGCAGAACCATCAGAAATAACCGCAACCAGGTTACCTTTGGCGGTGTAGTCGTAAACGGTTTCTGGTTTGTCTGCAATTTCAAGACAAGGGAAGGCAACACCAGGAGAGTATGCCAATGCCAAGTCTCTCTGTGTTTTGGAGTTCTTCGTTGGAATTACCTCTATTTTACCGGGATACTCTTTTTGGTGGTATTCTAATGCATCTTGTTTTCTTATTTTGCTTTGTGCCATTTTATTAGGTTGTTTATTGAATTTTCGTGCAAAGAAAACACTTTTAAAACTATCTTTACTTATAGAATTGCCTTTAATGAAAATTTTTGAGGAACAGAAACCGCAAAGTGTCTGTTTTGATAAAATTGAACTCAAATTTCTCTAAATCTTTTCTATCTCATGAAAAAAAAGTGGTTAATTATATCATTCTTGTTCTTTTTTCAAGGTGTTGTTTTGGCGCAGAGCGAAAACTCTGGCGATAATGAAAAGATACCTCTCATGGATCGATTGTATTTCGGGGGAAATGCAGGTTTTCAATTTGGTGATATCACATTTATCGATGTGTCTCCTTTGGTAGGTTACCGAATCACCGATAAGTTTTCTGCAGGTGTTGGTGGAACATACAGATATCTTAAAAACAAAATTTTCTTTCCCCCTTTTGAAACCAACATTCTCGGATACAGGGCCTTTGTTCGCTACGATATTACCCAAGTGTTTTATCCATATGCAGAGTATGAGAACCTGAGCTTGAGAGTGGGCAACGAGGCACCGCGAGAATGGTTCGATGCACTTTTTATAGGCGCCGGGCTTTTTCAGCCAGTCGGCCGGAGAGGAGGTATTAACCTGTTGGTACTCTATAACTTAAATTACTCCAATGCTAGGTTCTCTTATTTCTATAACAGCCCTTGGGTTTTTAGGGTAGGTTTCCAATTTTAATTCAATACTATCAAATGATAATATTTGATAATAATTGCATTTAAGAGCGTTAATGGATGGAATTGTGCATATAAAGTGGATGCATGAAAAGTTTCAAAATTAACGCATGAAGAAATCAATTAGCTTATATTTATTCTGCTCCGTTTTTCTACTGCTTTCCATAAACGCCTTCGGTCAAAGAGGAAGATACGCAGGTAAATTCACTAAAAAGAAACGATACTGGAGTGTCGGTTTGGCAGCAAATTCTATTAATTATTTTGGAGATATTGTGCCAAAGAACAACTTGGCCAGTTTCGATATAGAATTTACACGCCCTAATGTCGGTCTTTTTGTACAGCGGCGCATTTTTCCAGCGGTTACTCTGAGACTAAACGCTGCCTGGGGGCAGATGGCAGGTAGCGATTTAAGAACATCAGATCCCGAAGATTTAGAAACAGGTGGGTACTACAGATATAGGAGAAACCTTCACTTTAGAAATACCATTTACGAGTTGTCTTCTACCATTATATATGATTTCGTAAAAAATCCGAGTCTTTCATACAGAAGACCTGATATGCCCATACCTTACGCTTTAGCTGGCGTTGGTGTGTTTTACCACAACCCTCAAGCAATAAGGCCCGAAGGCTTTTCGGGTACTGAATGGGTTGATTTGAGACCTTTAAAGACAGAAAACCAAGTTACGCCTTATGCGCCGATAGGTATATCTGTGCCAGTTGGTATAGGTGTAAGGTACAGGCTTTCTAGAAAAGTTGATGTTGCTTTTGAAATGGCCTATAGATTTACATTTACAGATTATTTAGACGATGTTAGTGGCGATTATTTAGACCCCGCTGAGTTTTCTGATGATTTGGCAAGAGCTTTGCACGATAGATCTGCAGAGCCAATTGATATGATGAGCGGTGAAGCAAGAATCCCTGAAGTACTAGGCGAAGTAATTGACTATACAAGCCCTATTGACGGGAGGACATATCGTTCAATTAATGGATATGGCATGCCAAATAACTTTAGAGGCGCTTCAGATAACGATGCTTATTTAATTACTGGCTTTCAAATATCTTATATTTTTTCAACCACAAGAGCTCCAAAATTTAGATAAGACTTCTACTCAAAGTATTTCTCGAATTAGTTAGTAAACACAAGCCTATGAATAATAGGGACTGTTTGTTTTGTTATGCTATCTAATATGTAGATTTACATATTAAACTAACATTGATGTTTATGTTAAAGCCACAAGTAGGAGTTTTTATAATATCTCTTTTTGTATTTCAATTAGCGGTCTTCTCTGTTTCTTTTGCGCAAAAGTACGAGATTGGTTTTGGTATAGGTGCCTTAAACTACAAAGGCGATATGGCTCCCAATGTCAAGATTGAAAACACAAGACCTGGCGCCAATGTATTTTTTAAAATAAATTTTAGCCATACAGTAAGCCTGCGTACCGGCCTAATGGCAGGTTTGCTCTCAGGCAGTGACATATACCAAGAAGACCCCTTTTTGCAACAAAGAAATTTTGGCTTTAATAGCCTTTTAACAGAAGGCAGCTCTGTATTAGAATATCATTTCTTTGATTTTAGACGAAATGAAAGACGCCAAAAATACAGCCCATATATTTTTGCAGGGATAGGGCTCTCTGCTAATTTCCTCACAGAAACCACGGGCAATTCCCCGCCGCCAAGTGGGAAAATTTTACAGGCTGCCGTGCCCTTTGGCGTAGGTATTAAGAAAATTGTGAACGATAGAATTTCTCTTGGCCTGGAATTCTCAACTACAAAAACTTTTTCAGATAATACAGACCTGATCAACAACATTGATACAGGACCTCGTGGAAGAAGGGTTTCAAGAAATGATTTGGATAATTATTATTATCTGAATTTTACCATCTCTTACAGATTTTTAGAGTTGCTATGTCCTGAGCACCTTGAAAACAAAAACTAGTGCCAAATACAAAACACTCTAAAAATTCCTGTGTACTATTAAAACCAAGTCTTAAGATCAGTTTTTTAACTTTTTAGTTTTAGCTACATGATTGAGGCTTTCATTATGGGTGTTTTTTGCCAAGCTAACTGATCAGCTACAGGTATTCTATGTTTCATGTATTTCCTTCCTTTGCTACCCACTTTTAAATTACTCGCTAATTTTCTATATTGTCGTAGAGTACAACTGTTTTTCTATGGAGTCGCAATCAGATTTCAATAAAAAAAGAAGCTGTTTTGCTCAATTTCAATTTAAAATATGGTGCTTCTCTTGAGGGGGGTACATTCCACTTTTATTTCGGTAAATTTAATTTTGGCGAAATTATAAAGCTATAATGACACCTCAGGTAAAGCGAACCCGTATAACTGAATGAATAGAAGATAATGACGCCATGAAAAAATATACCCAACATCCCCTTTTATTAGCCTGTCTTACTTGTGGTTTTGTGATGAATATAAGCATAGCTGTAGGCCAAGTCACATCCATCATGCCCAATTTAACCGAAGTAACGGTAAGGACATTTATTGGCGATACGGCAATATTTGCAAAGGCCAATGGTATTCCAGCATTTATAGCAGACGAGGATCAAGATATATCTGCTGTATTAGAATATATGCAGATACTGCCATATCAATTTGCTATGTACAACGATTTGTCAGAGAATGCTACCTTAAAGCCTGGAGCGGTGTATTATTTAAGGCCTAAAGAAAACAGGAGCGAAGTTTTGTTTCACTACAAAAGACCAGGCGAAACTTTATGGGACATCTCTCAAATTTATGGTGTAAAACTAGATAAACTACTCAAGAAGAACAGGGCAAACTCTGATTATGATGTTGTAGACGGACAGAAAATTTATCTCAGAAAGAAAAGGAAGCGCTCTGAGAATATTAATGTAAATGCCGATGTGGCCAATTTAGAACCGATTGACCCATGGTACCCAATAAAACAAAGATTTTTAATTGATTATTCTGAATCAGAATCTGGCCCTGAAGGCAAGTTGATAACAAATGAATCAAATACAAAAAATAAAAGTTATGCTCAGCAGCAGAGCATGGAGGATGGCATACATGTAGTGCAACAAGAAGAGTCAGTCTTTTCTGTATCTCGCAAATACGGAATAACGGTTTTAGACCTGCTAGAATGGAACCAATTAAGCATTGATGATGAGGTGTCACAAGGAACAACATTGTTTGTAGCTAACCCCAGGGGCAAACAAGCAGCTGCTCCTCAGAGTATAGCTATGGATCAGCAAGATACACAAAATGAGGAACAGACTATTATCATAAATGACAATGATGGTCCTATACAAAATATGGATAGGTGGGCCATTGCTATTGAGGGCACCGATAATAATATGGCTGCCCTAAGCCCCGAGATGATAAAAACACTCGAGCATAAAGCTAAAAAAGGCGACTATGTGTATAAATTAAGCGATGTCTATGAAGTGATGCCTCAAGACATTATAAGATGGAATCGGCTTAAGGGCAAAGCTTGGTTGTATGTAGATGATAAGGTAATCATAAAAAAAATTGAAGGTCTAGAGCAAAACCCAAGAGTGCACAATGTAAGGACGGGAGAGACACTTTATCAGATTTCGGGGATCTACGATGCAAAAATTAAAGATCTTACTGCTTGGAATAACTTAGAAGACTATACCATTTATCCCGGACAAGATTTAATTGTGAGCATAGAGGGTTTCATTCCCGCTACTCCAGACACGTCTACAAACAATATAGAAGCAGACTCAACAAAAAGAGTAGATTTTAAGGAGTTGGCAAAGCAAGAAAATACAAGTGAGGAGCTTATTTCAAATCAAGTAAAAATAGATGCTTCTTTTAAATACCATACCGTAAAAGAAGGCGAAGATATTTACCAGATAGCTGCAAAATACGGGCAGACTATACAGAACCTGAGAAAATGGAATGAAATATCATACGGGCAAAGCCTTACAAAAGGTCAAATATTAAAAGTAGGAAAAGCAGAAGGGAAAAATCTCGAATAGCTTGGAAAAACCAAGACTCCGATAACAAAAATTCACAAATTTCCAGCTTAGTTGTGGCATTAGCTAAATAAAATCAGCTATATTGAATTTCTACTGCATTTCATGCCGAATCCAAAAATTTACCAGCGTTCAATTTTATCTTTTTACTTTAAGCCTAAACAAAGGTCACTTTTTGAAATGAAAGCATTTTTTCTAATTGCAGTCGCCGTATTTTTATATTCTTGTCAGAGCTCTCAGTCCCCAAAAAAGGAGCAAAGTTTAGAAAAATCAGAAAAAGAGATAGATAAAGCAATCTATAGCCAAGTAACCAAAGGTGCTGAGCAGTTGATTTTCTCTTACGAATCGTTGCTCAATAAATTATTGGCTGCTGATATAACCAAAGAGCAAAGAGATAGCTTTGTACATAACAGCATCTTTAGTGGCGATAAGACAATGCAAATATTCGATAACCCTGACGTAATTATAGAAGATGATATCGGCCCCGAATATTATTCAAAAGAAAAGGTCAAAGACTTGAAAGTGAGCAGATATTTGAGCGATATGTACTTATTCTTGGAAAGAAGCCAAGCAAACAAAGTAAAATTTGAAAATATTCAAACCCTACAAGTAAAAGTGGGCGAAGAGGTGTTTGTAATCGTTTATTTTGAGAGTAAGATAAATGGCTTGCATTCTCTAGAAAGATTTTCTTACGAAAAAACTAAAAGAATAGCCACTATAAAAGCTGAGAAGAAAAACAAAGATTGGAACTACTCCATTATGTCAGTAGGGTTTTATGAGATGAGTACGGTAAAAAATAGCGTGAGCTTTCCTAAGAGTAAAAAAAAGGTCTAATCAGAAAACTCGTATTCAAATTCTTCGCTTATATTCTTCCTCTTCATCTTTTTCACAGATATGCTCATCCTCACTACTTCTTCGGGCTTGCCTTTGCGATCTACTGTAACTGAGGCAATTTCATCTACCACATCCAGGCCGTTTAGAACAGTACCAAATATAGTATAGGCACCATCTAGATGGTGGGCTCCAGATTCATTTTGGACTATATAAAATTGGCTGCCGCTAGAAGCTCTTTCGGGGTTTACGCGGTCCCCTTTTCGTGCTGCAGCGAGCATTCCTCTGTTGTGTTTGTAACCTTCCAATATTTCAGACTCAATGGTATAGCCAGGGCCACCTGTACCTACCTCAGCAGAAGCATTTGGTTTAGAATTTGGATCCCCTCCTTGGATCATGAAATTATCCAATACCCGATGGAAAGTGGTGGAATCGTAAAAATCTTCCTCAATTAATTTAATGAAATTATCTCTGTGCTTCGGGGTTTTATCAAAAAGCAATAAATCGATTTGACCAAACTTAGTGTAAATTGTGGCTACATAACTTTTCTTGGGCGTTTTGTTAGCAGTATTGAACAAAGCATTGCAAGCCATTAAGCTAAAGCTAAAGAAGATAATAATTAAGCTAGATTTGGCATATATTGCTTTAGGAAAATCCAACTTTTCAGAATTGCTATTTTTATATTTCATACAAAATCGAAAAAATCGAAGGCAAAAAAATAAGATGTTGCTTAGATATCCAAAAAGAATTAAAGGTCTAATTTAGACACTTACCAACCTGCTAAAGTTTATTAACTGTTTTCTTACAATGATCAACTAAGAGATTTACTAATTTTGAACAGTCTCAATAATAAGGTGCTATGCAACATCCAACCATGAAATCTCTTAAGGAAATACATACAAGGTACTTTGCACCCGCTTTTTTTATATTTATTATTATCAATTATCTCTTGTTTTTTTATGAACCGGGCCAGGGCAGCGGGCGTATTCCATACGCAGATAAAATCGTGCACTTTATACTTTTTGCTACTTTCTCATTTTCAGTTTTCTATGGATGCTTTAAGTCTTCGGGCAATTTAGTAAAAAGTAATTTACTTTTGTTGTTTGTGCTTGCGGTTGTAGCCTATGCGGGGCTTACAGAAATCATCCAATATTTTTTTGTTGAACACCGGTCAGGTGAATGGGCCGATTTTTTTTCAGATGTGTTGGGCATATGTACCGGCTTTTTCCTGCTCGATAAGTTAAAGCGGTTTTTTTGAAATTTACGTGAACAGTGCCTCATCTCTCTCTACCATGAGTATAGAATGCTGAGGTACTATAAAATACTTTTCCTCATTGTAAATTACCTCAAATGCACCTTTTTGTAAGAATAGTGCTAGATCACCTTCCTTTACTTGCAGAGGTATGTATTTTATTTTTTCATCGGCTTGTTTCCATGGCTCATCGTAGTCTTCACTAGGCGAGGGGAGCGGATATCCCGGACCTACCTTAAGAATATAACCCGATTGTACTTTTTCCTTATCTTGTACGCCGGGAGGTAAAAACAGACCACTTTTGGTTTTGTCTGACTGTGATTTTGGTTTTATAAGCACCCTATCACCAATAATAACTAATTTGTCTAGGTTACTGCTCTCCATAATTATTATCGAAGATTTTAATAATATGCTTTAAATGTCTAGCTAATATTTAACGATGCAACTGCAGCGGCAAATTTAAAATTGAAATTTGAAAGCAGGAAATTTACACCATATATACATAGTAATCTATTAAATTTGACATATTTAAGCGCTATGCTGAACAGATATAAAAATATGTAGTTAAAACAATATAGGCTACTATGTTTTTGCTATTGAAATATTCTTAAGTGTAAATTATTTGCTGAATGGCGAGGCAGAAATTAAAGAAATTTGCTGAGAATAGCATAAGAGATAATGTAATAGAGCCTGGTAAGCCAATATTTAAAACGGTAAAGGGCAAGTGGAGAAGAGAGGTTTTCAACAATGACAATGATATTGTGCTAGAAGTAGCCTGCGGAAGAGGAGAATATACGATAGGCCTGGCCTCTAATTTCCCTGATAAAAATTTTATTGGGATAGATATTAAAGGCGATAGGTTATGGTATGGATCCAGGTATGCAGAGGAGCACGATTTGCACAATGCTGCATTTTTGAGGTCTAAAGTCCACGACCTACAAGATTTATTTGAGGAGGGCGAGGTAAACGAAATTTGGATCATACATCCTGATCCAAGGCCTAAGAATAAGGATGAAAGGCGGCGACTCACAAATCAGAGGTTTTTAGATATGTATAAAAAGATAACAGCACGAGATGCTTGGATCAGACTAAAAACCGATAGTCGTTCTTTATTTGATTATACTTTAGAAGTACTAGAGCAAAATAATATTAAAGATTTGTCCTATACATTTGATTTAGACAATTCTGATTTGTACAATGAGCATTATGGTATAGAAACGCGCTACGAGCGAAAATTTAAGGAGTTAGGGTATGCCATCAATTATTTAAAGTTCAGGTTTGATGACTGAAAACAGAAAAAAAGATTTACTAATCGAACTCCATTATTTTCCTTGTGTTATTTATTTTACCTTACTACACGAATTCAATTCTGTTTTTTTAGAGGCAGAAGAGCACTTTGTAAAACAAACTTACAGAAACAGGGCATACATACTAACTGCCAATAAAGTAGATAGGCTAAGTGTGCCAATAGTACACGAAGATAAAAGAAAGCCATTTAAATTATTGAGGATAGATTATAAGCAGAAATGGCAACAAACACATTGGAGAGCCATTAGGTCTGCTTATGCCAAAGCTCCCTTTTTTGAATATTATGCTTTTATGTTCGAAAAAGAGATGTTTAATAACTATGAGACGCTTTGGGAGCTAAATAAGTCTATACTGACATTGTGTCTTAAGATGCTTGGCTTAAATATGGACTTAAGACAAACTGACAAGTTTATAAAGGCAAAAGATGTCGATTCTAGTAAATATTATGATGCTAGGAACAAAATAACACCTGATTTAAATAATGGTACTATTCATGCAAAATCTTATAATCAGTTATTCTCTTCGGCGTTTATAGAGAATCTGAGTATTTTAGATCTTTTATTTAATGAGGGGCCTGCTTCAAAAAAAATAATAGAAAGTAGTAAAATCAAATAAGAAGAGATAAGCCAGTAATACAAACAACTTCATAAATTGGGAATCATTTGTTTTGATTTACCATACACTTATTTAACTTTATACATCATACTTTATTTAATAATATATCCATGTCTATGGAAGCTAAATTTTCTAACAGAGTAAAAGAAGTAATTTCATTAAGCCGTGAAGAAGCATTAAGGCTGGGTCATGACTATATAGGTACTGAACACCTTTTACTCGGAATGATCAGAGAAGGTGAGGGTATAGCAGTGGCTTTGTTAAAGAAGTTAGGTATTTCTTTGGATGAACTAAGAACTACCATTGAGCAGGCCACTAGAGGTACGGCAAGCCACAATGTTAAAAATCTTGCTAACATACCACTTACTAGGCAATCAGAGAAGGTATTGAAAATTACCTACTTAGAGGCCAAAATATTTAAAGCTCAATTAATAGGTACTGAGCATTTACTCTTGTCAATATTGAGAGATGAAGACAATCTTGCGACACAGATACTCCATAAGTTCGATGTTACTTACGAAGTTATCAAAGAATTATTAGAGTATCATACCGATAATCCGATTTCTGCATCATCTGATACTGATGATGGCGATGACGAACCTTCTTCTTCAAGAATGTTTGGTGGTGGGTCTTCAGGTAGAGAATCGTCTAGATCTGGAGAGAAATCTAAAACACCAGTTTTGGATAATTTCGGTAGAGACTTGACTAAGTATGCAGAAGAAGACAAGCTAGACCCTATTGTAGGTAGAGAGAATGAAATTGAGCGTGTAGCTCAAATTTTGAGTCGTCGTAAAAAGAACAACCCTATATTAATAGGTGAGCCCGGTGTCGGTAAAACTGCGATAGCCGAAGGTTTGGCCCTGCGCATTGTTCAGAAGAAAGTTTCTCGTGTTCTCTTTAACAAAAGAGTAGTTACCTTAGATTTAGCTTCGTTGGTTGCGGGCACTAAATATCGTGGGCAGTTTGAGGAAAGAATGAAAGCCGTTATGAACGAGTTGGAGAAAGCTCCAGAGGTCATTTTGTTCATTGACGAGATACACACCATTGTAGGTGCAGGTGGCGCTTCGGGCTCACTTGATGCATCTAATATGTTTAAGCCTGCTTTAGCAAGAGGAGACATACAATGTATTGGTGCTACCACGCTTGATGAGTACCGTCAGTATATAGAAAAAGACGGTGCATTAGCAAGACGTTTCCAAATGGTAATGGTAGATGCCACCTCTCCTGAAGAAACTGTTGAGATATTGAATAATATCAAAAGCAAGTACGAAGATCACCATCATGTTGATTACAGTGAAGAGGCCATTGACGCTTGTGTGAAACTTTCTGATAGATATATTAGCGATAGATTCTTGCCAGATAAAGCAATCGACGTTCTTGATGAAGCGGGTGCAAGAGTACACATCAACAATATTCATGTACCTGACAATATTGTAGAACTTGAAGAGCAGATTGAGGATATCAAGAAAGAAAAGAACAAGGTCGTACAAAATCAGCGCTATGAAGAAGCCGCCAAGTTGAGAGATAAAGAAAAGAAACTCATCGATCAATTGGAGAGCGCTAAAGTAAAATGGGAACAAGAAACCAATGAACAGACCTATCCGGTTACGGAAGAAAACGTAGCGGAGGTAATTGCCATGATGACCGGCATACCGGTAAATAGACTCGCCCAGAAAGAAAGCCAAAAGCTGCTCCACATGGGAGAAGAATTGAAGGATAGAGTAATCGGTCAGGATGAAGCAATTGATAAATTGGTTAGGTCGATACAGCGTACTCGTGTAGGCTTGAAGGATCCGCAAAAGCCAATAGGCTCATTTATTTTCTTAGGGCCAACAGGTGTAGGTAAAACAGAGCTAGCCAAAGTATTGGCCACACATCTTTTTGATAAAGAAGAAGCACTCGTTAGAATCGATATGAGTGAGTATATGGAAAAATTCTCGGTATCGAGATTGGTGGGAGCACCTCCGGGCTATGTTGGTTATGAAGAAGGCGGACAGCTAACAGAAAAAATCAGAAGAAAGCCTTACAGTGTTGTTTTGCTAGATGAGATAGAAAAAGCCCACCCTGATGTATTTAATATACTATTGCAAGTGTTAGACGATGGCATATTGACTGACGGTCTTGGCAGAAGGGTAGACTTTAGGAATACCATTATAATCATGACCTCTAATATAGGTGTGAGAGATTTAAAAGACTTTGGAGCAGGCATAGGTTTCAATACACAGGCAAAAGCAAGCAGCCAAGACGAAGCTATGAAGAGCACTATACAAAGTGCCCTTAAGAAAGCTTTCTCTCCAGAGTTCTTAAACAGATTGGATGATGTGATCGTTTTCAATTCACTAGAGCGAGAGCACATTCATAAAATCATAGATATTTCATTGAAAAAGTTATTTAATAGGTTAAATACTTTAGGCTACGAAATAGAATTGACCATGGCTGCTAAAGACTTCCTGAGTGAAAAAGGATACGATCCACAGTACGGTGCAAGGCCATTAAATAGGGCTATTCAGAAATATCTGGAAGACCCAATAGCCGAGGAATTACTGAAAAGTGAAATTTCAGAAGGGGATGTACTGTTGGCAGACCACGATGGAAAATCAGATTCTCTAACACTTTCTTTGAAAAAGGAAGACACTGCAGAGACTAAATAATAAATAGCTATTATTCAACACAAAAAAAGAGAAGCGGCCAATAGGCCGCTTTTTTTTTGCTTACCAAGAAAAACTTACGCCTAATGCATAACCATTTTTATGGGCAAATTTTCGATTTAAGCTTTTAATTTTTGGTATTTTTTTTTCTGAAGGTGTTTTTTTTTAGAAAATTTTGTTGTTATGTTTGAGTATCTAAATATAAAAATCAGCCTTAATTTTTATATCCAATAAGCTACACAACGCTTAAATTCACATTTAAATTATCGACTTATTTACATTCTGGAAATCATATTATAAATTTGAGTATTGCATCTATACAAGTATTTATTGTATCTTTGTAAGATTAAAAACAACAACCAGCCAATAGCCACAAAAGCAACGCAATAACTAAATAGATAGTAATTACCCTATACCTGTCAAATTAATTACTGACTAACTTATTGTAAATCAATTATTTAAATTACAACAATCAGATCATGAAGCATTTTTTACTTACCTTCATGTTCTTATCCTCTGTGCTTTTTTCCGCATTGGCACAAGAAAGAACAATTACCGGTCAGGTGCTTTCCGGTGAGGACGATTCGCCACTACCAGGCGTAAACGTCGTAGTAAAAGGTACCTCGGTAGGTTCGATTACCGACATAGACGGTAACTATCGAATCAACGCCCCTGCAGGAGCAACAACTTTAGTAGTTTCTTACATTGGTTTTGTTACACAAGAGCTAGAGATTGGCTCACAAAGTGTAATCAATGTAGAAATGCAACCTGATGCAACAGAGTTGTCAGAAGTTGTGGTAACTGCCTTAGGTATTACCCAAGACAAAGCTGCTTTGGGTTACGGTGTATCAGAAGTATCTTCCAAATCTTTACAGGCCAGAACACAAAAAGACGTTGCCAGGCTATTAACTGGTAAAGCTACTGGTGTAGATATCGTACAGACTTCTGGTTTGGCAGGTTCTGGTACCAATGTAATCATTAGGGGTTATTCCTCTATTACTGGTTCTAACCAGCCTCTGTTCGTGGTTGATGGTGTTCCATTTAACTCAGAGACCAACAACTCTGGTGGTTTTACTGCAGGTGGTGGACAGGCATCTTCTCGTTTCTTGGATTTGGACCCTCAGACAATTGAGAGTGTAAACATCTTGAAAGGTCTTTCTGCAACTGTACTTTACGGAGAGGCAGGAAGAAACGGTGTAATCTTGATTACTACCAAAAATGGTAGTGATGCACCTTCTCAAAAAGGTTTCGAGGTTTCTTTGACCCAACAGGTTTCTGCCACTCAAGTAGCTAACATACCTGATTACCAAGATGTATATGGTAACGGTTTCTCTGGTGACTTCGGTTGGTTCTTCTCTACTTGGGGTCCTTCTTTTGATACAAGAGGTTCTAATGGTATTGCTGAAGATGGTACAATTGAGCATCCACTCGACCAAGACAGATATGCAGCTGCTTTCCCGCAATTCCAAGGCGCCCGTTATGATTACAGGCCTTATGAATCAGTAGAGAACTTTTTCCAAACTGGTGTTACAAGCAATACTTCGCTTTCAATCAATAAAAACGTAGGACAAAATACCAACGTAAGTGCTTCTTACTCTTATTTGAGCGATGAGGGCTTCTTGCCTAGACTAGACGAAATAAGAGGTGGTGGTCCATCTAACTTTCAAAAGAAGCATAACTTTGGTTTGGGTATCAGGTCTAAATTAGACAATGGCATTACCATTAAAGGTGTATTCAACTATGTTGACTCAGATATAGGTAGACCATTAACCAACCCAGCTTTTGGTGGAGCAGGTGATGGACTATTTGCAGCTGTTTTGTATACTCCAAGGTCTATTGATTTATTGAACATCCCTTACCAAAATCCATTAGATGGTTCAATGGTTTACTATAGAAGGGGTTCTGTTATTGAGCACCCACTATGGAACTTAAATAACAAACAAGATAATGAGTTTATTGAAAGATTTTTCTCTAATGTAGAGGTAGGTTATGAGTTTACCGATTGGTTAAAATTCCAATATAGAATCTCATTAGATAATTATACACAGACCAACGAAAGAAGGGTAAATAGAGGTAGTGGACAAGGTGACACCGACGGTTATTATTCTACAGTAACTACTAAAAGTACTTGGACTGACCATGTGGCCAACTTAATTTACGATACTCGTTTCTCAAATGGAATTTCTCTAAATGGTATTGTTGGTTTAAACTATAGGGTAGAAAATACGGATAGACAAGGTTTCTTAAGTACCAACCAATTGGTTTATGGTCTATTTGCACATGATAAATTTGTAAACCAAGTGCCATTTGCAGCACCTGGTATTCCAGCGCTCATAGAAGAACACACCTTAGGTGTTTATGCAACCTCTACTGTAGGTTATAACGACTGGGTTTACTTAACCTTACAAGCTAGAAATGACTATACTTCTACTTTAGAAGAGGATAACCGTTCTATCATTTATCCTTCTGCAAGTCTTTCCTTCTTGCCATTTGAGGCCATTCCTGGGTTAAGAGACAATGGCGTGGTTGATTATGCTAAGTTTAGATTGAGCTATGGTACCTCAGCAGGTTACCCTGCAGCTTACAGAACCCGTTCAATATTATCAGCTGGAACTAGGGCCTTCCAAGATCCAGATGGTACGCTTTTGAACGTGAACACTGCAGCTAATTTCTTGGGTAATCGCGATTTAAGACCAGAACTTCACTCTGAAATTGAGTTTGGTGTAGAAGCACAATTTTTCCAAGGAAGATTAGGTTTGGATCTTTCATTGTACAACAAGAACTCTAGAGACCTAATTATCGATCTACCTCTAGATCCTGCTACAGGTTATACTTTTACAACAGTAAATGGTGCTGAAGTAACCAACAAAGGTATAGAATTGGGTATCAATTTTACTCCAATTAAAACTGCGGCTTTCCAATGGGACAACACTGTAAACTTTACGCGTAACGTACCTACGGTTGAAAGTATTATCTCAGGAGTTGATCAGGTAATTATTGCAGGTTATACCAACTTAGCTAACGTAGCAAGACCAGGTGAACCATACGGAGCCATGTTAGGTACTGATTTTAACAGGGACGAAAACGGCAACTTATTGGTAGATGGTCAAGGTTCATATACTGAAAATGCTGATAATGTAATTATTGGTAATCCAAACCCTGATTTTCAGACCAACTGGATGAGTACGCTTAGTTACAAAGGTCTATCGTTTGGCTTCCAGTGGAACTACATCCACGGTGGAGATATTTACTCTTCTACTGTAGGTGCACTAATGGCTAGAGGTAATACTACAGATACTGGTTTCGACAGATTCCAGCCTATCGTATTGCCCGGTGTAAAAGCTGACGGTACTCCTAACGACATCCAAGCTTATGCTGGTGATGTGTTCTTTGATGCATACTTCGGTGCAGACAAAGGTTCTGTATTTGATGCATCTGTAATAAGATTAAGAGAAGTTTCTATTTCTTACGCCTTACCTAAAAGTTTATTAAATAAAACTCCATTTGGTAGTGCTGGGCTAACCATATCTGGAGAAAACTTATGGTACAATGCGCCTAACTTCCCTCCAGGTATCAACTTCGACCCTGAGGTATTGAGTTTGGGTGTAGGTAACGGTCGTGGCTTCGACTTTAGAACAGCGCCAACTGCTAAGAGATATGGCGCTACTTTAAGTCTAACTTTCTAATTAAGCAAAAGAAATAACAATGAAATATATATATAAAATCTTAATACTTTCGGGCTTGCTGTTTTTTGCAGCATGTAGCGAATTTGATGAGAACCTCGAAAATCCAATTGAGGTTACTCCGGATAATGTGAACGTCAATGACTTGTACAATTCTGTACAATTAAGTATGGGAGGTATTCCAAGTGCAACTTGGTATTTTCCTGCCTCTTATGCTAGAATGGTAGCGCAAACCTCTTCATTTCAGTATGTAGACTCGCAAGGCCCTAACTCATTTAATGGTATATGGACCAATGTATATGCTAATCTATGGACTGATATCCAAATATTAGAAGGAATCGCTGAAGAAAGAGGCTTGGCTATACACGAAGGTACTGCCAAAGTAATGAAAGCCTATTCTATGATGGTAATGGTAGATATGTTTGGTGACATTCCTTTTAGTGATGCCACACAAGGGGTTGACATAATATCTCCAACAGCACAAAGTGGTGCAGAGGTGTATGCTGCAGCTGTTGCTTTACTAGATGAGGCCATTGCCTTGTTAGGTACAGCAGATGCTCCGCCCCTAAACTATGATAATTTCTATGATGGAGATGCTTCAAAATGGATTGCAGCGGCCAATACATTGAAGTTAAGAGCAGCTGTTACTACCAGATTGATTGACCCTAGCGGATCGGCTTCTACTATTAATAGCTTGATTACCCAAGACATTATCGATACTGAAGATGAGGATTTTCAAGTAAATTTTGGTAGCAATAGAGAAAATCCAAATTCGCGCCATCCATTGTATAATAACTCTTATGAAAATACAGACGGCGATTACATGTCTAACTATTACATGTGGATGCTAAGGGCTGATAAATTAGACGATAATGGAAATCCGGTAGTAGATCCAAGGATTAGGTACTACTTCTATCGCCAAGTAGAAAAGGCAGACGAGCTGGACGGTACAGTTTACTCATGTTTCTACTCAGTTTTCCCAACCGACACTGATGCGAGACCAGCACATTATGATGCTGTTGATCCAAGGCTACCATATTGTATTTCCTTCCCAGGTGATGGTTACTTTGGAAGAGACCACCTTAACTTTGAGGGTATTCCGCCAGATGGTCCTTTGAGAACAATCTACGGTTTATATCCTGCAGGTGGACAGTTTGACGATAACTCTTTTACAAGTCAACAACAAACTGGTGTTACAGGTGCTTTAGGGCAAGGTATATGGCCAATTATGCTTGCTTCTTTTACAGATTTTATGCGTGCAGAAGCTGCCCTTACTTTAGGTACCAATGATGATCCAAGAGCTTTACTCGAAAGCGGTATGCGTAAGTCTATAGCTAAAGTACAAGGTTTTGCAGATAGAGATCCAAATAGCTTTACAAGGCAAATTGACCAAAGAGGTACACTTATTAGCGTACAAGACGCTTTCGTTCCAGATGCTGATGAAGTAGATGCTTATGTAGACTTTGTTTTATCTAGGTATGACGCTGCCGATGCTGATGGTAAGTTAGACATCTTGATGAGAGAATACTACATCTCCTTATGGGGTAATGGTATAGAAGCTTACAACATGTACCGTAGAACAGGTAAACCTAATAACATGATGCCAGCTTTAGAGGCCAATCCTGGTGAATTTGTAAGGTCTTTCTTATACCCTGCTGTAAATGTAGACAGAAACGCAAATGCTACCCAAAAAAGCGTGACTGACCGTGTGTTCTGGGATGATGGCAGCATAAATCTTTACTAACAAATTAAATAGAGATTACAATGAAACATATTAATAAAATTGTTTTCGCAGCTCTAGTCATCCTTTTTGGCTGTGCTGATGAAGATTTAAAGCCGATACTTTCCTTCGAAGATTCGGGGAAAGGGGCTTACATAAAATTGGTTGAAGAATCGGCCAAGTTGATAAATGTTTTTGATGAGACTACCATCAATGCATCAGAATACACCTATTCTGTAGAGTTTGTAGATATTAATGGCGGTAATAATATTAGTGAATATCGTATTGATGTAACCTACAGACCTGTATCAGGAAGTGAACAAACTGCATCGAGCTTTTTAAGTTTTGGTCAGTCAGATTTTACCGATTCTCCTAATGGTCTAAGAAGTCTTTCTGGTATTAACATCACTGCTCCTCAAGTCTTGCAAGCATTAGGCTTGTCTCCTGCTGATTTATCTCCGGGTGATAGCTTCTTGTTCGAAGGTTTTGTGATTTTGGAAGATGGTCGTTCTTTTGGTTTTGCCAATTCTTCTGCTGCGGTAAGAGGTTCTGCTTTCCAAGCGCACTTTAACTTTACTTTACCGGCGGCTTGCCCATCAGATTTAACAGGTACTTTCGAATATGAAACTTCAGATATCTGGTGTGGTGGAGATCCAGTAACTGGTTCCGTGGATATTGTTGCACGTGGCGGTGGAGTATATGAGTTTTCTGACTGGGCCTTTGGTTCATACGGAAGCTGCTACGGCGGTGGCGCTGCTGGCGGTGAGTTGACGTTTACTGATGTTTGCTCTAATGTGAGCTTCTCTGGTTTTACCGATAGCTTTGGAGATACTTGGGAGTTTACTTCTAGTATAGACGGCAATGAGTGGACAATACAGTGGACAAACACTTATGGTGAATCAGCTACCTCAGTAATAAGATATACTGGCGGTGACGATTGGCCGATTTCACTTCAATAATTGAAGAAAACTTCAAATTTGAAAAGGGTTATCTATTTATAGTTAACCCTTTTCATTTATCTAAAAAATATTCTTAAAACCAACCATGAAATGTTATGGCGACTTCTTGGAAATTATTAAGGCTTATAGGCTGCTTTTCCATACTGTTGAGTTTTTCTAAAATTTATGCACAGTCTACAGTGGGAGTGCTTGCCCAAGCAGAAGATGCAACCGATGGTTACAAACTCATTTTTCCCCACAACCAAGAAAAAGTTTTTTTACTCGATAAAAATGGAAAATTGGTGCATTATTGGGACGATGAAGAAGGCTTTGTACCTGGAAATAGTGTTTACATTTTGCCTAATGGCAACTTGATTAAGTGCAAAAGGCTTAATAAAAAAGATGATCCTAT
>Ga0207419_1001108_pt1 | contig 21361 bp, 22 predicted proteins | sample ElkSloMetagenome_4_FD_184723 | JGI IMG/M metagenome (GOLD analysis project Ga0207419, IMG submission 184723) | Hot spring microbial communities from Elkhorn Slough, Monterey Bay, USA - MD2A (version 2) | ecosystem: Environmental > Aquatic > Marine > Intertidal zone > Estuary: Microbial mat ...
CGCCGTATTTCATGATTTGGGCAATATTAATTTTACTTTTATACAAGGAGGTGAAGATCCTAAATCAATAGATTTTGATCGCTACACAAAACCAATAGTAAACGTATTGCAAAAGCTCGGTGTAAATGCCTCGATGGAAGGTAGAAATGATATAAGCATTAATGGTTCGAAAATTTCCGGCAATGCTGAGCATATTGATAAAAAGCGATTGTTACACCACGGCACGCTGCTTTTTTCATCTGATATGGTTGACTTAAGTAGCGCCTTAAAAGTGCATCCGGCCAAATACCAGGATAAAGCAATCCAATCGGTTCGTAAAAGAGTAGCCAATATAAGTGATCATTTGCAGCAAAAAATGAGCGTAGAACAATTTATTGAAAATTTGCTGGATGAAATAAATCAGCAATTTTTAAACAGTCAATCTTTCGATTTTGATCATAAAGATAAGGAACACATCGAGGCGCTGGTGGAAAAAAAATACCGTACCTGGGAATGGACTTTTGGCAAATCGCCGAATTATAATTTTGAACAAAGTGCAAAAACACCCGGAGGTGTGGTAGAATTTAAAATGCAGGTAAGCCAGGGAATTATTGAAGACTTAAAAATTTATGGCGATTTTTTTAGTGCTTTGGATGTTGAAGATGTGGAAAAATTACTCAAAGGTATACCGCACGATGAAAAAGCAATTCGTCAAAAGCTAGAAACAATCAATGTGACTGACTACTTTAATAATGTAACTAAAGAAGACCTCTTACCTATTATGTTTTAATCAAAATGCGTAAGCTCATGTAAAAATATATCGTCGGCTTTTCTTAGCCAGGCATGGTAAGCTTCATAGTCACCTACGTGCTGAGGTAGGTATTGCAAAAAACGGGAGATATTGAAATAGTGGTCTGAAATACCTGCTTTTGCAATTCGAGCATCCAACGCGTTGCAGGCCTGTTCATATTGTCCGCTCACAGGAATCATCAAAACTGGTTTTTGCAAATAAAGTGCCTCGCAGGTAGATTCAAAACCCGCGGTGGTAATAAGGCCCTTGCAACCGCGCATGTATTCTAAATATTTTTTGTCATCAAGCCTATGAAAGACCAGATTGTGATGATATTCATAATGCTTCGGAGCTAACTTTCTATCCCAAAATACATGAAGTTTTTCTTCCTGATGCTTTTCATGCCAGCTCATAATTTCTTCAGCGTAGCCATCATTTACCATATAACCAAGAAGATAATCACCGGTTTCTGCACGTAGGGAATGTACATCTTTACGCAAAAGTGGTGGCGTGACTACAGTCTTCCCAATTTTACCCGGATGATATTCTCCAAAAGACAAGGCCAGATGCTTGACTGCCATGGCAGCATTTAGCCGGTTATAAGTTTTGTACAAAAATTTATCAATAGGCATGCCGGAAGCAAACGGAAAGTTAGGGTGATTGGATAAAAACTGGTGACCTATAACTACATATTTTGCTTTTGGCCTAAAAAACATGGAATAATAACCACCCAGAAAATCGTAAAAGTTAATAATTACATCTGGTTTTAGCTCTTTTACTTTTTTATCAATCAAGCGCAAACTTTTGATATATCTACCCAATAAGAGGGCGTTGTAACCTATAGATCTAATTAACCTTACTGATTTTTTTTTGCTGTCAGTAACAAAGTTTGGGCTTTGCAAAGTTTCGATGGGAGCCTTTATCCTTTTATAAAAGTAATCAGGGATTTTGCGCCGGCTACTACTACCAATAAAAACCTGCACCACTTCATGACCTGCTTCGGTAAGTAATTCGAAAAGTGTAATGGCTTGAGTCATATGACCCCTTCCTTCACCTTGTACAATAAAAAGATATCGTAGCTTATTTGATGGCATATTATTGATAGGACGCCTTATTATATTGCTTTAAATTTACAATATCATTTGATTTTTCAGCAGGCATATCCGTAGTTCTTTGCAAAATGGGTGTTTCATTATAATAAATCAGGCTCCATTCGCCCTCGTTATCTTCTACCAAAGCACTTAATGAATCAATCCAATCGCCCGAGTTGAAATAATTGAGCCCATCTGTTTCTTTCATAGCCGCGATGTGGGTATGACCACAAATTACTCCTTGGCAATTATGCAAATTTGCTATTTTCACCAACTGCTTTTCATAGGCAGTGGTGTAGTCAGCGGCATTTTGCAACTTCAGTTTTAGCATAGTGGATAAAGAATGATGATTGCTCGGAAAAAAGCTACCAAATTTTTTACAGAGCCAAACTGCCAATCTATAACCTACTTTTCCTATCTTGGCCAGGTTGGGAAAATAGTGCTCAATATTGTCATGGATATCACCATGTATAATATAATATTGTTTGTTGCCAGATTGGTAAATCAGGTCTTTTACAACATGAAAGTTTTTGGTTTGATAATCGCTAAAGCCTTGTAAATCAGCATCATGATTACCTAATACAATCGTAATTTTGGTGTTATTATCTTTAATTAATTTGAGCAGCCGATTGTACAAACGGATGTATTTTTTATTTAACAATCCTTTTTTCTTGAAATAATGTCGATCAATTATGTCTCCGTTGAGAATAAGATGGTCGCATTTGTATTGTTTCAAGAAATTATTCAATTCTTTAGAGCGAGAACCCTTTGCACCTAAGTGGAGGTCTGAAATAATTATGGTACGAAATTGATTGTTCACAATGAAGTTCAGTTTAGTCTGCGAAATTGAATAATTTCAAGGAGACTTTTAATCAAATGATTTTAAGGATTTGCTAAATATATTGTGTAAAATATTGATTTACTTAACAATCAATTAATATTAAAGAACTCCGGCGGAGCTAATTCTCACTAATCCTGAAATTATAAGCCAGTTTCAAAAATTTCTAAAGTTTCGTACCCTTAAAAATAAAATGCCATAAAATCCCTGCCGAAGCTTCGGCAAGAGGGGCCATGGGAGTATTTATAAATAAATCATTTTAATTTAATTTTTAAATTGCGTTTTATCCCTATGTGGGTAAAACCGAGCTATAAACTCGTAACAAAAATGAAAAAATAACCCCGAGGCTTGGCTTCGGGGTATTGTGTTACACCCTCCTTTGCCTATCCTGGTGAGGAGTCATAGGTGCTTTATTTTTTCAATTTCCATTTTCACCGAATACGATTCTGGTGCGAATGCGAAACCTCAGTAAAATTATTTTTTCTCTTTGGTTTGCTTTAAAGGCTCCATGTGAATGGTGGCATGCATTTCCATTTCTTTCAAAATCTTAATTTCTAAAAGTGTAGCTATGTCATGGGCCTTTTCTAAAGTCATATCAGGGGGTAATTTTATATGAAATGTTATTTCTTTATGATCACCATATACATGCAAATGGGTATGGTGTAAATGTAATTCACGGGAAAAAGCTTCCTCAGAAATTCGATTAAGTTTTAGAATAGTTTCCTTATCCGGCTTTTCTCCCAGGAACTTATGGGTAGCATCACGCAATATTTCGAAGGTAGCATAGGCAAGCATTATACTTATGAGAATTCCCAATGCCCCATCGATCCACCACCATCTTCCTCCCAGCAATATTCCTACAAGCACCAGCACTGATGACAAAGCATCTGAACGATGGTGCCATCCGTCGGCTTTGAGGGAGTCGGAATTGGTTTTTTTACTTACGTAAAATGAATATTGAGCCATTATTTCTTTTACCACGATAGAGGTAATAATGGCCAATTTGGCTATCAAGCCATAAGTAACTACCTGACGCGATTGTAATTGCTGTACTGATTCAATAAAGAAGTTTATCGAAATGAGGCCCAGCATTACTCCAATAATAATGGAAGATATAAGTTCAGCACGTCCATGCCCGAAGGGGTGATCGCTATCAGCAGGTATGGAAGACCATTTTATACCAATAACCACGATAGCCGAGGTTGCCGAATCGGACAATGTATGCCAGGCATCAACTAATATGGCTACCGAATTGGTAACCAAGCCAGCCCAATATTTGAAAATGAATAAAATAAAGTTTAAAACAATCGATAACCAGGCAGCTGTGATGGCATTCAGTTGAGGTTTTTTCCCCATACTATCTTATCGCTTTTAGGTATTATTTGCTTCCCACTCGCTGTAGTTTTCAATATCTTCCTGTAAAGTATTGAATATCCACATGATGATAGAAACATCGTCAACCAATCCACTCATGGGTATAAAATCAGGAATAAGATCTACCGGGCTTACAAAATACACCAAACCCGCCACAATTAAAAGTATTGATTTCCAGGGTAATTCTTTATATTCACCTTTCAATGCAGCCCTTATCATCCTTACGAAAGTGGTCACTTTACCTATAAAATCATTGTAAAGTTCTTGCCGGCCTTCCACATCTTTTAATTTTTCGATGGTATTGCCTAGCAAGCTTCTCAACTTATTCGGATCACTAGCTATATTTTTGGCTTTACTTTTAGCGGAATTAAAATCAAATTTTGCCATAAATAAATTTTATTTAGTTAGTTATATCAACTTAACAGTAAAACTTGGATTTTGCTTAAAATAATTGCTGTATTTCAGCTTTTAGTTGAGCCAGGTCTTGTTCAAAGGCGTTAAAATTTTTCTCTGCCATCCTTTCAAATAATTTTTTTGCCAAATCCAGCCCTTTAGCATCCTCATTCATTTCTGCGCCTGTAGTATTTATCAACGATACATATTGTTCAAGCGTACTTTTAATAGACTCCCACAACTCATGGCTCATGTACACCTGCTGAGAAAGATTATGATTAAACTCTTCTCTTATTTCTCTGATCATCAGGGTTTGAAATTCTTTGGCAGAATATTGCTGCGTATTTAAACGTGTAACCAGGTTGCCGGGCGAAATTCTTTCTAAAAAAAGGCTTATTCGTTCGTAAGCTTGTAAACGAATAGGCAAGACTGTTTCATTGTTTTTCATTCGGCTTTCCAACAGGTTTTTCTGAAACTCCTTTTTTAGAAAAGAATTTACTGTAAGATACATGGCGTATAGCACCAATGCGGCAGGTATCAGTAATTTTGCAAACTCAATGGCCAAATCCATAGTTAGTTAATAGTTAGATTTAAAAAATGATAGTGTTCAAATTTATAAATCTTTTGTTAGTTTATCATAAGTGCACAGCAAAACAATGGAAAATTATTTACCGATAGAAATCACTGATGAGGCGTGGGTAGAAATAAAAAACATAGTGGAAAAAAAGAATATCCCTCCGGAATATTGCTTACGAATAGGAATCAATGGGGCTGGCTGTGCCGGGATATCTTATGTATTGGGGTTTGATAAGCCTGGTGAAAACGATAAAAAATACGAGGCTAACAACATGGAGATACTAATTGAAAAGAAGCACCTGATGTATTTATTGGGCATAAAGCTGGATTTTTATGAAGGCATCGATGCCCGAGGCTTCACATTTATAAAAGACTAATCAATAATTGACTAAAAACAATCAAATTTACTTCAACACTTTTTTCCAATTTAAGATTTTTTACATTCAGTTAAATCCACGACTTTTGCAAGCTGAAAAAAATAGAATATGGCTACTACAAATTTAAGCAATAGAAAAAGTAAGGTAAATAAGCAATTGAGCAATAAAAAAATTGCTGTTATTATATCTGAATGGAATAGTGAAGTTACAGACTCATTGTACGAAGGTTGCTATCAAACATTGCTAACCCATGGAATAGCCAAAGAAAATATTGAAAAAAAAATGGTGCCAGGTAGTTTTGAACTTACTTTGGCAGCCCAATGGATGGCTCAGCAAGAAACAACAGATGCGGTGATTTGCCTGGGTTGTGTGATACAAGGCGAAACCCGTCATTTTGATTTTATTTGCCAATCGGTAGCACAAGGCATAAAAGATGTAGCCATGAAATATAATAAACCGGTAATTTTTGGGGTACTTACTACCAACAATCAACAACAAGCACTGGACAGGGCAGGTGGAAAACACGGAAACAAAGGGGATGAAGCTGCTTACTCAGCGATACAAATGTTAGATTTTTTGGAAAAATAATATTGAAATGATTGTAATGAAATTTGGCGGCACCTCTGTAGGGCAAGCCGACCGCATGAAAAAAGTAGCTGAGCTGGTAATAAATGAAGCTTCATCACAAAAAATTGTTGTATTGTCTGCCTTGTCGGGCACTACCAATACTTTAGTAGCCATTGGGGAATTGTTAAATGCTGGTACTAAAGAAAAAGCCACGACAAAAATTGAGAACCTTTATCAGCATTATCTAGCTTTTTGTAAAGACTTGCTAAGTCAAAAAATTTATCAGGATAAAGCATTTTCTGTTATTGATCAGCATTTTGACTACATGCGTCTACTTACCGGAAAGTCCGCTATTACACAAGCAGATAATAAAACCTTACTGGCTCAGGGAGAATTATTGTCTACCAATCTTTTCCACGTCTACTTACAAGAACAAAACGTTGCTTCCAGCCTTCTTTGCGCGCTCGATTTTATGGCATTAGATGAAAATAACGAACCAAAAGTTGAGTATCTTCAACAAGCACTCGATGCTCTACTGAAAAAAGATAGCGAAAGTAAATTATTTATCACGCAAGGCTATATTTGCCTTAATACCAAAGGCGAATATGACAATTTGAAACGAGGAGGGAGCGATTATACCGCTACACTTATAGGTGCCTCACTGCAAGCAAAGGAAGTTCAGATATGGACCGATATTAGTGGTATGCATAACAATGACCCTAGAGTAGTAAAAGATACCTATCCCATTGATGAATTGTCTTTCAACGAAGCATCGGAGTTGGCATACTTCGGAGCAAAAATTTTGCACCCCTCGTCTATTTGGCCTGTGCAGCAATACAATGTGCCGGTAAGACTTAAAAATACGATGGATCCGAAAGCAGCAGGGACATTTATCAGCGATGAAGAGAAGGCAGTGGATGTAAAAGCTATTGCTGCCAAAGACGAAATCACAGCCATCAAACTCAAGTCGAGCCGTATGTTAATGGCCTATGGTTTTTTACGAAAAATATTCGAAGTGTTTGAAAAATATCGAACCCCTATTGATATGATCACTACTTCGGAGGTGGCCGTTTCCTTAACAATTGACGATGAAAGCGCTCTTGATGATATATTGGATGAGTTGAAGCCATTTGGGATGATTCATGTAGATAATGAGCAAACCATTGTGTGTATCGTGGGCAATCTGGTAGTGCAAAAAGAAGGCATTGTACAACGAATATTTGAAGCCTTGCATGAAATTCCCATTCGAATGATATCTTATGGAGGTAGTAAATACAACATTTCATTACTTATTGATACCAAGTATAAAAATGAAGTGCTTAAAAGGCTTAACCAAAAGCTTTTTACTGAAAGAAAATAATTGCTTAGTCATTCTACTAATGTAAAAAATAATATGATAGTAAAAGTAATTTTTATTTATTTTGTCTTTATTGTATTTGTTTGTTGTAAATCTTCCGATTCAAAAGTGACAGAGAACGTAAATAATATTAGTTTGGAAGCTTCCAATGACGAAGCGCGAAGGTTTGAACAGATGCTTAATGCTTACCCAAAAAAAATTACCTCAGTAGCAATGGCAGATAGCTTGAAGTGGTTGGCTGAAAACATCAATCAATATGCCTTTCAGTTAACAGATGAAAATACTAACTTTTACCTGTATTTTACCTCTTCTTATCAGGAAGCTAAACAGCTTGCCGAAACAAATAACTTATCCGCCCAAAAAATTACCTGGGGGCTAAATGGCCCAGTATTATTTATGATCACTGGAGATAATAAATGGGCTGTAAATGCTTTGGCCGGATACCTGGCTGGCGAGGAATAAATAATAATGGGTAAACTTTTGAATCCTCCTTTTTTGATAGATGAACAATCATTCACCCACCCGGCAGCGTACCCAGCATTTTCGCCCCCGGTTTATAACTATACACGCCCAAATTGGTGTCCCCAGCGTCTGGAAAAGTATACTAGCTAACCATTGCCTTAAGAATTGATGTGCTCTACTATTTGAAATAACGAAGCGTCCAACGCCACGTAGCCTTTTAATTTTGAAGATCGATCAAAAGGCTTTGTATATTCCCAGGCAATATTTTTCAATTGTTCATTTTCCAAATTCATATGATAATAAGTAGTATCGCCCTTCAACGGACAATGGCTACTTTTATCAGTAGCTTCCAATACATGTTCAGGAAATGCTTCTTTGGGAAAATAATAAACAGGGTCGTAAAGATCCATGCCCGCTTCTTGTATTTTTAGAGCATTTCCGCTCCTGATCAATATCTTATTGTCATAAGCAGCAGTCACTTCTCTCTCAAGCACTTTAATGCGCATAAAGTGTCGTGGTTCTTCGGGCCGGTGAATAGCATTTTTGACCAGGGTTATTTCTTCAGGCTTCATATATTAGGTGTTTATAATTTTCTAAATGAATCAATTTCCACCTTGGCCGGAACTACTTCTCGCTAGTCGATCCATGTTATTATTTTATTGATGGTTTAGTAGTTTTATAATCAGCCATAATAAAAAAGATATAGGTAAAAAATAGCTATATTAAAAAATCAAACTAAGATACTGCTTATAATTTAGCTCAATTTGTTTTTAAAGTATTCTGCCGATTTATCTACTAAAAAACCCAGCACCAATGCTTTTACAGGTTTGATCGACAATAATTTTAAAACTAAGTAAATAACAGCTGCGGTAAAAATAAAATTCTTTGCTTTCATTATGCGTATACTTTTTAAGAAAAACCGAAAATATAAAGTATTGTTATCCTTATTTTACTATTCTAAAATTTCCTGCATTTCTTTATCACGTTTGCGAGCCACAAATGCGGAAAGTTTAATACTAATTTCATAAAGCAGTAAAAGCGGGAAAGCTATTAAAAGCTGACTCATAGGGTCAGGAGGTGTTAAAATAGCGGAAAGAATAAGTATTACCACGATAGAGTGCCTACGAAACTGACGCATTAGCTGGGGTGTAATGATACCGGCTTTGGTAAGAAAATAAACCACCACCGGCAATTGAAACAATATACCGCAAGCTAGCACAAGCATAGTAACTGTAGAAACAAAACTGACGATGTCAAACTCATTGACCACGGTGCCTGGATCAAGATTAAAATTAGCAAGAAAGTTGATGGAGAGCGGTGAAACAATATAGTAGCCAAACAAGATACCCATGCTAAATAGCAGACTGACAAAAAACACGGATCCACGGCTCAGCTTTTTTTCTTTGTCATACAAGCCCGGACTTATAAAGCTCCATATTTCATAAAACACGTAAGGGAAAGCAATGATGAGGCCGATTACAAAAGATGCCGTGATTGCCATGGTAAACTGCCCGGTCATTTTACGACTTTGAATAGTAAAAGGTAGTTCATCTATGCATAATACGCTGGATCCGGTAATGTCAGCGGCTTTGCACAACATTTGATAAGTCCAAAATTCTGTTTGACCCGGGGCAAAAATAATTTCCTTAAACACGAAATTTCGAAAAACGAATGCCAATATAGCAAATACAGCTATTGCAATGAATGACCTGATGATGTGCCACCTCAACTCTTCGAGGTGTTCAAGAAACGACATCTCTTTCTCTACCTTACCCACTAATTTGTTCATTTATTTATAAAGCGGAAACTCCTTCATCCAGCTATTTACTTCTTGTTTTATTTTGCTTATTGCACCTTCATCTTCAGCTTGGCTAAGTACCTGATCAATCAAATCAGCTATTTTTTCCATATCCGATTCTTTCATACCCCGGGTAGTTACGGCTGCAGTTCCCAGTCGCATACCTGAAGTTACAAAAGGTGATTTATCATCAAACGGTACCATGTTTTTATTAATTGTAATATCGGCCTTAATTAATGTATTTTCTGCCAATTTTCCAGTTAAATTTTTTGATCGTAAGTCAATCAGCATCAAATGGTTATCAGTACCTCCCGATATTATTTTATACCCCTTATTAGTAAAGGCTTTGGCCAGTGCTTCGGCGTTTTTCTTTACTTGTACTACGTAGGCCATATATTCTTCTGATAGAGCTTCCTGAAAAGCAATGGCTTTTGCAGCTATTACATGTTCAAGTGGGCCTCCCTGTGTACCGGGAAAAACCCCGGAGTCAAGCAATGAAGACATTTTCCTTACTTCCCCTTTGGGTGTTTTAAGCCCCATCGGGTTATCAAAATCCTGACCCATCATTATTATCCCACCACGAGGGCCTCTCAATGTTTTGTGGGTAGTAGAGGTAACTATATGACAATGAGGCAGCGGATCGTTGAGCAACCCTCGAGCAATAAGTCCCGCGGTGTGGGCAATATCGGCCAAAAGAAAGGCATCAATTTTATCAGCTATGGCACGAAGCCGCTTAAAATCCCAATCGCGAGAATAGGCAGACGCGCCACATATGATCATTTTTGGCTTTTCAGCCAGTGCTATTTTTTCTACTTTATCATAATTTATCAAGCCGGTATCTTCTTCTACTCCATAAAATAAACCTTGATAAAGTTTTCCACTGAAATTGACAGGTGAGCCATGCGTAAGATGGCCACCATGGGAGAGGTCAAATCCTAATATTTTATCGCCGGGGTTTAATAAGGCAAGCATTACAGCGGCATTGGCTTGTGCTCCGGAGTGAGGTTGTACATTTACCCACTCGGCATTGAATAATTCCTTCAATCGTTCCCTTGCCAGGTCTTCAATTTCATCCACTACTTCGCAGCCACCATAATATCTTTTGCCCGGCAATCCCTCGGCATATTTATTTGTAAGCACTGTACCCATAGCCTCAATTACCTGAGGTGAGGCAAAGTTTTCTGAAGCAATTAACTCAATACCGTTTTCTTGCCTTGCTTTTTCTCTATCTATTAAATCAAATATTTTGGCGTCTCTTTGCATGATTGTCAATTTTTAATGGCGGCAAAATTAAAGTATGTGCCTATAACTACCAATTAATTCACAAATAGCTTTTTTAAATAAGTTCGCCATTTTTTCCCTAATTTTGACTGCTATATTTTAATAAAAAAGATGATTATGGAGAATGTTTTTAATAAATACTGCTTGTTTTCGGCATTATATTTACTCTTTATGCTCTACGGCTGTAACCAAGTAAATATGATTGAAGGCAATGGTACCGTTACAAGTCAAAGCAAGGTAACCGGCTCCTTTGAAGAAATAAGCATCGTGGATAATTACCAGGTGTTGTTAGAAAAATCGATTCGTGAGGAGGTATTGATTGAAGCGGATGAAAACTTACACGAATACATAGCTGTGGAAGTGAAAAAAGGTAAGCTCATAATAAAAAACACTACTCGCCTCAAAGGCAGTGAACCCGTAAAAATTACGATTTTTTATCAAAATATTCATGGAATTGATGTATCGGGCGCAGCATTAATAAATAATAATGATGTTTTGAAAAGTAATGACCTGGAAATGGAGCTTTCCGGTGCTGGTATTATTAATCTGGAACTTGAATGTAGTAACTTAAATCTTGCTTTGTCAGGTGCAGGCATGATCACTTTGCAAGGCTACGCCAATAGCAATACTATGGACTTGAGCGGGGCTGGTAATTTAGATGCCGGAAAACTAGTGTCAAAAAAATGCAAAGTTCAACTTTCGGGATTTGGTAGTGCTGTGGTACACGCTACAGAAAGCTTAAAGGCTGAGGTAGATGGTGCCGGGGTAATTAAATATTACGGCAATCCTGCCAAAATTGACAAAAAAGTAGATGGACTTGGTAATGTGATGCCCGCAAAAAAATCGGAAGAAAAAGAATCGATCTAAAATATTCAGCAAGTGACGTTAGAAGAATTACGAAAATCAATAGATCAAATAGACAATGAACTGCTTTTGCTACTCAATAAAAGAATGGAGGTAGTGAAAAAAGTAGGTGAGCTCAAGCGTAATGAAAATACCGTGATATACCGTCCTGAAAGGGAAAAGGCGATTATAGACAGGCTCAACCGATTAAGTAATGGCACTTTACGCCGATCGGCCATTGAGGCTATATTTATGGAAGTGTTTGCCATCAGCAGAAATCTGGAATACCCGGAGCGAATTGCTTATTTAGGCCCGGAAGGTAGCTTTACTCACCAGGCTGCCGAAAGTCGCTATGGCGCCATGAGCGAGTATCTGCCTTTGAGCACTATTGAGGCAGTATTTGAAGCGGTGCAATCGGAAAGAGCCCGTTTCGGTGTAGTACCTTTAGAAAATAATCAAGAAGGGATTGTAACAGAAACCATCGATTATTTAGGCTCTTATGATCTTAATATTGTTGCCGAAATTCCCATTTCCATCAGCTTCGTGTTTGCTAGTATTTGTGAAAATTTACAGGACATCAGGCGCGTTTATTCTAAAGATATTGCTTTTCGACAATGCAAAAGATTTTTAGATAATACCTTTAACAGAAGTTCTATTGAATTGGTGCCGGTAAGCTCTACTTCCCACGCAGTTGAAAAAGCACTTCAGGATGATCAAGGAGCAGCAATCTGCAGTCAAATTGCCGCGAGAATGCAACAATTACCGGTACTGTTTCAGCATGTAGAAGACTCGCCGGATAATTTTACACGTTTTTTAATAATTTCCAAAGATTTTATAAACCAACGCAGTACAAACGACAAAACCACTATATTGGCCAAAACACCCGATAAACCTGGTAGCCTGGTGATGCTTCTGCAAGACTTTTACGATGCCGAAATAAACCTGACCAAAATTGAAAGCCGCCCGGCCAAAAGCGGGAAAAACTTCAAATATTGGTTTTATATCGACCTGGAAGGCCACTACGAAGATGAAAATATACAAAAAGTAATGCGCAAACATGCCAAAGAAATTAAATGGCTGGGTAGCTATGTGAAGCTTTGCTAACTAAAAGCTACCAGAGACATTAAAAGAATATGCCAAAATCTACAGCAAAAATATCATTGCGGCTTTTAATATCATCGTCTATATTCACGTGATCGCTCACGGTATTTACCAATCCTCGGGAGTAACTAAATCCTCCAAAAATAGTTGTTTGATATCCTATACGATGCTCAAGCCCCAGCCCAATAACGGCGGTGCCATCGACTAAAGTAAAATCCTGTACCAGAAAATTATCCCGGCTTTTGGCTTCTTCGTAGATATTAAAATCAGCTGTAAGTCCAAATTGCACGTAGATTCGATTATCCAAGGAAATTTCATTGGTGTATAAGCGAAAAGTAATGGGCACCCTAATGTATTGTTGAATGTAGGTCTCGTCAAATTCCAGATTACTCCTGTTGATAGATGCATCAAAGCCTACTACCTTTGGCGCATATAGCAATCCGGTGCTGAAGTAATAATTTTCTTTTAAGAAAAAATCAAATATAGGTCCAGCCATCAATCGTAATCGAGCACCGCTTGGGTTTAATGCCAGGCTATCAGAAAAAGAGGTTACCCGGTTTACTGTGAAAATTGGTGATACCTGAACGCCAATTCTTACTTGAGAATAGGCACTGCTAAATGTAAGGACAATAAAAAATAGGAAAAATAGTTTCTTCATCGGCTAAATATAATATTTAAGTAGATATTGCATTGAAAAACATAGTATGAGAACGATAATAATATTTGTTTGTTTTGTAGCGCTTTTGTCCTCTTGTAATTCGGAGAAGTGTAGACCTATTCCAGAAACCGAAGGCATTACGGTGGAGGTAAATATTGAACGCCTGGAAAATGAATTATTTGCACTTGAAAGCCTCCCAGCTATAGTTGAATTTCTGGATACCCATCAATCATTTGCCCGTTTGTTTTTGCAAAGCGATCAATACCCAAATGATACCGTTTTGGCCAGAAGCATTTTGAAAATTATTAAAGATCCCCATATAGATACTTTATACCGGGAAACGATGCAGGAGTTTAGCGACTTTAGTTACCTGGAAACTGAATTTGAGCAAGCATTCAAAAATATCAAAGCCTTTTATCCTCAATTCAAAGCGCCAAAAATACAAACCGTGGTGACTGGTTTTGCCAGTGATATGTATGTTTCTGATAGCCTCATTATTATTGGACTGGATTATTTTATAGGTCCGGAAGCTACTTTCAGACCCATTGACTTGCCCAATTATATTTTAGAGCGTTATCGAAAAGAATACATTGTGCCTAGTATTGTACTGATCTTATCTGAGCAATTTAATGAAACTGATGTAAGAGACAAAACGCTTTTGGCAGAAATGATTTACTTTGGTAAGGCCTATTATTTTACCAGCAGAGTACTTCCCTGCACCAATGATAGCCTGCTAATTGGCTACAGCGGAGAAGAGATAGAAGAAGTAAATGAGAATGAAGATATTATATGGGCTAATTTTCTGCATAACAAAATTATCTATGAAACCGGGCACGATATGAAAAAGAAATTTATTGGTGAGCGACCAAATGTGCATGAAATAGGAGAAAAATGCCCTGGTAGAATTGGGGTTTGGGTAGGCTGGGAAATTGTGGAGAACTATATGAAAACACATGATGATACTACTTTACCAAAAATTATGAGCAATGCAGATGCAAAAGCCATATTTCAGCAATCAAAATACAATCCGATGTAATCAACAGAAGTTGGAAAATGTAAGAGCACATATAAATAATATGGCCGATTAGGATATAACCGGCTTTTTTTTACCATCCAGCAATTGATAGATTATTTTATTTTATATCCGGTGCAGGTTTAAATGGCTTGCTTCTGTCAAATAAATAGCGATAAGTTTTGTGAGTTTTTACAATATCAGCCCCCACTTGTTCTACCAGGTGGATCATTCGTTTATTAAAACTACCTATCCAGTTCATTTCAAAATATTCGTATCGATGATTCACTTCCTGCACCTGTTTGCGACAAGCTTCAATCAAAGCTGCTTCAAGTCCTTTGCCTTGATGCTCCGGTACAATGCCAAAAAGCAAGCCATACATTTTTCGGTTTGTTTTACGCCATTTATGATACAAAAATTTCAATTTACCGATCAGGTTCATTTTACCATTTACATGCTTAAAAATTTGATTTACCTCGGGTAAAATCAGGAAAAAAGCCACCGGGTCATCATTATGATAGCCAAACCACAATATTTCCGGATCCATAATCGGTTTTAAACTTTTAATGGCGTTTTTGGCTTGAGCCAGGGGCATTTTCGGCACACCGCTATGATGAGCCCAGCCTTTATTATAAATGGTTTGAAAATCAAGTGTATACTGATCGAGCTTTTTCATTTCAATATGACGGAAAGTGTAAGCAGGATTACGGGAAATACGCTCCACTTTACCTGCCAGTATTTCCGACAAAGGCTCTATGGTTAACCTTCCATAAGTAAATTGCTCAAAATAGGTTTTAAATCCGTAGTTTTCATAAAGCTGCTGATAATAGGGAAAATTATACGGCATACAAAAGTTAGGATCACGGTCGAAGCCATCTACCAAACATCCCCACCATCTATCGCGATCGCCAAAATTGATTGGGCCATCCATTGCTTCCATGCCTCGTTCCTCGAGCCATGCTTTACATGTATCAAAAAGTTTATTGGCAGCCTCCTGATCATCAATACACTCAAAGAAACCCATGCTACCAGTAGGTTGATCATTGTCTTTTTTAACCGTTTTTTTATTGACAAAAGCAGCTACCCTGCCTATGGTTTGGCCTGTTTCATTTTGCATTATCCAGCGGGTAATTTCACCATGACGGTGTGCCTTATTTTTTTTTGGATCAAATACTGCCTCCAGCTCATGGTCTAAAGGTCTTATCCAGTGCTTTTCATTTTTGTAAAGCCTTATCGGTAAATGAATAAATTCCCTGATATGCTGCTTATCTTTTACTTCAATAATTTTCATAGAAATAAAATTGTGGGTTTGCAGCCCCAAAAGTAGCATCAATTGACACACAAAAAAAGGGATCCATTTAAAAATCCCTTTAATTTACTTTTATAAAAATCCAGTTTGTTTTCCACCTATTCCATTGAAACCACCAAAGCAGCAGCATATTCAGGATCTTTGATTGTCTCATCCCATTTTAGTTTCACTTCGTCCAGGCTTTGGCTTTTCAAAATATAAACATAAAACATTTTATTAGCCTTACTCTTGAAGTATTGTGCATTGGAATAGCCTTTGCCTTTTGCTTTTTCTACTACTTCTTCTGCATAGCCTTTGCTGGCGTATGACCCTATAGCAACATAATGGCCTACCAGGTCATCGTCTTTAGCTTTTATGTGCTTGTGAGAATAGGTTGGAACTTCAATATGCGAGGCATCAAATGATTTTGGTGGTGCTTCTGAGGCAACCTCAGCACTATTTTCAGCAGCTTTGTAGGTTTCGTTAGCGTAGGAGGTGCTGGAATAATTGCTAACGGTAGGTTGAGCCTTTTCTTTAAACTTTTTATCACCTACGCGCAATCGAAGCATCAGCTCATGAGTACCATTACCTAAGCCGGTTACCTGATTGCCTGATAATTCGTAGGCATAACCAAAAGAAAATTGTTCATGATTAAAACCGGCATAAAAACTGGGCCCAAAATCCTGACGGTAAGAGCCACCAAAATAGGCAACATCTTTATAATGAAACAAACCGTAAGCCTCAAACTGTTGATCGGCATATTTTTGAATATGGTACAAAACATGGGGTTCAAATGCAAATTCTCCGAAGTTGAAACGGTAACTGATATTTCCTATGGCATCGTGAATGTATTGATCTTCTACCGTGTCTGTTTCCGTAATATAAATTTTTTCCTGGAAAAGGATTTTAGGTAATGTAACACCCAGATTAAAATTACCAATATTGTAATGTACACCAAAATTCCCATCTATATTCGTTCTGTTTTCATAAATTAAAGCCGCCGGATCATCAGGGTTAGATGAATTTAACCTGTCATAGCCAGATAAATGGGCACCGGCAGATAAACCGAAACGCAAATTTTGATTATAAGCCAGTGGTACCTTATAACCAAATGTGAATAAAGCACGGCTATTAGTAAATAAGCCAAACTGTTCGTGAGTAATAAATGCACCTAGATTTACATTTTCCTTAAATGGCAATTGAAATAATAATGAATAACTTACAGGAGCATCCGATATTCCCATCCATTGTCTTCTATTCATAATAGATACCGACATGTAATCGTCAGAAGCTACCATAGCAGGATTAAGAGCATAAGGATTGGCGAAAAATTGATTCTGATGAGGTACTTGTTGGGCCAAGCTATAGCCAAACATAAACCATAAAGCAAGTGTAAATATTATTTTCATGTAGTCAATTAAGTTGATATGATATTGATGAAAGTCCTTTAAAATAAAACTTTAAGATAGTAAGGCAGTGATACAAAATCAGATAAGAAATCACATAATTGGTACATGCATGGTTTTTTGCTTCAGGTTTTTTGATTTAAGAGTTTTGTATTGTTTCTAATACCAATTGACTGATGAATAATTATTTTAAAGAAACCTGCATGAATCGATCAATTGATTAGTTGACAAACTGTAAAATTTTGGGATTATAAAAAAACATGAGTATTTTTTCCAGATTCGCAACTATTCACTTGACATACTGATAAAGTCATCTTTACTTTGAGCAATTATATTGCTCAATGAGAGACTTTCTTACGATCACCTTGAGCTTGCCTGTCGGCAGAAGGGCCTTCAGTTTACCTGCCGCTCGCAAGGCAAAACCTTGAGCTCCACTGTGACTCACCTGGCGAAGCTGTGTAAAATGGTGAATTGATCCATAGATGAATCGTTGATACGTTTAATCGATTAATTTCACCGATTTACCAGTTTAACAATTAAAAAAACAAAGACCAGGCAACCAAAAAACCAATTAAACAAGTGCAATAATTGACCAATTCACCACTGAAAATAGCAACTATTGGCCTTGGCTACATTGGCTTGCCACTGGCACTCGAACTAGCCAAACACTACCTAGTCATCGGCTTCGATATTTCCCATCATAAAATCGATTCCCTAAAAGCATGTGTCGATCCCAACGGAGAAGTGGACCCGGAAGCCTTTGGCGACAAAAAAATTAACTTTACCAATAATATCGAGGACCTACGCGAGGCCAATATTTATATTGTAGCGGTGCCTACTCCTATTGATACCCATAAACAGCCTGATCTCAATCCCTTGCTCAGCGCCTGCCAAACGGTAGGCCAGGTGATCACAAAAGCAGACGTGGTCTGCTTCGAATCTACTGTTTATCCCGGTTGTACAGAGGAAGTTTGTGTACCAGAGATAGTAAAGGTTTCCGGCTTGAATTATCTTACCGACTTTAAAGCCGGGTATTCCCCGGAGCGAATCAATCCGGGTGACAAGGTACATACCCTTGACAAAATTGTAAAAGTAGTGGGAGCCTGCGATGCAGAAACCCTGGAACTGCTGGCCAGCATCTATGGCAAAGTAACCAGCGCAGGCATTCATAAGACACCCAACATTAAAGTGGCAGAAGCGGCCAAGATCATTGAAAATACCCAGCGCGATCTCAATATCTCGCTGATGAATGAGTTTAGCCTCATTTTCAAAAAAATGGGCATCAATACTTATGACGTCCTGGAGGCAGCAGGCACCAAGTGGAACTTTCTCAATTTCAATCCCGGACTCGCCGGTGGGCATTGCATTGGTGTAGACTCTTACTACCTTACCTTTAAAGCCCTGGCCATGGGTCATGACCCAAAAGTAATTCTTTGCGGCAGAGCTGTTAATGATCAGATGCCTTACAGCATTGCCAGAGAAATCATCCAGCACCTTACCGGCAAGGATATCCCTTTAAAAACTGCCCGCATTCTTATACTAGGCGCAACTTTCAAAGAAAACGTGAACGACTTTCGCAACTCCAAAGTGGTGGACCTGGTAACAGAACTTAAAAGCTACTACCTCAACATCGAGATCCACGACCCGCTGGTAAACAAAGAAGCCTTCCACCACGAATACAACCTAGCATTGACAGATCAACTGGAAGGCACCTACGACGTGGTGGTGCTCGCCGTACAACATGATATATTCAAAAAATACGATGAAAAATTCTTCATGAAGTGTATCAATAGCAATGGACTGCTGTACGACATTCGGGGAACGTTTAGAGATAAAGTGAAGCATTTGGCATACCTTAGTTTATAAATTGGTGAATCGTTCCGATAGCTATAAAGCTAGCGAGAGCTTACTCAAAAAGGCGTTTAATTGGTGAATTTGTGAACCTGACATGGAAAATAATATTGTGATTTATTTGTGTGTTCAATAGACCCTTTGATTCTCAAACTAAATTACTTATCAGGCAAGAAACTGAGGCAAAACTTCATATACAACAAAGAATTAAAGAAAATAAATTAAAGCTAGTTTGGTCTTACATTCTAGATTATGAAAATAGTTTTAATCCATTTATCGAAAAAAGAGAAGCCATTTCTCTTTGGAAAAATGAGGCTTTCGTGGCCATTCAGGAAACTGAGGAACTAATAAAAGAAGCGATAATGTTAATGGAATTGGGTATTAAAAGCAAAGATGCTTTACATTTAGCTTCTGCTCTATCTGCTAGAGCTGATTATTTTATAACAACAGATATTTCTTTTTTAAAAAAGACTGAAGGAATTAAGAATATTGGATGTATAAACCCAGTTAATTTTCTATATATTTTGGAGGAGTATGGCATATGAGTGATATTGAGCTAAAGAGAAAGGCACTAAGTTTATTAATCAATCATCTGGGTGAGGTGGATGCTGAAAAATTTATTTCATTAATGAGCCGGGAAGCATTTGATTATACAGAGTGGCAAAAAAACTTATTTACCGACATCGAGATAAAGGAATTAAGTATAAAAGCAATGCAATATAGAAATAAAAATGTTAAATAAACCAGCATTACTACCTCAACATCGAGATCCATGATCCCCTGGTCAATAAGGAAGCCTTCCACCACGAGTACAATTTAAATCTTACCGATAGTCTGGAAGGCACCTACGATGTAGTATTGCTGGCCATACAACATGTTTATATGTTTTATGAGCTGCATTATTTCAAAAACTATCAACCAAATATGGCCACAAGGCTTTAAGTAGCTATCCAAACGTTCTGTCTCGATTCTTTCTTTGGTTTCGTTTTTTCCCATCGTGGAGAAAAAATGAACAAATACAATATATTAAGCATAAAATTCAATAAGTTTATCATAGGTAGAATACTACAATAAATCAATCAAATAAATAACAAGTAACAAGCACCTGGAAACATGCAAATAGCAACAAGTAACAAGAAACAAGCCTCCCGGGAATGGGACCTGGAAATAAGACCACAGTCCCACCTGCTCGACATTAACTTCAAAGACCTTTGGCGCTACCGCGACCTGCTACGAATGTTCGTCAAGCGCGATGTGATCACCGTGTATAAGCAGACCATCCTGGGGCCCATCTGGTTCATCGTGCAGCCCATCCTTACCACCGCAATTTATATTCTTGTATTTGGCAAAATAGCCAATATCTCCTCCGATGGTATACCCCGTGTACTTTTTTACCTATCTGGGATCACTATTTGGAACTATTTTTCTGAAACTTTCAATCTTACATCGAAGACATTTAAGGAAAATGCCAATATCTTCGGCAAGGTTTACTTCCCCCGGCTGATTATGCCCCTTTCTAAAGTGGCCTCCGGACTGATCAAATTTGCCATTCAATTGGGCTTTTTCCTGGTCATTTTTGCCGTATTCCTGATTGGCGGTAACCTGGCCATCCAGCCCAACTGGTACCTGTGTGCATTACCCCTGCTGGTACTATTGATGGCTGGCCTTGGTCTGGGTTTTGGTATCATTTTTACCTCCCTCACCGCAAAATACCGCGATCTTACTTTTTTAATTCAATTTGGTGTGCAGTTGCTCATGTACGCCACCCCGGTAATCTACCCGGTCTCGACCATACCGGAAAAGTACAAGACCCTGATCATGCTCAACCCCATGTCATCCATTGTAGAAGCATTTAAATATGGCTTCCTGGGTGCAGGCAATTTCAGTTGGTTTTGGTTGGGTTATAGTGCAGTATTTATGTTGATCACGTTATTCATAGGCATTATCATCTTCAACCGGACAGAGAAGAACTTCATGGACACGGTGTAGGCAATGAAGATTGAATTGATGAAAATAGTCAGATAAGCGTCATATTTGGGTTTAAAAAAATATATAGATAACGTGTCCGACTCAGGCGGATGACGGTTGTTGCCTTGTACGTGAATTTTATCCATCCGGGTTACAAACCCGGACGAGTACCGTCCTTTAAAACTTGTAACCTGATAGCTATGTGGATTTAATCCGGATCATTAAAGTCAAGTGTTTTAACACGTTTAACAAAAAATGTCATTGGTAATTCAGAATTTTGGGGTCTAAAAAAACAAATAGGCAATGACGTTTGGTAGTAGGCTTTACTTAAGTGCATTCTACAAGGAGATT
>Ga0207419_1001110_pt1 | contig 21351 bp, 13 predicted proteins | sample ElkSloMetagenome_4_FD_184723 | JGI IMG/M metagenome (GOLD analysis project Ga0207419, IMG submission 184723) | Hot spring microbial communities from Elkhorn Slough, Monterey Bay, USA - MD2A (version 2) | ecosystem: Environmental > Aquatic > Marine > Intertidal zone > Estuary: Microbial mat ...
GGGTCAATAATCTCGACCTGGCGGTCGAGACCGGCGGCAACACCTTCCTGGGCAACGTGATCGGCCCCGATGGCTGGTCGGCTACCGGCGGCAGCGCCGATGATCGAAACAATCTCGAAGGCGTGTTCCTGAATCCCGCTCAGCACGGCGGCGCCGTCAACATCACAGTGGATGCCACCGATATCGCGGGCGACGCACTGAATCCCTGGTCGCCGGCCGCACCCAGCCAGGACTTTGCCCTGGTCTGCTACAACTGCGTCATCGCCAACCCGACCTACACTCTTGCCGTGGACCCCGAGCCGCTGGAAGTCTGCATTCCCGAGTCGGGCACGACCGATGTCCCGGTGACCGTCACGGTCGGTGCACTCGGCCCTTATTCAGGCACAGTGGGCCTCGGCAGCGCCGGTGAACCTGCTGGCGTATCCAGCGTGTTCAGCCCGACTTCGGTGGTCGTTCCCGGTAGCTCGACCTGGACCCTGACCATCGCCGACGCTGCCAGCAGCGGCAGCGGAATCATCAGCCTTGGCGGCGACGACGGCATTGACCAGAACAGCATCGATCTGGCCTACCAGCTCGACGAGCTGCTGGCCGCCGGTCCGACACTGACCGGTCCCGACGACGGGGCCAGCGACCTGGATCTGCAGCCGACCTTCACATGGGACGCCATTGCAGGGGTCGGGGACTACGCCATCCAGATCGCGACCGACTCCGATTTCACCAGCCTGGTTTTCGACACTACGGTCACAGCCACGAGCTTCGTCCCGGACACCGAACTGGCCACAGGCACGGAGTACTTCTGGCGCATCGCTGGGGACAATTTTTGCGGCGTCGGCGCCTGGGGCGCACCTCGCTCGTTCACCACCCGCCTCGAACCCATCGCCGGCTTCTCGGCCACGCAGTTCGCCATGACCGTGCCTGCGGACAGCGTGGATAGCTTGCCGCTTGAGATCAGCAACAACGGCACCGGCAACCTGACCTGGCAGGTGGCCACCGATCAGCTCCCCGCACAGAGTGGTCGCGGTGTAATCGATCCTGCCTTGAATGAAGTATTCGATGTCGGTAGCTTCAGCGTCGACGGGGATGCCAGCGGCGGCAACGTCGAGGAATTCGGTATCGTTGGCGGCGTCCTGACCCAGGGCACCGTTCTGGGCTTCGAGTTCGAAGGCACGGTGTCTGGTATCACCGGCAATCTGGACTGGGCTTCGGATCTGCGCATGATCATCACCAGTCCAGGTGGGGACACATTCAATATTGGCGGCTTCGGCGACGGTGTTGTCAACGACTGGGATTTCCAGGGTGGCGCCTCAGAAAATGATGGCAGCTATGCAAGCAGCCACCCGGCCGCCTTCGACCCGGGAATTCCGGATGAAGGTGACTGGACGCTGAGCTTCCAGCACGGCTGGGAAGATGATAGCGCAGGCACCATGAATTGGAGCGATGTGACTCTCACCCTGCTCAAGGCACCGCCGCCCTACTGCAGGGAGCCCCAAACCGCGGTCCCTTGGCTATCAGTCAGTCCGGACTCGGGAAGCGTAGCGCAGGGTAATACTCAGTCGGTCAGCCTCGACATCGACACGACCGGCATGTCACCCGGCGACTACACGGGTTATCTGTGCGTCAACAGCAACGATCCGAACGCAGGGCTGACGGCCATGCCGGTCGAGCTGACAGTGACCAGGCCCGATACCGTCTTCGATGATCGATTTGAAAACTGATCATCGAATTCATATTGACTGAACGCCGCCCCCGGCCCGTATTGAGGGTGCCGGGGAGCGCGTTCTGACAAGGACTTTCTGATGCCGCTTTCGCGCCCAGTCGTGATGTTGTTTGCTGCGGTAGCCTGCCTGCAGCCTTTCGTCACCGTCGAGGCCTCGGATTCAGAAGTGATACGCGTCTATGACGTACCGCGGACAGAGCTCAACCGCCTCCGCTACCTCGGCGATTTTTGGGGTCTGAACTGGCGCGATGATTACGTCAATCTCTATGTCACTCCGCGCGGACGAGAAGCAGTCGAGGCGCTTGGTTTTCGCGTTGAAACCGATGCTGAGAAGCAGGCTGAACTGGCGCGGTTTCTGGCGATCGACCGGGATGACTGGCGGGACCGCGGTCTCGGTGGGATTCCCGCCTTCCCTTGCTATCGGACCGTCGATGAAACGCAGGCAACGCTGACCGGTCTCGCTCAGGACTATCCGGGCCTGGCCCGGATCGAAGACATCGGCGACAGCTGGCGCAAGATCAACGCCGCTCCCGCCGGCGACGACATCCTCTCGCTGGTGATCGCCAATCAGGCCAGCCCTCACCCCAAGGCGCCGCTGGTCGTGATGGCGGCGCAACACTCGCGCGAGCTGGTCACCGCCGAGTCGGCCACGCGCTTTGCCGAATGGCTGGTGCTGGGCTACGAGACGAACGCCACCGCGCGCTGGCTGCTGGATCATCGCGAGATCCACGTGATCGCCATTCAGAATCCGGACGGCCGGCGGGAGGTTGAAGCAACCGATTCGCTCTGGCGCAAGAACGCGAACGACACCCACTGCCCAAGAGACGAGGCTCTCAATGGTTGGCCCGGCGTGGATCTCAATCGCAACAGCCCGGTGTATTTCGGTAATCAGGAATCGAGCGGTATCGATTGCGCCCAGACCTTTCGGGGCGATCTCGCCTCCTCGGAGCCGGAAACAGCGGCGATTCAGGACTACCTCGTCAGCGTGTTCAACGATTATCGCGACGGCATGACTGACGTGATCCCGGACACGGCGGAGGGCATCTTCCACTCCATTCATTCCTCTGGCGAACTGATCCTGTTTCCCTGGGAGGGCTCCGGCTTTGGCAACAGCAACAATGCACCCAACCATGACCAGCTAGCCTGGCTCGGTCGAAAGATCGGATTCTTTACCGATTACCGGGTCGGTCGCGAAGTCCTTGGCCCGGCCGGGGGCACCACCGTCGATTTTGCCCACGGTGAGCTGGGTATCGCCGCCTACACCTATGAAATCGGCACGACGTTTTTCCAGAGCTGCAGCAGCTTCGAGAACACGATCTGGCCGCGAATCAGAGACTCGCTGATCTACAGCGCCAAGGCCGCCGCCCGGCCCTACACCGCGCCCGCCGGGCCCGACGTGCCGTCCTTGATCGCTACCTTTGATGCCGCTTCGGGTGAGCTCCTGATCGAAGGCCTGGCCGACGATACGCGCTTCGATCGAAACGGCGCCAGTGAACTCCCGATCGACGATCCCGTCAGCGCCATTGAAACCGTAATCGCCAGCATTGACCTGCCGCCGGCTCTGGCTACGGAAACCGTCGAGCTCACGGTTGCCGACACGGGCAGCGTTGCTGGCTTTTCAGGTCAAGCCTTGATCGGATCGCTGGATCTTTCCATGCCGCGCCTGGTGTTCGTTCAGGCCAGCGATGATGCCGGCCAGACGGGCGTCCCCTCGGCCGTTTGGATTCAACAGCTCGATCTCTTCCAAGACCGCTTCGAGGGCACGGTCCGAGAGGATTGAGCGAGAGGAATTGCCAGGGATGGCGGCTCCTGGCTGCGCTGCTTCCGACGCCTTGCCAACTGAGAGCTGGCGACAGTCAGTCGTCCAATTCCAGGGCGCCGTCGTCCTCATCGTCGGAGGCCGCGATCCGAGCCATGCCAATCACCTGTTCACCGTCGGCGAGGCGAATCAGCGTCACGCCCTGGGTGTTCCGGCCTAGGCGAGAAATCTCGCTGGCCGACGTCCGAACGAGAGTGCCGCTGTTCGAGGTCAACATGACATCGTCTTCTTCGCCGACGGACATGGCCGCCACCAGGGCGCCGTTGCGCTCGGAGACCTGAATCCCGATCACGCCCTGACCGCTGCGCTTGTAGACCGGGAACTCATCGATCGCCGTCCGTTTGCCGAAACCGTTCGCGGTTGCAAGCAGGACGTCCATGGGCTCGTCGCCGGTGACCAGCATGGAGACAACCTCCTGGTCGTCTTTCAGTCGAATGCCCACGACGCCGCGCGTCTGGCGGCCCATGGGGCGAGCGTCGGTCTCGGCGAAACGAATCACCTTGCCCGCCGATGAGAACAGGAGAATGTCGCGCTTTCCGTCGGTGAAGGAAACATCGACCAGCTCATCGCCTTCTTCGAGAAGAGCGGCCCAGATGCCGTTGGCGCGGATGTTGGCAAAATCAGACAGCGGGGTTTTCTTGACCCGGCCCTTGCGCGTAGCAAAGAACACGAACCAGTCATCGGGAAATTCACGCGTCGGCAACACGGCGTTGATTCGCTCGCCTTCATCCAGCGGCAGCAGGTTCACCATCGGCCGCCCGCGACTGTTGTGGCTAGCCTGGGGCAGCTCATAGACCTTGGTTTTGTAGACCTTGCCGGCGCTGGTGAAGACCAGCAGCGTGTCATGGGTGTTGGTCACCCAGAAGCGTTCGACGAAATCCTCTGCCTTGGTCTTGGTCGCCGAGCGCCCTCGCCCGCCTCGCTTCTGCGCACGATATCGATCCAGCGGCTGGTATTTGGCATAACCACCGTGGGAGAGCGTGACGACCACGTCCTCCGGGGTGATCAGATCCTCCATCGTCAAGTGCAGCTGGTCGCGGACGATCTCCGAACGGCGCTCGTCACCGAACTGGTCTTTGAGTGACGCAAGTTCATCCCGGATGACCTGCATGAGCGAATCGGGTTCGGACAGGATTCGCATGAGCTCCTTGATCTGGCCAAGAATCTCTTGGTATTCCTCCGACAGCTTCTCCTGTTCGAGGCCGGTCAGCTTCTGCAGACGCAGGTCGAGGATGGCCTGGGCCTGCGTTGGCGAAAGTTGGTATTCCCCGTCCTCATGCAGCCCGTACTCGGGGAGCAGCGCTTCGGGCCGGGATAGTTCGGCACCAGCCTGGCCGAGCAGGGCCTTGATGAGCCCCGCCTCCCAGCGCCGCGCCTGGAGCGCGTCGCGGGCATCGGTCGGCGTCGGGGAGGACTTGATCAGCTCGATGACCTCATCGAGATTGGCTAGAGCAACGGTCAGACCCTCGAGGATATGCGCCCGATCGCGCGCCTTTCGGAGTTCGAAGAGGGTTCTCCGAGTGACGACCTCGCGCCGGTGTGCGAGGAAGGCCTGCAGCACGTCGCGGATATTGAGCACGCGAGGCTGGTTGTCGACCAGGGCCACCATGTTGATGCCAAATACGGTCTGGAGCTGGGTCTGCTGATAGAGATTGTTCAACAGGACCTCCGGGACTTCGCCGCGCTTGATCTCGATCACCATGCGCATGCCGTCCTTATCGGACTCATCACGGAGCTCGGAAATCCCCTCGATCTTCTTGATCTTGACCAGCTCGGCGATCTTTTCAAGAAGCCGGGCCTTGTTGACCTGATACGGCAGCTCGGTGACAACGATCCGGGCGCGGCCGTTGTCGTCGGTCTCGACGTGCGATCGCGCGCGCAGGTAGATGCGCCCACGACCGGTTCGGTAGGCCTGTTCGATGCCGTCTGCGCCGTTGATGATTGCCGCGGTCGGGAAGTCTGGCCCCGGCAGGTGCGTCATGATCCCATCGACATCGATGTCCGAGTCCTCGATCATGGCCAGCAGGGCATCGATGACTTCGCGCAGGTTGTGCGGCGGGATATTCGTTGCCATCCCCACGGCAATGCCTGCCGATCCGTTGACGAGGAGATTGGGAACTCGCGTCGGCATGACCGTGGGCTCGTTCTCGGACTCATCGTAGTTCGGGACGAAATTGACCGTCTGCTTATCGATGTCGGCCAGGATCTCGTGCGCCAGCTTCGCCATGCGCACCTCCGTATAACGCATGGCCGCCGGAGAATCCCCGTCGACAGAGCCGAAGTTGCCCTGCCCGTCCACCAGCATGTAGCGCATGGAGAAAGGTTGCGCCATGCGAACGATCGTGTCGTAGACGGCCGTATCGCCGTGCGGGTGATATTTACCGATGACATCACCGACCACGCGTGCCGATTTCTTGTAGGGCTTGTTGTAGTCGTTGCCTAGCACGTGCATGGCGAAAAGCACGCGGCGGTGGACTGGCTTGAGCCCGTCGCGCACGTCCGGCAGCGCTCTGCCGACGATCACGCTCATGGCGTAATCGAGGTAAGACTTTCGCATTTCGTCTTCGAGATTGACCTGCAGAACTTCGCGCGCCATTTCGGCCATGATGACTTTTCCTGCCCTTGCTGGATGATTCAGCTCAAACCGCCCATTCAAACCACCGATAGAGCGCGGTTCGATTGCTGTTTTTGCTGCCCTGAACGAGGTCTCATCGAGCCCTCGGACAAGCCCGAAATTTTAACACGAACAGCCCTTTAGAGGTGCTCTGGACACCAGATTGTTGCTGCAGCCGCCCGGACCGCAGTGACGTCGATAATTGAAGAAATCGTTCGCGGAATGGTGCAAGCACAAAGGCCACTGGAATGCCGCGGCGGGCCTCCCTTTGCCTCCCTTGGACGCCGCGGAGATCGGCATTAGCCGTGCATATCGAGAGGGACACTCGAGGATCCTTTGATACCATGCCATCTGACTTTTCGACCCCTGACCCATGAACGACGAACTTCGCGACCTATTCGCCGGCGAGCCGGTCGAGCACGTCCATCGGAACGGCGTCGATTTCGATCTCCTCGGAACGGCGCACGTCTCCAAGGCCAGCGCCGAGGCCGTCGAGCGGCTGCTTGACAGCGAGCAGTACGACGCCGTCGCGATCGAGCTCTGCAAGCCACGCTATCTCGCTCTGAAAGATCAGAATCAGTGGCGGCAGCTAAACCTCTTCACCCTGCTGCGCGAAGGCAAGGCCGGCATGATGATGGCGTCGCTGGCGCTTTCGGCCTATCAGCGTCGCATCGCTGAGCAGTTCGGGATCGAACCGGGCGCTGAAATGAAGGCAGCGATCGCCTCAGCCGAGCGCCACGGGCTGCCCGTTCAGCTGATCGACCGTGACATTGGGATCACCCTTCGCCGGGCCCGCTCCAGGCTGAGCTGGTGGCAGCGATGGATCATGGTCAACGGCCTGATCTACTCCCTTTTTTCGCGCGAAGAAATCAGCGAAGACGACGTTGAAAAGCTGAAGGAAGGCGATCTCCTGACCCAGACCTTTGCCGAATTCTCGGAGGCGTCCCCCGAACTCTTCGATGCCCTTATCGCGGAACGCGATCAGTTCATGGCGGCCCGCCTGATCCAGGAGAATCCCGCTCCGGCCAAGACTGCGCGGCGGCGCGTCCTCGCCGTCCTCGGCGCGGGCCATCTCGCCGGCACGTCCCGGGCACTGGCCGATGAACAGCTTCCCGCGGAAACGGTCTCCCGGCTCAACGACGTTCCACCCGTCACCCGCCTACTGAAGGCCGTTCCCTGGATCATACTGGCCGCCGTGCTGACCGGCTTTGCCATCGGCTTTAGCCGCTCGCCGGAGCTCGGATGGTCGCTGATCGCGACCTGGGTTCTCATTAACGGCGGCCTCTCGGCCCTTGGAGCCCTGTGCGCGAGAGCCCATCCCCTCACCGTGCTCACCGCCCTGGTCGCTGCCCCCCTGACCTCGCTCAACCCAACGATCGGCGCGGGCATGGTGACCGGCGCCGTGGAAGCCTGGCTGCGCAAGCCCCGGGTCGGCGATTTCGAGAGCCTCAGGGACGACGTGACCAAGCTATCGGGCTGGTTTCGCAATCGGGTCAGCCACGTGTTCGTGGTGTTTTTCCTGTCCAACGTCGGGTCCGCCGTCGGCACATGGGTGGCCGGATTTCGGATGGTCCAGCAACTTCTCTGATCGCCTGCTCCGGGCCTATCAAGCTCGAGCTCGAGCGTTTTCCGGTCAGGCGATCTGGAAGGCGAGCTCGGGTAGGCCATCGATCACGGCGACGAGGCGATCACCGCGCTGGAGATCGGCGACGCCGGCTGGCGTGCCGGTCAGAATCACGTCGCCAGTGTTCAGCGTCACCTCCTCTGATAGGCGAGACAGCAATTCGGCGACAGGCCAGATCATATCGCCCAAGCGGGCGAACTGACGGCGCTCACCGTTCACGCTGAGATGCATCGACGCCTCCTCGTGCAGCTGCCATTCTTGCCTGCGCTGGATAGGCCCGATCGGCGCGGATTGGTCGAAGCCTTTGCTCAGCTCCCAGGGCCTGCCCGCCGCCTTGCACTCGGCCTGAACGTCGCGGCGGGTCAGGTCGACGGCTACTCCATAACCCCAGATTCGCTCGTCCCAGTCGCAGGCGGGGATCGCTCGCCCACCCGCCGCGAGCAGGACGGCCAGTTCGACCTCGTGATGCAGGGAGAGGGTTCGTGCGGGATAGGCAATCGACTCGCTCTGGACCAGCGCCTGGGCCGGCTTGGAGAAAAAAACCGGCTCGCTTTTTTTGGGATCCGCGCCCATTTCGCGCGCGTGCTCGGCGTAATTACGACCGACGCACCAGACGTGACGCACGGCAAAGGCCTCACCGGTGCGGGCACTGACCCGGGGCGCCGGCCAGACCAGATCGCCCTTCATCCGAGCCGTCGAATCCCTACCGCTTCACGGAGTCGCTCGATGAAGGGGTGGCTAATGGCGCGAGCCCTCTCTGCGCCGATTGCCAGCGCCTCCTCGACTTTGGAAGGATCGCTGATCAGGGCCTCGTAGCGTTCCCGCGGTGCTTCGAGTTCGCCGTTGACCAGCTCGAATAACTGCTGCTTCACGTCACCCCAGGCGATGCCGTCGGCAAAGGCCTGACGCATCGAAGCGCGCTGCTCGGGCGTCGCAAAGGCCGCATAGACCGAAAAGACGGACGCCGAGTCCGGATCCTTGGCCTCGCCGGGAGCCTGGGAGTTGGTCTTGATCTTCATGATTGCCTTGCGCAGCTTTTTTTCCGGCAGCCATAGCGGGATCGTATTGTCGTAACTCTTCGACATCTTGCGTCCATCGGTACCGGGCAACGTGGCCACGTGCTCATCGATTTCCGCCTCGGGCAGGATGAAATAGTCACCGTAGCGATGGTTGAAGCGTTGGGCGATGTCACGCGCCATTTCCAGATGTTGAACCTGGTCCTTGCCCACAGGGACGCGATGGGCGTTGAACATGAGGATGTCGGCGGCCATCAGGATCGGGTAACTGAACAAGCCCATGTTGATCCCGAAGTCCGGGTCCTCACCGGCTTCCTTGTTGATGTCGACGGCGGCTTTGTAGGCGTGCGACCGGTTCATCAGCCCCTTGGCGGTAGAACAGGTCAACAGCCAGGTCAGCTCCGATATTTCCGTGATATCCGACTGGCGGTAGAAGGCAGAGCGCTCCGTGTCGAGCCCGAGGGCGAGCCAGGATGCCGCGATCTCGAGCGTCGAGCGCTGGACCCTTTCCGGGTCCTCGCATTTAACCAGAGCGTGATAGTCGGCCAGAAAGTAAAAGGCGTCGATGTCTTCGGAACGACTGGCCACGATTGCCGGCTTGATGGCGCCGACGTAGTTACCGAGATGGGGCGTTCCTGTGGTCGTGATCCCGGTCAGGATCCGCTGTTTGCTCATTCGGGCTCTCGCGTCCAGACAGGCTGGCTATTGTAGCGAGAAGGACCAGCCCCAGTGACCTGAAATGCGACCTGCTGGCATAAGAAAGCCCGAGACGAAGACCGTCCCGGGCCTGCAACCGGCTGGAAGCGATGGAACACGCTTTAGAACTCGTTGGCGTCCAATCCCTGGGGCTGGGCATTGATGTATTCCATGACGAATCGGGCATTGAACTCCTTCTGATCCAGTTCGGCTCGAGTCATGCAGGTGCGGCGCGGCCCGACGCGTGTCCCCGTCGATCGGTTGCGGAAGCAAACGATGTCGTCGGCGTTCCCGCCAATCGCCGTGGCGACCAGCTGCGTCCGAAGCTGAAAAAGCGTATAGCGCGTCTCCATATCGATTTCATCGATGCTTTCCGCGTCATCGATCAAGTTGATGATGTTGTCCCGAATGCGATTGAGGCGGTCCCACTCGCGCTCATCGAGCTGCCGCGGCGTCCCCTGGGCCAGATTAGAGATCAGGATTTCCTGTTCGTCGAGGAAATCGCTGATTGGCATGGCGAAGGGATCTTCCGGCGATGCCAGGCGCGCTGGTTCACGCGACGTGGTTGCACAGGCAGCAATCAATGAGATCAGGCAGATAGAAAGCAATACTTTTTGAATCATGAGAGGAGGTTTCATCCGTTTTTGAGTTCATTTTAGGTTCAAAGGCGTTACGCGAAGAGCGCCTGGACTCCCTGATGGCAGAAAATCGCGCAGGTCGAGCGCATCAGACGCGGTCTCTCGAATCGTAACCCGCGCTGCGCCTCAACGGCAGAGCAGCGGACCCGAATTAGTACGAAATAAAGCTCGCACCCGTCGCCAGTGCAATGGCCTGATCGAGGCAAGGTCCGACCGTAACTACGACACCCAACGTAGCTCAAAGATTATACGAATTTATTCGTAAATTCAATCGCGATCCAAAAACGCGCTATCGTTTCGCGACCACGCCCAGCGAAGCACGCCACGCGAATGATCGAAGCCACCTATCTGGCGACACGCCCCGAGTCCGATCCCGAGTCGCTGGCCGAGCGCATCGCCCGGGAACAGAGCCTCGAGATCCTGCCGGAACTGATTCCGCAGGCCATCGGTGAGGCCCTGCTCGGGCAAGTCGTGAGCGTCAAGGCCCGGTCCGAGGAAACCTATCTGATTCGCATTGCCTATCCGGAGATCCTCGCCAGCGGCCAGCTCAGTCAGCTCATGCAGCTCCTTTACGGCAACGTCAGCTTTTATCCGCGAATTCGTCTGATCGACTTCTGCCTATCACGCCATCTGATAGAGGCATTCTCCGGCCCTCGGGCCGGGATCAAGGGCCTGCGCCAGCGCCTCGATGTCGAACATCGCGCCCTGTTGCTGACGGTATTGAAGCCCCGAGGTTCGGACCCTGATTTTCTGGCTACGCTGGCCGAGCGTTTCGTTCTCGGGGGCGGCGATATCCTGAAAGATGATCAGAATCTTGTCGACCCAACCTTTGACGCTTTCGTCCGCCGCGTCTCTGCCTGCGCCGACGCGGTCCAACGCGCCTGCGAGATCACGGGCAAAGCTTGTCTCTACCTGCCGACCGTATCCGGCGCGGGCGGAGAGCTCGAGGCGCGGATGGAATGGGTGGCGCAGCAAGGCCTGCCGGGGGTCGTCATGTGCCCGTGGATCCTGGGGCTTGAGTCGGCGGGTGCCGCCGCCCGCGATCACGACCTGCTCTGGCTGGCGCACCCGGCCGGCGCGGGCAGTCACACCCAGCCGGTCGATCACGGTATTGCCCCGGAGCTGATTTTCGGTCGACTGCCGCGCCTGGCCGGTTCGGACCTGACGATTTTTCCCGGCTCGGGCGGCCGCATCAGTCTGGGAGACTCGTCTGGCGGCACCGACCTGGCCGTCGCACAGGCGCTGCGCGAGCCGCTTGGAGCCCTCGCGCCAAGCCTGCCCTGCACCGGCGGCGGCAAGACCATCGAGCAGCTACCGGAGACCGTCGCTGAACTCGGGCCGGACTGTGCCGTGGTCGTGGGGGGTGACTTGCTCAAGTCAGGCGCGCAGATGACGGCGACGACCCGGAGCGCGATTCGACGCCTGGAGGACGCTATTTGACGAAAGACGGTCAGCGAACGCGAGCGTGTTATCGTTTCTGGTTGATCGACTCAATCACATCCCGAAGCGAAAGGAGCATCATGCAAATTGCTGCCAACAAAGTTGTCGCCATCGACTACGTTCTGACCGGTGACGACGGTCAGGTCATTGATACGTCGGAGGGACGCGAGCCCCTCGTCTATCTTCACGGCCATCACAACATCATCCCGGGCCTCGAGCAGGGTCTGGAGGGAAGAGAGCCGGGTGCGGAATTGACGGTTCAGGTGCAGCCGGCCGATGGCTACGGCGAATACAAGGATCAGCTCGTCCAAGAGGTTCCGAAAGAGGCCTTCGACGGCCAGGAAAAGGTCGAACCGGGTATGAGCTTCCGCGCTGAATCGAAGGCCGGTCCCATGACCGTAACGGTTCGTGAAATCGGCGATGACACGGTCACGATCGACGGAAATCATATGCTGGCAGGCAAGGTTCTGAATTTTGCCGTGGAGGTCAAAAGCGTCCGGGCGGCAACGGAAGAAGAGCTCGCGCAGGGAATGGCAGAAACTGCCTGATGGCGCATGGCCAGTTCTGCCGGTGGCCCACGGCGGCCGGCGGAACTGGCGTTAGGGCTGACCGATGGCGACCCCTCCTCGACTCAGTTTGATCGTTCCTTGCGGCCCGCTAGAGACGCAGCCGCCACAAATAGCCCGCATCGATTCTCTGCTCCCCGACGACTGGGAAGTCATCGTCTCACTGGGGCGCGATCAAAGCCCTGATCTTCCCGTTCACTGGAAAGTCGTTCGCGGCGAGTTCGGCCGAGGCGCTCAGCTCAACCGGGCCAGTCGGATCGCGCAAGGCGAGTGGCTGTGGTTCGTCCACGCCGACAGCCTGCCCGACGAGCGCGCGCTCAGCGACATCAAGGCTTTGATCGCAGATTCCACGGTCAAGCAGGATCACAAGATTCTGGCCTACTGTCGACTGAGCTTCGACACCGATGGTCCAGCGGCGACCCGATTGAACGCCATCGGCGCCAACTGGCGCTCGCGCTGGCTGCATATGCCCTACGGGGATCAGGGACAGTGCCTTTCCAGACAGACCTTTCAGTCCATCGGCGGGTTTCGTGAAAACCTCGCGCGCGGCGAGGACCTCGACTTCGTGATTCGGGGTAGACGCGTCGGACTGGAGCTCATTCCGCTCGAAGGCCGCATGCGCACCAGCGCTCGCCGCTACGCCGACGAAGGGTGGCTGAAGACGACCCTTCGGCATCAGCGGGCTGCCCTTCGACTCCTTCGAGGCGCCCGAGCATAATTGTTCAGCGGATCCCTGGGTCTCATCTCGTCCAAACGTGAGCCTGCGGGAAGGATGCACGGTGCCGTCGTTGCTACAATATCGGGCTGTCCGTAGCCGCCTGAACCATGTCTGACGCCTTCTCTGTGCTCAATCCACCGCGACCATCCGAGTCCGGCCAGCTCTCCGACTGGCCATTACTCGAAGGCGTGGGTCTTGCTCTCGCACTTTCCAGCCTCGCCCGTCGCCGCGGTGGCCCCCTGCTTGTTGTCGCGCCCGACGGCTATTCGGCGCGCCAGCTCAGGGACGATCTCAAGCAGCTCGACGCGCCCGCCGTTGAGCTCTTTCCCGACTGGGAAATTCTGCCCTACGATCTTTATTCGCCTCATCCGGATCTCGTGTCGCGCCGCCTCGACCTTCTCGCCCGGCTTCCTTCGATGGATGAGGGGGTGGTGATTGCGCCCTTGTCGGCGATGATACAGAGACTGGCGCCGCCGGCCTGGATTCAGGGCCAGAGCCTCAACCTGGCCGTCGCTGACAGGTTGAATACAGAACGCTTCCGAGCGCTCCTGGGGGATGCCGGCTACAGTCTTTCCGATCAGGTCTGGCAGCCGGGACAGTTTGCCGTTCGTGGCGCGGTGCTGGACCTCTGGCCTATGGGCAGGAAACAGCCCTACCGCCTCGAGTTGTTCGATGACGAGATCGAATCGATTCGCCGTTTCGATCCGGAAACGCAGCGCTCGACGGAAAAGATCGCGCGTATCGAGATGCTTCCTGCTCGCGAATTTCCCTTCGATGATGAAGCGCGCCAGGCCTTCCGACGTCGCTTCCGGACCCGTTTCGAAGTCGATCTTCGCACCGCCGTGCCCTACATCGAGGTGGGGGAAGGCGTGCTGGGTCAGGGTCTGGAGCAATACCTTCCCCTGTTTTTCGACGATACGGCCAGTCTCCTCGACTACCTTCCCAAGAGCCATCGCCTCGTACTGCTGGCGGGCATTGAGGAGGCCGGCAAGGAATTCGAGCTGCAGTTGCAAAGTCGCCATGAGCAACGCAGCGGTGACCGCGAGCGGCCCGTTCTCAGGCCCGGTGAAGTCTATTTTCCTGCCCGGGAGCTCATCGAAACGCTCGTCGATCGCGCCCAGGTCCGTGTCACCCGACGCAAGCCGGCCGCCTCGACAATCAGTACGCCGCCCGCGATCGATCTCGACCACGGCCGTGATGCCGCTGCGGGTCGGCTGCGAGCCCTCTCCGGGCGAGTCCTCCTGGCTGCCGATACGGCGGGGCGTCGAGAGCTGATCAATGACGCCCTGAAAGCGACCGGCCTGCGTCCGACTCTGGTTGAGTCCTGGCAGGCCTTCTCAAGCGGTGAGGACGCAATTTGCCTGGCGGTGATGCCGGTTTCCGGTGGCTGCGCCCTCCCCGATCGCGGCCTGACGATCCTGACCGAGTCCGAACTCTTTCCGGGCCATACGCGAAGCCTCCGGCGCGAGCGGAGAACGGGTCAGGATCCGGAGAGCATGATCAAGTCCCTGGCGGACCTGCAGGCCGGCGCTCTGGTGGTGCACCTGGAGCATGGAATCGGCCGCTACCTCGGGCTTGAGGTGCTCGACGTCTCCGAATCCACCGGCGAATACCTGACGCTGGAATACGATGACGGGGACAAGCTCTATGTCCCGGTCACCGATCTGCACCTTGTCAGCCGCTATACCGGATCGGACCCGGACCAGGTCAAGCTCAATCGCCTCGGCTCGGATCAGTGGCGCAAGACCCGTCGCAAGGCCGCTGAGAAGATACGCGATGTCGCCGCTGAATTGCTCAACCTTCAGGCTCGTCGCGCGGCGCGCGAGGGCTATGCCTACAGCCTGGATCGCGGCATGCAGGCGCGGTTCGCCTCCGGTTTCGAATACGAAGAAACCGATGATCAAGTCGATGCCATTCAGGCCGTTCTCGCCGACCTCGCCTCCGACCAGCCGATGGACCGGGTGGTCTGCGGCGACGTCGGCTTCGGCAAGACGGAAGTGGCACTGCGCGCGGCCTTCGCCGTCGCCGAATCCGGCCGCCAGGTGACGATGCTGGCGCCAACCACTCTGCTCGCCGAACAGCATTACCGCAATTTTGCCGACCGCTTTGCCGACTGGCCGATCAACGTCGCCCTTCTTTCTAGAAGCGGCGGAAACAGCGCGAAAACCGTGAGAGGCATGGCCGACGGCACCGTCGATATCGTCATCGGCACTCACCGCCTGCTGTCGAAGGACGTCGCTTTCAAAGACCTGGGCCTGGTTATCATCGATGAAGAGCAACGCTTCGGCGTGCGCCAGAAGGAACGCCTCAAGACCCTGCGCGCAGAGGTCGATCTGCTGACGCTGACGGCCACGCCCATCCCCCGCACCCTCAACATGGCCATGACGGGCCTGCGTGAGCTGTCCATCATCGCCACGCCGCCGGCCAAACGCCTCGCCGTGCGGACCTTCGTGTCGCAATGGGATACGGCCACGATCAAGGATGCAGTCAGCCGCGAATTCCAGCGCGGCGGACAGGTCTACTTTCTGCACAACGAAGTCAAGAGCATGGCCCGGATGGCCAATGATCTCGAGGAGCTGTTTCCGCGCGCCAGAATCGGCGTGGCCCACGGCCAGATGCCCCCGGGGGAAATGGAGCGCACGATGCGCGATTTCTACGCCCGCCGGATCAACCTGCTGATCTGCTCGACGATTATCGAAAACGGTATCGACGTTCCGACCGCCAACACCATCATCATCAATCGGGCCGACAAGTTCGGCCTGGCGCAGCTCCACCAGCTGCGCGGCCGCGTTGGCCGATCCCATCACCTGGCCTATGCCTATCTGATCGCGCCGCCGAAGAAATCGATGACGCGTGACGCGCGCAAGCGCCTCGAGGCCATCCAGACCCTGGAGGAGCTCGGCGCGGGTTTCACCCTGGCCAGCCACGATCTTGAGATCCGCGGCGCCGGCGAGCTGCTCGGTGAAGAGCAGTCAGGCCAGATCGAGGCCATCGGGTTCTCGCTCTATTCCGATCTGCTCAATCGCGCGGTCGAAGCGCTCAAAGCCGGCCTCGAACCCGATCTGGACGAGCCGCTGTCTTTGATCAGCGAGGTCGATCTCCACGCCACGGCGATGATCCCGCCGGACTATCTGCCTGACGTCCATCAGCGCCTGGTGCTCTACAAGCGCATCACTCAGGCCAGCAACGAGAAGGCCCTGAACGACCTCGCCGTGGAAATGATCGACCGCTTTGGCCTCCTGCCACCAGAGGTCAAGCACCTTCTGACGGTCGCCGAGCTCCGCCTGGAAGCCCGCGCTCTGGGTATGAAACGCCTGGAGGTCGGGCCCGCTGGCGGTCGCGTCGAATTCGTTGCCAAGCCCGATATCGACATCAACGAGCTGCTCAGGATGATTCAAAAGGAAGCGCATACCTTCGAGCTCCCCGCCAACGACAAGCTTCGCGTCAAGGGCGATTACGAGAGTCTGGAGGACCGTCTGAGCCTGGCTCGGGAGTTACTCGATCGCCTCGCGCCATCGAAAAAGGCAGCGGCCTGACCTCGTCTTCGAGCGGCCCCGGCGCCTGGCCGTTTCCGGATGCTTATCGATGCGTCTTGAATAGAGACCTCGTCGACTGAGTCGAATCTGACCGAACAAGATCGAACGGGGTCGACGGGTGAATGAGACAATAGCAAATCACTCTGGCTTCCTACCCGTACGAGACCATGCTTATTTCGCTCAAGAATATCGAATTCGGCATCGGCGGGCCCCCGCTCCTGGAGGCCGTGGATCTTGACGTTGAGCCCGGAGAACGGGTCTGCCTCGTCGGGCGAAACGGTGCGGGGAAATCGACGCTGCTGAAGCTGATCGACGGCGAACTCTCGCCGGACGATGGCGAGATCGTCCGTGGTCCTGGGGTTCGCATCGCGCGCCTGCAGCAGGAGGTCCCTGCTGAGGCCGAAGGCAGCGTCTTCGATCGGGTTGCCGCTGGGCTGGGCGAGGTTGGCGTTCTGCTTGCCGAATATCATCGCCTCTCTCAGGGCGACTTCGACCTCGATGCGCTGGCCAAAGTGCAGGAACAGATCGATGCGGTCGACGGCTGGGATCTCGACGCCCAGGTCGGCAGGGTCCTCGAGAAGCTCGACCTTGACGGAGAGCTTGCTTTCTCCGACCTCTCCGGCGGCATGAAGCGACGCGTGGCCCTGGGCCAGGCGCTGGTCCAGCAGCCCGACCTGCTGCTCCTCGATGAACCGACCAACCACCTGGACATCGAATCAATCGAATGGCTGGAGAACTTCCTGCTGGGCTTCGGCGGGTCGCTGGTTTTTGTGACCCACGATCGGCGTTTTCTGCAGGCACTGGCCACCCGCATCGTGGAAATCGACCGCGGCCAGGTCACCTCCTGGCCTGGCAACTGGGCCAATTATCTTCGCCGAGTCGAAGAGCGCGCTCATGCCGAAGAGCTGGAAAACGCCCGCTTCGACAAGAAGTTGGCCGAAGAAGAAGTCTGGATTCGCCAGGGGATCAAGGCGCGACGCACGCGCAATGAGGGCCGGGTTCGCGCCCTGAAACAACTCCGCCAGGAACGCGCTGAGCGGCGCAACCGCCAGGGCGCGGTTCAAATGAGCGTTTCAAATGCAGAGAAATCCGGCAAGAAAGTCATCCAGATCAGAGACCTGAACTTCGCCTACGGCGATCAGATCATGGTCCGCGACTTCTCCACGCGAGTGATGCGCGGCGATCGCGTCGGGCTGATCGGCGCCAACGGCAGCGGCAAATCGACGCTGTTGAAACTGATGCTCGGTCAGCTTCAGCCGGACTCGGGAGACGTCGAGCTCGGCACCAATCTTCAGATTGCCTACTTCGACCAGCATCGCTCGGTGCTAAGAGACGACTGGACTACCGCAGAGAACGTGTCGGAGGGTAAGGACTTCGTCGAGATCGGCGGTAAGCAGAAACACGTGATCGGCTACCTTCAGGACTTTCTGTTCACGCCGGAGCGCGCTCGCGCGCCGATCACCAAGCTCTCAGGCGGCGAACGTAACCGACTGCTGCTGGCCAAGCTCTTCGCGAAACCCTCCAACCTTTTGGTCATGGATGAGCCCACCAACGACCTTGATGCCGAGACCCTCGAGCTCCTCGAAGAACGCCTCGCCGAGTATCCCGGCACGCTGCTTCTGGTCAGCCATGATCGCGTCTTCCTCGACAATGTCATCACCAGTTCGCTGGTGATGGAGGGCAACGGGCAAGTGGGCGATTACGTGGGCGGATACAGCGACTGGCAGCGTCAAGTTAAAGAACGCGCCACGCGCCTGGCCGCTGAGACCCAGAGCAAGGCTGATGCGCCTAAACCCACAGCGCGCACGCCTGAAAAGCCGCGCCCGGACAACAAGCTCAGCTACAAACTGGCGCGCGAGCTGGAGCAGCTTCCGACCAAAGTTGAAAGTTTGGAGGCCGACATCGAAGCGCTGGGAAAAACCATGAACGACCCCGAGTTCTTCAAACAATCGCCAGAGAAAATCGCCGAAGCCACCGCCCGCGCCCAGCGCCTGCAGGATGAATTGAGCGCGGCGTATGCTCGCTGGGAAGAGCTCGAAGCTTAGGGAAGCCCTGAATAACGATCACCCTATTCAGGCAAGTCCTTTGGTCGGACATAGCGCAGCAAACGTCCGGTGGCCTGCCGCACATCTATCATCGCTTCGATTGAAAGATCAAACTCAGCCAGCGCCGCCGTAGGAAACTTCGCCTGCAGCCTTGAAAGCTGAGACGTCTCGCTCTCGCCACACAGACGAACAGCAAGATCATGCATGCCGGGGTTATGCCCGACCAGCATAATGCTCGTCTTATCGTTGTCACCCGCCTCCTCCAAAGCAATTCTGAGAAGACTCGATGAATCAGCATGATAGAGATCGCGACGTCGGGTCAAGCTGATCTGCGCGTTGAAGGCATCCCGGAACAATCGAGCCGTCGCCCAAGCGCGCTCAGCCGTAGAGCTGACGATACGATCAATGCGAAGATCAGAGCCCGCAAAGTGTTGCCCCATCGCAGGCGCGGCTCGAAGGCCTCGCTCGGCGAGCGGACGATCATGATCTTTAAGTCCAGGGTTGTCCCAGGCCGATTTCGCGTGTCGCAGGAGGAGGATTCGCATGACTGTGCCTTCCCATAAACTCCCCACTTACGCGAACTGAAGCGACCCCATCGAAAAACTGATCATTTTTTGGCGAATGAATCTGGGTGATGCTTCGATCGTCCTTGGAACAGTACCGCCAAACGTCTTCACACTCACCGGGCTCTTGTCAGTTTTTTCGATTTACCGGTAGTTAAAGCCACGGCGATCGCCACCTTGGCTATATAATTTTTGAGCGACGTCGCATCCCAAGCAGCCCAACTATGCTCAATACTCCAGCCATGATCAATAACCCGATGCGGTCCAGCACTGGTACTGCGACCGATTCAGGCAGTGGCACTGGGCTACCTTCCACCTCGGTTTCAATCGCGCCAACATCACAACCCGTGCTGAACGGTCGCAACTGTCCACGCTGATCAACACTAATCGCAACGCCGCAATCAATATTTCCAGGCGGAATCACATTCAGTAGCGGACTATCGTCTGAAGGCAGCATGGTCTGGGTCGGGCCACCATTATCGGACAGCGGCCCTAGCCGTGGATCTAGGCCCGCAAGTGACTGGCTGGCAGGGTCTTTATTGAGGATGCCTGTAGAAGGGTCAACACCGACCAAACTCCACTGCATATCAACCTGCGTCAACGGTTCAGTACTGATTGCAAGATCAGGATCGAGGGCGGCCGCATTACCCGAAATCACACTGCCGGATATCAACGCCGGCGTTGAATCCAACATAAGGGCGACGCCCCCCACCGAACCACCGGCTGAGTTCTCTGCAATGGTTGAAAATTCAATTGCGAGGATTGGATTAACGACGTCTTCAGCACCCGCAGAAAAGGCACCGCCCGCAACCATATCGGTTGTTGAGTTGCCTGAAATCGTGCTGTTTCGCAGGGTCACTTCCATAGGGCTTAGAGCGGTGATACCACCAAATACAGCGGCGGTATTATTCGAAATGGTTGACCCTTCAATAAGAACGGAACCGTTGAATGAGGTGAGCTCAGCACCACCAACGATTCCGATATCGCTTAACGCGGTGTTGCCGGAGACTGTGGAGTTCACTAATTCGATATCGCCACCAGCTTGTATTAGTGCGCCCGCTGCCGCACGAGTGAAGCTGCCTCGACTGTGCAGGATTGGACTGAACCGTTCGATAAGATCGGAGCGCGGCCCCGACTCATTGGCTGCTTCACGACCCATTGAATCCGTCGTCCGGTTGCCAGTGATCATCGAATTGGCAATCGATACAGATTCATAAAGATAGGCCCGAATTCCGCCCCCCGACTCACCCGCAGTGTTACCACTGATGATCGAATCATTAATTTGCAGACCACCACTCAGACCAATTAGCAGATTGGATTCAGTGGCGACACCTCCTCCTCCGCCCAGCGATTCATTATTGACTACTCGAAGATTAGTGAGCACCAAATCACTACCAGCAGCGTAGATACCGCCTCCGGAATCACCACCGATGCCTGAATCATCGGAAGCGAAGCCGCCAGTAACGGTTAGATCGCTCGCAACGAAACTGGCGTTGGTCACGCGAAATACCCGCGAATTGCGATTTGCATCGACAGTAGCGGCAGCACCCTCTATCGTGATGAAATCATCCGATATTGCCAACTCGCCACTGCTGAGCATGATCGTTGCACCGGAAACGCCAGATAGCGATATGGTGTCGGACTCGCTGTTTGATCCAGCGTCTTCAATCGCTTGCCGCAGGCTACCCGGTCCTGAATCATTGGTATTGGTGACATTGAAGGTGGCGGCGTGACCGTGAGATGTGGCCAGTGCGACGCCAATGGCCATTGCCAGTGCGGTACGTGAATTTGTGTTCATTGCAGCCTCGTTGCGATAATTTATGCGTGATGACCGAGTAACCCGACTCAAGTTGATATGGATTCGAATCATCCGCCTCATTTACACAATCGGTAATCACAGAAAAAGGCTGCCACCTGATTCAATCAAGTAGTTAATAATCCGTGCGACTTACCGTCATGCGTGTGCACCTCAGTCCAACCCTAGGAAACCTCCGAACAACTCTGTGCTGAGCGCGTTTCAGTCGGAATAGCCGCAGATCGTGTGGTGCGAACCGAGCGACAGTCGCCGTAGCGCCTGAAGCGCAAGGATGGCGGTTTTGCGAAGCAAAGTAGCCCTCCTGTAGCGAAGAATGGCGCGTGCCGTTCTGCAAGCCAATGCGGCTTGCTCGCAGGACAAGAAGCGTTGGCTGGAAGAACGATCAGCGCGTTACGGCCGAGGGCCGATTGTCATGAAAATCTGCGCGAGATGCAGCTTTTTCCAGGCGAAACCCGAATGGGACGGGCCTTTGCGGGCGACTCTATGGTTACGGTCGCCAAGACCGCTCCAACTTACTCTGGAAGCCGAAACCGATCTTCAAAC
>Ga0207419_1001113_pt1 | contig 21314 bp, 11 predicted proteins | sample ElkSloMetagenome_4_FD_184723 | JGI IMG/M metagenome (GOLD analysis project Ga0207419, IMG submission 184723) | Hot spring microbial communities from Elkhorn Slough, Monterey Bay, USA - MD2A (version 2) | ecosystem: Environmental > Aquatic > Marine > Intertidal zone > Estuary: Microbial mat ...
ACGGGATAGCCACTCCCCTCAACGCGCTTGTTCCCGCGCACGGGGGTGGACTCACCATCAACCCCGGCAATTTTTAACTGAGAATGAAACAGCCCTGGGCTCTTTCAAAAGGGGGCTAGAGGAGATATTGAAAGAACTGTGCTGATTAGACAGGGGTTTTAACTTTTGGTTTGAATAACGATGATTAGCGATCGCTTAATAGTTTACCACATATTTTATACAGATTTTCAGCAAATAAACTGGGGTTCCATAACGGGGCTAAATGGGTTGATGCTTTCGCCTGAATTAGCTGAGTTTGAACAGATTTTCTCAAGGCTATATCTTCCCCAAACCGCACTCCCCAGTTAATATATTCTTCCCACGACTCTGCTATTCCTGCTTCTATACCAACGCCTTGTAGAAAAGAATAGCCCATTCGGGATAAAAATTGTTCGCCTTTGCGAGTGACAACTGGTACTTCAAACCACAGCGCTTCTAGAGTGTGAGTTCCCCCATTATAAGGATAAGAATCTAACAATACATCGGCTAAAGCATAAATCTGACGATGTTCTTCTTCGGTGGGAAATCGAGGAATAAACTTCACCCGATGTAGACTCACTCCAGCAGCTTGACAAGCTTGTTGATAAGCACCTTGAAAAACAGCGACATCTCCGGCGGCTTTATGAATTAAAATACTATTAGGAACTTGTTTGAGAATAGCAACTTGCGCCTCTACTAATTCGCGGTTAAATTTGCGCCCAGGTGCGACACTGAGATAAATAACTTGATCTAAACCAATGCGATAAGCTTTGCGAAACTGTTCACGATTTACCGCCATTCTTTCAAATCCAGAAACAGCGACAAAACTATCCGGCATTCTGACTAACTGTTCAGTATAATACTGTTCATGTCCTTTGGGGTGAGTGTGCCAATCACACAAAAAGTAATTTTTTTCGGAAAGATAAGGCGCATCAAACCCTAGCCAAGACAAACAAACAGGAGCAGGTTGAGTATATAATATTTCAGTATGAATCGGCATACTAATCGCATCTAAATCGAGTAAGATATCAATCTCATCTTGTCGAATTTCTTGGGTAATTTCATTGGCTTCGGGTAAGCCGTTGGGATAGCGTTTGGGTTCGTAGAGTTTACGAGCAATCTGTTGAAAAAGGGCGGTGCGATCGTCAACTTTAGGTCGATCTGTAAAATAGAGATAAATCTCGGGTGTAATCTTAGATAATGCCCGAATAATATCCAAACTACACCAACCGACAGCATGGCGATTAAAATGACTGGAAATAATCCCAATTTTCAAGTGTTGTTGAGGGGAAGATTGAGAATATTCGAGAAAGTAAAGACTGCGGTTGGCTTGGAGAATTTGTTCAATATACCGTTGAGAAATGGTTTGAATTAAACGAGAATTTTGGGTAATATTATCGCGCAAATAGGGTAAACTAAATAATAGATTAGAATACAGTGAACGAATTTCGATTTCTGTGGTGCGGTTGAAAGATTGATCGAGTTGAGATTCTAACTGCAAAAATTGATCTTTAGCGATTTGATTTAAGCCCGAGACTTGATGGGTACTGATCGAATAAATTGCAGTCATAATCGGATCGGTATCACTACACATTTGGCGATAGTGATTGACAGCCTGACGAGCGGCTGCTAAGTTAGAAGAATCCCGAAAAATCCCACATAAATGCTGATGAGCTGGTACTAATTTCGGTTCGAGTTCCAAAGCTTTTTCAAAGTAGGAAATGGCTTGCTTGGGTTCACCTCGATAGCGTAAAATCATCCCAATCTGACAGTAAGCTTCAGCGAGATTCGGATCAATAGCGATCGCATTTTGCCAAGATTTCATCGCCTGATCTAATTTTCCGCTCTGGGCGAACTTATTACCTTGATTAAACAAAAAATTGGCGCTGGCGAGTTGAGGTTGGTATTCAACTGCTTTTTGTTCACAAATTTGGGCTTCTGCTTCGTTTCCCTGCTTTCGTAACGCTTGGGCTAAATTCCAATACACCTCTGCAAAATCGGGCTTCAGCGATAAGGCTTGACGATAACAAGTAATTGCTTCCTCTAGCAACCCTTGCTTGTAGAACATACTCCCTAAATTGGCATGAGCTTGTGGTAAATTGGGATCGAGTTCTAACGCCTGGGTGTAGGAACGAATCGCCGCATCGAGCAAACCTTGAGCTTGTCGAACATTCCCTAACGTCACATAAGCCGGCGCCCAAGTGGGTTCTAACAAAATCGCTTGCTCACAACTCGCGATCGCAGTCGCAAACTGCCCATGAGCATAACTAATTTCAGCCTGTAAAGTCAAGGCTTCAGGGGTATTAGAATCAGAGTCAGCCGACGAGGAACTGAAATCAGGAGACATCAATACAGTCTTGATCAGGGGTCAATAAAGAAGTTTAACTGGAATTGGGTTCACCTGACCAGATCTGATTTGAAAGTCGTTGTTCAAGTTTCCTGTATTTTCCCCGTAGAACCCCCAAATATATAGTCAAATGTCTCGTCTTCTGTTATGTTAGGCGAGAGTTTCACAGGTATTGTCGCCTGTACCAGCCCATTATTCGGTTGGATGAACGCCAACGTCCAACACTTTACCCATTGAAGCCCAAAGAGTTGCTATGAACTGGATCAAAACCAACGCCCAAAAACCACTTAAATCGAAACTAATTCGTGCTATCGTGTTGTTAAGCTTAACCTTAGCTGTCCCTTTAGGTCGCTTGGGTGTAGCACAAGCTCAAAACAACTATGAAAAACGCTTATTTGATGCAGCTTTAGGGTTTACGCTGTATTTTGAAGGTGGGTTTAGTGATCATCCCGCCGATATCGGGGGTCGAACCTATCGAGGAATTATCCAAACCGAATATAATGCTTATCGATCTAGACGGGGTTTACCACCGCTTGATGTTACACAAATGTCGGAAGTTGAACTGTTAGAAATTTATCAGGGATATTGGGATGCTTCCCAATCGGGTAAAATGCACCCGGCTTTGGCAATTGTTATGTTTGATACGGCGGTGAATTTTGGACCTCAAAACTCGATTACTTTTCTTCAACAAGCTTTAGGTTTACCGCAAACGGGTGTATTTGATGGTTTGACAATAGAAGCCCTCAGACGCGGTAATAATAAATATACGGCTCTACAAATCGTGAATGAACGCATTCTCTATCGTTACAAACGGGTGCAAGAAAATCCCAGTCAAATGGCATTTTTTCACGGCTGGTTGAGTCGAGATTATAGTCTGTGGGGTTATGTGGAAAAGATTCAAAATTAATTGACTTGAAGACAAAATCAGAAGATTAGGTGAGACTGAACCTATATCTCTACATTAGCGGGTTTGGTACAGAGGGTAAAGCTGTAGTCAAACCTGCTTTTGCTTTGGGCAATATTTTGGTATGATCTAGAGAGTAGAGGAATAGAATTTATCCTAAAATGTCGGCTTGAAGACCCTCGGTTTCACCGTGCGCTCCGGAAAAGCCGACCAGTAAACAAACCGCACAGCAACAAGATTTTAGCATCTTTTCAGTCAAACTAGAAAACTCTGTGCTAAACTATATTTAGGCTAGTGAGGTTGGCATAAATGTTAGTTTTGGAGTTCAAGGTTAGGGCTAAAAAACATCAGTACACAGCCATAGACGAGGCAATACGCACGGCTCAGTTTGTCCAGAATAAATGCTTGCGTTTTTGGATGGATAACGAAAAAGTTAATAAGTATGACCTTAATAAATATTGTCGTGTATTAGCCCATGACTTTGACTTTGCTAACAAATTGAATTCACAAGCTAGACAGTCTAGTGCTGAAAGAACGTGGTCAGCTATATCTCGTTTTTACGAGAATTGTAAACGTAAGATTACTGGTAAAAAAGGGTTCCCAAAGTTCAAGAAAAATTGCCGTTCTGTAGAATATAAAACGACCGGGTGGAAATTAGATTTAACTACCAGAAAAGCTATTACGTTTACCGATAAAAATAATATCGGTAGATTAAAACTGGTTGGGACTTACGACTTAAACTTTTACCCAATTTCGTCCATTAAAAGAATTAGATTAGTTCGTCGAGCGGATGGTTACTATTGTCAGTTCATTCTCTCAGTTGATGTCAAAATAGATACCTCACCAGCCAATAGCGTCATTGGCTTAGATGTAGGATTAGAATCATTTTACACTGACCAGAATGGCAACAAAATTAATAACCCTAGATTTTTAAGAAAAGGGGAAAAGCAACTTCAAAGACTTCAAAGAAGACTGTCTAGAAAAAAGAAAGGGTCTTCTAATAGAAAAAAAGCACGGGCAAGATTAGCTAAAGCTCATCTGAAAATAAGTAGGCAACGTAAAGATTTTGCGGTGAAGTTAGCAAGATGCGTAATTCACTCTAACGATGTGATAGCCTATGAAGATTTAAAGATTAAGAACTTGGTTAAAAATCATTGTTTAGCTAAATCGATTAATGATGCTGCGTGGTATCAATTTCGTCATTGGCTTGAGTATTTGGGAGAAAAACACGGCAAGATAACTATTGCCGTACCACCTCAATTTACCAGTCAAAACTGTTCTAACTGTGGGGAGAAAGTCAAAAAATCTCTCTCAACAAGGACTCATTTTTGTGCTTGTGGTTGTCAGTTAGATCGTGACGAAAATGCAGCCCGTAACATCTTGAAACTTGGATTAAGTACCGTAGGGCATTCGGGAACTAGGCTACAAGATAGCCTAAACGCTTTGGGAGAGGATACCTCTACTTTTTCAGAAGAAATTCTGTCTTAGTAAGTAACCTCTGTGAACAAAGAATCCCTCGCTTGAGCGCGACGGGAGTGTCAAAGATAGTGATCATGTGAAGAATTCACAGAATAAAGTTCCCACAATTTTCACAATTCTACTGAGGTCGTTTCCCAAAACCGATGTCATTTAATCCCCTTTCTTTTCATGTACCCAGTCTTGATCAGATCATTGTTCCGGTATCATTAAGCCTTACCCCCAGTCAAACGGTTCTCGAAGCCGTGAAATTGATCGCCTCGATGACAAACTCGACAACCGGATCATCAGATGAATCTGGGGAAAATCAGCAGGGTAATACCGGGTTGCGGCATCGGTGTATACTGGTGATTGAAGCGGAGCAGTGGGTGGGGATTTTGGAAGAACATCACATTATCCAAGCGATCGCCTCGGGAAAAAATTTAGCAAGTTTGAGTGTGGCGGAGGTGATGACACCCCCCAAAATAAGTTTAAATTTAGATGATGATCTCAGTAATAATCTTCAGACAATATTATCCCTTCTACAACACCATCAACTCGATCAACTCCCGGTTTTAAACGCTCAAGGCAAAATTCGAGGTATTGTTACAGCCAATTGTATTTTACACCATCTCAAACCGATTAATTGCCCCAACCCCACAGAAACCGGAATGTTATCGGTTGCAGAACAAAAACCCAGTGTAGAAAACCGTCCTGAAAACGAGCTAAAACGTGAACTCGCTGAATACAAAACCCAACTCAACACCGCAAATCAACGCATCCAACAAGCGATTAATCAACGTCAACTCATCCAACGCATCGATCAGAAACTGCGATCTTCCCAACAAGAAATCCGAGCTTTTATCGCGGCTTTGACCGATTTTATTTTAATCGTTCATCTGCTAGAAAACACAGTAGAAATTCAAGATATACCACAAAACAAATTTTGTCCGACGAATCCTGAGATTATTACAGAAACAATCCGACAATTTTCTCAAAACTCTCTGAGCGAACGTTTCATTCATCCAATACGACAAGCGCTAAAGTCTCAAGAAGTGGTGAGTTTTGAGTATAACTTAAACACCCCAGACGGGATATTTTGGTTTAGTGCAAAGATTTCCCCCTTATCTGATAATAGTGTGGTTTGGGTAGCTCAAGATATTACCGAACGCAAACGAGCAGAACAAGCCCTACAACAACTAACAAACGTTCTTGAATCTCGTGTTGTTGAACGCACTAACGAACTTCAGAAAGTTAATACGAATCTCAGACAAGTATTACAGGAACGAGAACTCGCAGCCCAACAACTCCGCGACAGTGAACAAAAGTTTCGTCAGTTAGCTGAAAGTATTCGGGAAGTCTTTTTTATTTGGTCACTGGATGCGTTTGAACTGCTTTATGTGAGTCCCGCCTTTGAACAGATTTGGGGAATGTCTCCGGTGAGTTTGTATGAAAATCCCCGGTTGTGGATCGAGATGATTCATCCCGAGGATCAAAAACACATTGAAGACACGCTGTTAGCAGAATTTTCTCAAGGAAACTTTGATCAAGAATTTCGGATTATTCGCTCAGATGGAGAAATTCGCTGGATTTTAACCCGCAGTTTTCCCGTCGAAAATGAGTCAGGAATAGTCTATCGAATTGTCGGTTTAGCCGAAGATGTTACCGAACGCAGACGAGTTGAGAAGGCGTTACAAGAACGTGAGGGACAGTTGGCGACGTTGGCGGATATCTCTCCGGTGGGGATTTTTCGCACTGATATTGCAGGTCATTATCTCTATGTGAACGAACGCACCAGCGAAATTGTCGGACAACCTTTTCGGGAGTTTATGGGACAGCATTGGATGTTGATGGTACATCCGAGTGATCGCCAATACGTTGAGGATGCTTGGATAATGACTCGCAACCACTATCAACCGCTTGAGTTGGAATATAAAATTAATCGTTCCGATGGGATGATCACTTGGGTATTTGCACAGATTATTCCTGATTTTGATGATTGGGGTATCGTCAAGGGTTTTGTGGGAACGTTGACGGATATTAGCGAACGTAAGCAAATCGAGACAGAACTGCAACAGCTTAATCAACACTTAGAGGTGATGGTTGAACAGCGTACCGCCCAACTCCAACAAACCAATGAAAAACTACGCCATGAAATTCAGCAACGTCAGCAAGTTCAAGATCAAATTGCAGCAAAAGCTGATCAACAGGCGATTATTGCCGATCTCGGACAAAAAGCACTTTCAGGAATGGATTACAATCAGCTAATTCAACAGGTGATCGTTCGAGTTTCTCGTTGTCTTCGTGTTGAGTCGGCTCAGGTGCTAAATGTTCCCATTCAAGATCCAAGTTTACTGAAATTATTTACAGAAATACAGCCCAATAATGATCAACTCAACCCCTCAGACGTTTCAAACCAGACAACATCAGAAAATCTCAATATCGATTTAGTTGAACAGGCGATTTCTTTTCCTCAGAGGGATAGTAATTCTAATCTGTATGGGTTGAGTATTGCGATTGAGAGTCGGACAACTTGTTTTGGTGTTTTGAGTGCTTATACCCGTCAACAACGGGTTTTTACCCAAGATGATGTTTATTTTATCCAAAGTGTTGCCCATATTTTAGCCACAGCGATTGAACGGAACGAAACCGAGAGTCAGCTTAAGACTTCTCTCCAACAAAAAGAAGTTTTACTCAAAGAAATTCACCATCGCGTTAAAAATAATTTGTTAGTTGTTTCTAATATTCTGGAGTTTCAAACCGACTACACAGAAAATCCCGAAGTGATTAAAATTCTTCAAGAAAGTCAAAGACGCATACAGTCAATGGCGTTAATTCACGAAAAGCTTTATGAATCAACAGGATTAGATAAAATTGATTTTGGAGATTATATTCACGATCTCGTGACTCAACTTAGGGAATCCTATGATTTTAATTCACAATTAATTGAGTTAGAACTTGATGTGGAGAGGATAGCTTTAAACTTGGAAACGGCTCATCCCTGTGGTTTAATTATAAATGAGTTGGTTTCTAATGCTTTTAAACACGCTTTTCCTGATCATCGTTCCGGTAAGATTTGGGTGAAATTTGATCAAACCTCAAATCATCTTGTGACTTTAACCGTTCGTGATAATGGCATTGGTTTTCCTCAAAACATTGATTTTCGTCAGGTTGATTCTTTAGGGATGGAATTGGTTTGTACATTAATTAATCAACTTGAAGGTGAGATAGAATTAAGTCGAGATCAGGGGACAACATTTTCTCTGACTTTTAAAGAATTGCAGTATAGTCAGCGATATTAATTCCTTCAAAAAACTTCGGATTTAACTGGTGATGGGTGACGCTATGCCAACCCATCCGACAGAATAACTTCAGATTAATCGTTCGCTAAAACTGTTTTTCGCCGTCGCATTTTCCACCACATCGATATTCCAGTAATGGCTAAAAACAACAAACCTGCTGCATTAAGAAAGGGATAGCTTTTTTGAAAATCAATGTAGCCAAAATCACCTTTATGCCAACGAATCATCCAGCGAAATTGATCTTCAAAACCTCCTAATTCAGCAATTTGAAAACCAACACCTGTGATCACGGTTAACAAAATCGGTAAGATCATAATAGGGGCTAAAGAACGATGGAATTTTCTCAATAGAGTTGCATTGATAGCCATAATTTTGATCTCTTAAACAGACTTTTTTGACAGGAGAAAGTTGTTAATCTTCATCTTCTTCATCTTCTTCATCTTCTTCATCGTCTTCATCGTCTTCATCGTCTTCATCGTCTTCTTCACCTTCTTCTCCGCCTTCACCACCTTCACCGCCTTCTTCATCAGGAATTGGGGTGACTTCTTCGGTGGTTTCTCCGTCTTCGCCACCTTCGCCACCTTCGCCACCCACTTCACAGCCCGCTAATGGACTCATCAAACCGAGTAACAATGCTAAACTGACAGCTTTTTTAGTGATTTTTTTGTCTGTCATCGTAACCTCCTGATTAAATATGGTCAAGCAAAGGATCACCAATATTTAGAGTTTCTTTCTCAAAGGCGATCGCAGATTTACAAAATCTAGCACAAAATTTAGCACATTATCCTCAAAAATCTAGTTTTTGAAGATAAGTTCACAGAAAGTTCACAATCAACTTTAATTGAAATCAATTTTAAAAACAATATAAATAAATTGTTTTCTTTCTAAGACTCAAAGATAAAATCAGGTGAATGAATTCATCTCGAACCATTCCCACTTAACAGCTTCAAAGGTTTGCAGCGATCGCCAGTTCAACTCGTACAGTTGTTTCTTTATTGGGTATGCTTTCAATGATGAGTTTCCCGTCGTGTAACTCGACTAAACGCTTAACAATACTCAAACCCATTCCAGAGCCTTGTTGTTCATAAAGCTTGCGTTCAAACTGTAAATAAGCACCTACTTTTTGTATTTCTTCGGGTGTCATTTCTCGTCCTTTGTCGCTGACTAAAAGAACAAATTTGTTATCTTTGACTTCAGTTTTAACCGAAACAGGTGTACCGGGTTCAGAGAATTTAAAAGCATTATTCACCAATTCTTCAACTAATTTAGCGAGTCGGGTAGCTGCTATTTTTACAGGGGAGTCTTGCAGTTTTAGTTGTAAATCTGTTTCTCGATTAAACAGTCTGGCTTGTTCTTTAGCTGCATCAGAAATGAGCGTATCAACAGAACTCACTGAACTCTTTTGTAAAGCTTGAATTCTTTGGTTATTCGCGGAAATTAGTTCTAAGTCAGCATAGAGTAAAAAGTTGATAATCAGACGATTGAGGCGTTGGCTAGAAGTGCGAATATCTTCCAACATTTTTCGCATCTCATCAACATCGAGATCTTCTAACTCTAACAATAATAATTCGGTATTTCCCAAAATTCCATTCAAAGGTGTTCGCAGTTCGTGGGGTAAAGAATGGGTAATACTGCGCCGCAATTCATCGAGTTTGAGTTGAGATTGCTTCTCAAAGATTTCCTGCTTTTTTAGGCGAGTTTTGACTGCCTCTAATAATTCTTCTGCGGTGCAAGGTTTGGTTAAATAGTCATCTGCTCCTAACCCCATTCCTTGGCGTATATCAGTATGTTCTGCTTTAGCCGTGAGGAAAATAAAAGGAATTGTTGCAGTGGTTGGGTTGGAACGTAAGGCACTCAAAACCCCATATCCATCGAGATCAGGCATCATCACATCACATAAGATTAAATCCGGTAAATGTTCGCTGGCTTGTTGAAATCCAATGCGGCCATTTTCTGCACTGAAGACTTCAAAATCTTCAATTTCTAACAGTTCAATAATGTTATCTCGAATGGCAAACTCATCTTCAATGACTAAAATTTTACTCATAACGTTTAAGATTTTTTGAGAAGAAAGATACAGGGTAAAATCAAAACTTGTAGACAACGAATGAATAAGTTTCTACGAGTTCTAGTCTATCAACACTTTAACTCAGATTTTCCGAAGATTCAAGCACCGGAATCGTTACAGTAAAGGTTGTCCCCTTTCCGACTTCACTCTCAACGCTAATTTCACCTCTATGTAAGTCTACCGCTTGTTTAACAATGGACAAACCCAGTCCCGTTCCTTTGATATCACCCACATTAGCCGCCCGTTCAAAGCTTTGAAAGAGTTTTGCTTTGTATTCGGGGGGAAGTCCAATCCCTTCATCTCCAACTCGAAAGATAACTTTTTGGGACTCTTGAATTAGATCAAAGTGAATGGTGCCACCCTCGGGAGAATATTTAATCGCATTAGAAAGTAAGTTTCCTAATATATGATTGAGAAGCTTTTCATCTAACATTATATCTTGATCAGAATTACAGTTACAGTTAAATTCTAGCTGATGTTTTTCTGTGAGTAACACTTGAAAATTGTCGATTAAATCCGAGCCATACTGTTTCAAATTTAAAGGTGCAGGTTGTAAAACCATTTTACCTGACTCTGTGAGACTCAACATCAGCACATCTTCGAGTAACTGATTCATATTTTTGATCGCAGATTTAATGCGTTGAAAGTGTTTTATTTTTTTCTCGCTTGTCAGTTTTTGATCATAATTTTCTAAGAGGTCAGACGACATCTGAATTGCTGACAGTGGGGTTCGTAAGTCGTGAGAAGCTATTGATAGGAGTCGAGATTTTTCTTCTTTGCTTAACTGCACATTGGCTAGATTTTTTTGCATCTCGAGTTGGGTTTGATGTTTTCGCAATGCTAGCTTGATAGTCGCATGAAGTTCTCGATCTTTGTAGGGTTTTAATATATAGCCATAAGACCCTGTTTGTTCGGCTCTTTCTAGGGTACTATCATCCGCATAAGCAGTGACATAGATCACCGGAATATTGAAGCATTCATTAATTTTTTCTGCGGTCTCAATTCCATCCATTTCGCCTTTGATGACAATATCCATTAAGACTAAATCGGGTTGAGTTTCTCTAACTTGCTCTAAGGCTTTGTCACCGAAAGACACAATACCAACCACTGTATATCCTAGCTTTTGTAATTTTCGAGCTAATCCTTTAGCAATTAATAGTTCATCTTCAACAATTAAAACTTTAATTTCGCTCATAGTTAATCATTGCGCTCGGCTTAATAAAATGTTGATAGATGTATATATTGTATAAGATCTTCGATTAAAAATAGATTATATGTACATAATAATTAATTATAAAATAGATCATTTTCTCAATAAACTCTGAAGCTCTGAAGCTGATACTAATGAGACTTGTTGTGCCTGATCACATTTTTGCTTTTTCAACAAGATTAGTTGTTCGTCGGTTTCGACTCCATCTGCTATGACTTTCAGCTTTAAACGTTTAGCAATAGAAGCAATCAGATCAATTACAGTTGATTTGGGTGAGAGGGTTTGTAGCAACCTAGAATCAAGTTTGATGCTATCAATAGAGAGTTCTCCTAGATAACTAATCGTCGTATGTTCTAAATTAAACTGACTGATGATTATTTTAATTTTCATTTGTTTGATATTGATCAATTGAGCGGCGATCGCATTCAAATTTTTAGCACGGGCAATCAGATCAGCATCAATCTCTAACTCTAAACTAGATGGATTGTTCCCAAATTCTTGACAAAGATTAATGAGTTTTTGAATCATATTTTGATCCGTGAATAATGATTCTGGAAACGGCACTGCCACGTCTAAAGAGAGTCGGGAATTTTGCCAGATTTGAGCTTGTTTAACTGCGGTTTTAAGCATCCATTCACTCAGGGTTAGTGTTAAACCGGATTCAGCCATTAAATCTGAAATTTGAGCTTGAGAAATCACTCCCAATTGGGGATGATACCAATAAATAGCAGTTCCCACCCCGACTATTTTTCGTCTACGAAGATCAATTCTCGGTTGATAATAAACTTTTAATTGCTGATGTTCCCAAGCTTGACGGAAATCTGATATTAATTGAAATTGTTGAGATCGATCAAAACCAAACAGGGGACGACTATAAATTTGAGAGCGGTTTCTACCCAGTTTTTTGGCTTCTCCCATCGCAATACCCGCCTGTCGCCGTAATTCTTCTAAGGTGGAAGCATAAGGATAAAAAGCAACTCCAATTGTTGTGGTAACAGGAATCCGTTTTCCATTAATATTAAAAGGTTCACTAACTAAATTGAGTAAAGATTGAGTCAGATCTTCAACTTCAGAAGTCTGAGCGACTGGGGGTAAAATTATCCCAAATTCATCCCCATTTAAACGAGCAATTATAGTGCCTTCGATGGATTGAATAAACTGATTTAATCGTTGGGCTAACTGTTGAAGAATTAAATCTCCATTGGGATAACCAATCGCTTCATTAACCCGTTTAAATCGATCTAATCCGAGTAATAAAAACGGAACTAGATTTTTCTGTTTGTCTCGTTTGGCGATCGCTTGTTGTAAATAACCTTCGGTTTCTAAAGCCTGGAGGTTAAGTAAACCTGTGAGTTGATCATAACGTTCTAATTGTTTAATTTGTTCTTGTTGTTGAGCGGTTCGTTGCAGTCTGGCGACAATTGCTTCTAACAATTCTTTACTGCTACAAGGTTTCGTGAGATAATCATCTGCACCCAAATTCATCCCCTGTCGTAAATCGCTTCGTTCGCCTTTAGCCGTGAGGAAAATAAAGGGAATATTAGCCGTTTCTGGCTGTTTTCTTAATTCTGTTAAGACTTCATAGCCATCAAGTTTTGGCATCATTACATCACATAAAATCAAGTCAGGAATGCTCTTTTTTGCCTGTTGTAATCCTTGAATTCCGTTAATCGCTGTCTCAACTTCAAATTCTTCAATCTCTAAAAGTTCGGCAATATTTTCTCGAATTGAATCTTCATCTTCTATAATTAAAACTTTAGTCATTTTGTTAGCTTCCTTGAAAGTTTAAGCATGATTTTGATTATAGAGTTAAGCTTTTATTGCTTTCTACTAAAGCTTGAAACTCCTGAGCAGGTATAGGACGACTAAATAAATAACCTTGAATAATATCACACTGATATTGTTGCAATACATTAAGTTCGGCAGTTGTTTCTACTCCTTCTGCAACCACTTTTAAATTAAGCTGATGAGCCATTTTGATCACCGCTTCAACGATAATTTTATTTTTGGGATTTTGATCAATATTTTGGATAAAACACCGATCCAATTTCAACACATCAAAGGGAAATTGTTGTAAGTAGCTGAGAGAAGAATATCCGGTTCCAAAGTCATCAATTGCAATTTGCAATCCTAGCCCTTTAAGTTGATTGAGTTTTTGAATGGAACTGTCTTCATGCTCGACTAAAAAACTTTCAGTTAATTCTAACTCCAAACAACAAGAGGGTAAACCTTCAGCTAATAAAATTTCTAAAACTCTTTGGCGAATATCGGGAAGATAGAACTGACGCCCAGATAAATTTACAGCAATTTGGAGCATTTCTAAGCCAAGTTTATGCCAGGTTTTGGTTTGTCTACAAGCCGTTCTCAGCACCCATTCTCCTATCGGTTCAATTAAGCCTATTTCCTCAGCTAAGGGAATAAAAACCGCCGGAGAAACAAATCCTCGTTTGCTATGTATCCACCGAATCAAAGCTTCTGCACCGATGATTTTACCTGTTTTCAGATTTACTTTAGGCTGATAATAGAGCTGAAATTCATTTTGTTCTAATGCTCGTCTCAGGTCATTTTCTAAAGCAATTTGATCATCATCTTTGGTTGTCCATATTTCCTGATAACACTCATAGCGATTTCCGCCCTGTTTATAGGCATAATCGACTGCAATTTGACTACAATGGAGGAGATCATCAATTTCATCTCCATCCCGAGAATAAAAAGCAATACCAAGACTAAAGGTGATCAAAATTTCTTGGTCGTAGATAAAATAGGGTAAAGACAAGTTTTTTAAGATATTTTTAGCAATTTTAAAAACAGTATTTTCCTCCTCCTGGACTTCTAAGATAAGAATAAATTTTTCTTCATCTAAGTGAGAAATTTTTGCCTTTGAACAGAACTGATTTTTAATTCGTTCTCCGACCGCCTTGAGAAGACAATTTGTAGAATCAGATCCCCAGGCTTGATTGATTCGTCTGAATCGATCTATATTGACTGAAATAACTGGAATTAATTGGGTTTTTTCTGAAGTAATTTTGGCTTTAACTTCCTCAAATTGTTCTCTGAGTGCTAAACGATTAGGTAAATTTGTGATCGGATCAATGTAGATGAGTTTCTTAAATTCTTCTTGAACTTTCTGGACTTGATTTTGATAATATTGTTTAACTCTAGAATTTTTTTCAAGCCGCACCGTAATGGCTTTTAAAAGTTCAGTAGAGGTACAGGGCTTGCTAATATAATCATCAGCACCAAGTTCCATCCCTTTGCGGATATTAGTTCGATCTGATAAAGCCGTCATAAATATAAAGGGAATTGTGGCTGTTGACGGATGACAACGCAATTGTTCTAAAACCTCATATCCATCTAGGATAGGCATCATTACATCACATAAAATCAAATCCGGTTCGTGAGTTTGAGCCAGATGAATACCGATTTCTCCATGTTCAGCTTCCCAAACCTCAAAGTCTTCTACTTCGAGTAACTCTTTAATATTAGCTCTAATCATTTCTTCGTCTTCTATGATTAAAATTTTAGTCATTGTTCTTGAGATTGACAACATTAGAGAATTTTAAGCTAAATAATATAGAACTGTTTGATCAATTTGATTTCTGATTCCTAACTCTGTTGATCAGCATTTAAGGGGAGAATCACTATAATTTTAGTTCCTTGATTTTCTTCACTCTCAATGGTGATTTTACCGTCATGTAAGTCTACTATTTGTTTAACTAAAGATAATCCCAAACCCGTTCCTGAGATGTTACCAATATTTGTCCCTCGATAATAATTAGTAAATAAGCGATCAAGATTGCTTTTCGGAATTCCAATACCTTGATCTTGAATTTTGAAGAGTGCTTGCTGATTTTCACAGATTAGCTCAAATTTGATCTCACCCCCCTCTGGAGCATATTTAATCGCATTAGACAGTAAGTGATTGATTAATTGTTTGAGTAACATTTCATCGAATTTTCCGTCATAACTTGTACCCTGAACACTAAAAATGATTTCATGCTGATTGGTTTTTTGCTGCATTTTTTCGACTAGAACACGACAAATTTTTTCGAGATTGACAGAAGTGAAATTGATCTCTAGACTACCTGAATCTAGTTTTCCAATAATTAAAGTATCTTCTAACAAACTGGTCATTTGCTCAATTCCTTGTTTGATCCGCTGAAAATGGGTTTGCTTTTTCTCCTCAGAAATTTTGTTGCTGTAGTTTTCGAGAAGTCCGGCGGAAAATGAAATCGTTGTTAGTGGAGTTCTAAACTCGTGAGAAACTGTTGTAATAAAGCGTGATTTTAGATTGTTTAACTCCTTTTCGAGTTGTTTCATTTGTTGATCATGTTGTTGGATCATCTGTTTTTTGTCAGTTTCAAGTTGATTGATTTTTTCTTGTAACTCCTCAATAGAGGTGGGATGATTATGATCTTGATTGTCATCTTGTGGATCTAGCATGGTCAAGTTATCATCATTGATTCGATTTTGAGTTTTTTCAAAAATGATTATTTTAGAGATTGAATAAAATTAACTACAATCTCACTTGATAGATTGCTCTCTATGAAAGTCTAAATTTTGCTTCAATCTAACGCTCAGGATAAAGATTAAAAATGGGTTCTCTAGAGAGAGAGAACAGCTAATCGACTTTTTCCTCAATAGCTCTCGACTGAGCCGCCTTAAACTTTGTTTCTATTCTAGCTCAGGTTTCACTCATTAAATTTATAATTTGTTACCTCCCCGAGTTGATCGGTAGCTTGAATGTTGGCTCAAGTTAAGATTAAACTAGATCAGATAATATACCTTTAAGTTTAACTTATCAACACGATACAGAATAACAATGCTCATACAGCCCGACCCTGTACCGATCTGTTCCCAAAATTGGGATAATTTGGCAGAAGTTATAGATAGTCATCCCCTCGTGGTTGCGCCAGAAACTCCGGTTTTAGAGGCTTTGGCGAGTATGAATCATCGTGAAGATCCTTACTCACCTCAACCCTCGAGTTCTCAGAATACTTCTGTCCAGCCAGCAGAAAACCATAGCTATGCTTTGGTTATGGAAAATAATCGCTTAGTTGGTATTTTAACAGAGCGAGACATCGTGCGGCTAACTGCTTTTGGAAAAAACCTTTCTCAAGCTTCTGTGGGTGAAGTGATGAGTCCACAGGTTCAGGTTTTACATGAGGCTGAATACCCGGGATTTTTCACAGCTTTGTCACAATTGAGATCGCATATAATTCGTCATCTTCCCGTTGTCAATGATCAAGCTCAACTATTAGGAGTGATCACCCAAGCAAGCCTTAACCAAGCCCTTAAACCAGCCAATTTCTTGAAATTGCGTTTTGTGGGTGAGGTGATGAATTCTCAAGTCATTGATGCCCCTCCAACGGCTTCAGTATTAGAGATTGTCCAGTTGATGGTTCAACACCAAGTGAGTTGTATTGTGATCACTGAGACTCAAACTTGTGCTGAGGATCACAAAGTCATAAAAATTCCAGTTGGGATGATCACCGAGCGAGATATTGTTCAGTTTCAGATTTTAGGTTTAAATTGCGATCGCCTCCGAGCAAAAGAGGTGATGAGTACGCCGCTTTTTAGTGTGAAAACAAGTGATAGTCTGTTGAGCGCTCATCAACAAATGCAACAACAGAACATTCGTCAGTTAGTCGTAACAGGAGTTCAGGGCGAACTTCTGGGTTTATTGACGACTAGCTGCTTACTTTCAGTCTTCAATCCGATTGAATTGTATAGTGTTGTTGAAGTATTACAGGAAAAAGTCAGTCAACTCGAACTCGAAAAGCAAGAATTTCTCAAACAGCAACAAATCGAAACCCAACTGAGAATTCGCACCCAACAACAAGAAGCGATCGCCCAACTGAGTCAACAAGCCATTTGTCAAACTCAACTCGATCCTTTACTCACCGAAGCCGTTACTCTAGTCGCTCAAACCCTAAACATTCAATACAGCGAAATTTTTGAACTCCTCCCTCACGAAGCGACATTGTTACTCAGAAACGGAGTGGGTTGGTTTCCTGATGTAATCAAACAAGCAACGATCTCCGCCAGTTCCCAAACGATCGCGGGCTACACCCTCAGCCAAGGTAAACCCGTGATCGTTGAAGATTTACGAGTAGAAACCCGCTTTCGAGGCGCTCTTCTGCTTCACAATGCAGGGATTATCAGTGGGGCGACAGTAATTATTGCAGGAAAAGAACGCCCCTTTGGAGTTTTAGGCGTTCACTCCCCCCAAGCGCGAAGTTTCTCCCCCGACGACATCAACTTTTTACAAGCGATCGCCAATATTATCGCCTCTACTATCGAACGATTAGAAACAGAAAAAGAACTCAATAAATTTTTTAATCTGTCTGTTGATTTATTTTGTATCGCCGGAGCAGATGGCTATTTTAAGCGCATCAACCCTCAATTTACAAATTTATTGGGCTACAGTGAAGCGGAACTGTTGTCTCAACCCTTATCTAACTTCGTTCACCCTGAAGATCGAGATAAAACCCAATCCGAATTAGAAATTTTAACCCAAGGAATTCCCTCTCGAAATTTTGAAAATCGCTACCGATGTAAAGACGGTTCCTATCGTTGGTTATCTTGGACTTCAACACCGCTTGAAGAAGGCGTTGTCTATGCTGTCGCCCGTGATATTACCGATCGCAAACAGTTTGAACAACAGCTACAAACCAGCCAAAAACGCTACGCCACCCTCGCCGAAGTCTCTCCTGTGGGGATATTTCATACCAACAATCAAGGGGAATGTCTCTATGTGAACCAACGGTGGTGCGAGATCGCCGGGTTGAGTCCCTCTGAAGCGCTGGGGAGCGGTTGGAGTCGGGCCATTCATCCCAAAGATCGAGAACGGGTTTTTCACCAATGGTATGAAGCGGCTCAACACAAGAAACAATTTCAGTGCGAATATCGGTTTCAGCGTCCTGATCATACAACAGTCTGGGTTTATGCTCAAGCCACAGCAGAACGCAATCCCACTGGAATGATTGTCGGTTATGTGGGGACAATTACCGATATTAGTGAACGCAAACAAGCCGAACTCGCCCTCCAACGTCTCAATCAACAGTTAGAAGAAAGGATACAACGACGCACCGCTCAATTACAAAAAACTAATCAGCAACTCTTAAAAGAAGTTCGAGAACACCGACAAACTGAAGCAGAACTTCAACAAAGTCAGCACTTTATCCAAAGTGTTGCTGATGCGACACCAAATATTATTTATATTTACGATATTATCGAGCAACGGAATATTTATGTTAACCGAGAAATCGAGATTATCTTGGGTTATACTCGCCAACAAATTCAAGCCATGGGCGATCAACTATTTTTGAATATTATTCATCCCGAAGATTTAGCCAAATTTCCCGATCATCACCTCAAATTTGACACCGCTAAGGATAATGAGATTATTGAAATTGAGTATCGAGTGCGGGATGTTCAGGGAAATTGGCATTGGTTACTCAGTCGAGATACCATCTTTGCTCGTACCCCAGAGGGAAAACCCAAACAAACCCTCGGTGCTGCATCGGATATTACCAATCGCAAACAAACAGAAGAACGATTACGGTTGAGTGAAAAAGCGATCGCCGCCAGTAGCAATGGAATTGTTTTAGCCGATGCTCGTTTGGAAGATCATCCGATTATTTTTGTTAATCCCGCTTTTGAAAAAATCACCGGATATTCAGCCTCAGAAATTGTCGGGAGAAATGCCCGTTTTCTGCAAGGATCGGATAACAATCAACCGGAACTTGAGCGATTACGGGAGGCTCTCAAAAATCAAGAAAGCTGTACGGTTATACTTCGTAATTATCGCCAAGATGGGAGTTTATTTTGGAATGAATTAAACCTCTCGCCGATTTTCGATGAACGGGAAAATATTACCCATTATTTGAGCATTCAAAACGATGTTACCAAGTCAAAAATCGCCGAAGAAGAACTGCGAAAACAGCTAGAGCGAGAACAACTCATCAAAACCGTAACTCAACGGATTCGAGAATCTTTAGAACTCAATGAAATTCTTAATACAACCGTTACCGAAGTTAAGCAGGTTTTAGAAGCCGATCGAGCCTTGATTTATCGGATCTATTCAGATGGAACTGGAGAGGCGATTGCAGAAGCGGTTAATCCTGATTTGACTGCTATCCTCGATCAAACCTTCCCCGAAGAAACATTCCCCGCAGAAATATATGACGATTATATTCAGGGTAAAGTTGGCATTATTTCTGATATGGAACAGGATGAAGTTTTACCTTGTTTGGTAGAATTTGTACAGCAATTTCAAGTCAAAGCTAAAGTTGCAGTGGGGATTATTCAAGAAAATAAACTCTGGGGATTGTTGATTGTTCATCACTGTTCGAGTCAGAGACAATGGCTCTCAAAAGATATTGATTTACTCAAACAACTCGCTAGTCAGTTGGCAATTGCTATCAAACAATCTCAACTCTACAAACAGCTACAAACCGAATTACAAGAACGTCAACAAGCAGAACAAGCTTTATTATTAAGTCAGGAACGATTACAATATTTGCTGTCTTCGAGTCCGGGTATTCTCTACAGTCTTGAAGCCAAAGGAGATTACCGCACAACCTTTGTCAGTGAGAATGCTTTAACTGTTTTGGGTTATGAATTTTCAGAAATTCTCCAACCGGGATTCTGGTTTGAGCATCTTCATCCTGATGATGTCTCCCGCATTTCAACTATCGGATTAGCTCCTTTATTTGAGCAAGGATATTACAGTCACGAATACCGTTTTCTAAAGGGTGACGGGACGTATCGTTGGATTTATGATCAAATGAAATTAGTCCGAGATGCTGCGGGTCAGCCCTTAGAAATAATTGGATATTGGATTGATATTAGCGATCGCAAACAAGCAGAAAAACAACTAATTAAGCTTTCTGAACGCTTACAACTGGCGATTAAAGCTGGAAATATTGGAATTTGGGAATTAGATCTTGTCAATAATGTTTTAACTTGGGATGAGCGGATGTATGAACTCTACGGAATTAAAGCCACAGATTTCGAGAATGTTTATGAAGGTTGGAAACAGAGAGTGCATTCTGAGGATCGAGATCGAGCAGATTTTGCGATTCAACAAGCATTACGAGGGCAAAAGGAATATGATATTGAATTTCGAGTTAGGCATCCTGATGGTTCGACTTACTACCTCAAAGCCGATGCTATTATTCAACGCAATCAAGCAGGTGAAGCTGTACGGATGACGGGGATTAACTATGACATCAGCGATCGTAAACAAGCCGAACAACAGCTAAAAGCGACAAACGAACAATTACAAGCGGTTCTCAATGCCGTTCCGGGGTTTGTTTCTTGGGTTAGTTCCGATCTTCATTATTTGGGAGTAAACCGCCAACTCGCAAGAGCGATGAAGTTATCTCCGGAAGATTTTATCGGTCAAAAAATTGGATTTTTAGATTCTTATTCGTCTACGTTTAGCCAATTCTTTATTCAGTTTTTCAAAGATCGGAATAGTCATAATCGTCAACGAGTTTTAGAAGTCCAAGTTAAGAATGAAAGCCGATTTTATTTACTTGTTGCTCAGAAATACAATCAAGATCGAGCAGCAATTTTAGTCGGAATTGACATTACTGAACAAAAACAAATAGAAGAACAACTGCAAGCAACCACTTCTCACCTCAGCACCCTGATTGAAAATTTACAGTTGGGAGTTTTGGTAGAAGATGAAAATCAGCAAATTGTTTTAGCGAATCAAACCTTCTGTGATTTGTTAAAAATAAAAGAGAATCCTAAAACTCTGATCAGACATAATTTTTCTAACTTGACTGAGGACTCTCAACATTTGTTTTCCGATCAATCCCAATTTATCCAACGATATCAAGAGATTATTCATCAAGGAGAAATTGTCATCAATGAAGAACTAAAAGCCTCAGATCAAGGAACATTTGAACGAGATTATGTTCCGATAAAAATTGATCAACAATCTCAAGGACATCTATGGATTTATCGCGATATTAGCGATCGTAAGCAAGCAGAAT
>Ga0207419_1001114_pt1 | contig 21299 bp, 9 predicted proteins | sample ElkSloMetagenome_4_FD_184723 | JGI IMG/M metagenome (GOLD analysis project Ga0207419, IMG submission 184723) | Hot spring microbial communities from Elkhorn Slough, Monterey Bay, USA - MD2A (version 2) | ecosystem: Environmental > Aquatic > Marine > Intertidal zone > Estuary: Microbial mat ...
CGGTGTAGGTGGATCTGTCGGTGTAGGTGGATCTGTCGGTGTAGGTGGATCTGTCGGTGTAGGTGGATCTGTGGGCGTAGGTGGATCTGTCGGTGTGGGAGGTGTGGGTGTGGGTGTGGGAGGTGTGGGTAAATTATCGAGGGAAACGGAAACAAACTTATCTTCACTCAAGCTTCCACTATCAACCCCTAGCAATACGGCTAAAAATTCTCCTTCTTCGCCGCGACGAATAATCGTATCTCCGGCGTTTTCGCTGCTTTGAGAAATATCAAGATCGCTGAAGTTCAATCCTCCGGCTAACCCAATAAAGTCATCGGGTTGAAAGTCTTGAACAATATTAGCTTCTTCAATACTTTGACCCCCTGTTCCTTCGGCGATCGCAAAGGTATCACTTCCAGTCCCCCCTGCTAAGGTATCGGCGCCTTCTCCCCCAAACAAAAAGTCTGATCCGAGTTCACCGGAAATTTGGTCGTTTCCTTCTCCGCCCAAACCCGTATCGGAACCGGTGCCGGCAAAAATGGTATCATTGCCGAGATCGCCGAGTAACGAGTCGGCGCCATCATTGCCAAATATCAGGTCTTCGCCACTGCCGCCATAAACGCTATCATTGCCTTCATCGCCCCAAGCGACATCATTATCTTTATCGCCCAAAACGAGGTCATCATCTAAACCTCCCCGTAGAGAGTCGTTGGCTTGTCCGCCATACATCACGTCTCGACCTTGACCGCCGAGTAGAGTATCTTCGCCTAAATTCCCAAATAAACCATCATCGCCATCTTCGCCCACTAAGCGATCGCTTTGTTTTCCACCGTAGATTTGATCATTGCCTGTTCCCCCTTCCAACGTATCATTATCGGTGTTTCCAAACAGAAAATCAATGCCTTCGCTGCCTTGAATTTGGTCATTTCCAGCTAAACCAAAAATGCTGTCATTTCCTTCTAAACCATCAATCACATCTTCACCGGATGAGCCTGTGATGCTATCATCTTCGACAGTTCCTTTGCCAATGCCTTCGATCAAAATCGGCAGATCTTGAGGAATAACATTAATCACGACTTCAGCTAAGTCTGTAGCGGTGCCGTCAGTGACGGTATAACTAAAGCCATCTAGACCAAAAAATTCGCGGTTGGGTTCGTAGGTAAAGATTCCAGCCCCGGCAAATGCTAGTGTACCATTTTGGGTCTGTGTGAATGTCCCAATATTGAGAGTATCTCCATCGGGATCTATATCATTTTCTAGGACGTTAAAGAAGACGGGATCTCCCTGCTTTGTCTGAAATTGATCGTTGACTGCATCAGGGGGTTGATTGGGTCGGAGGGTATCATCCCCGCCTCCACCATCTCCACCACCATCTCCACCACCATCACCATCTCCACCTCCTCCGGTGGTATCATCTCCACCACCGCCATCATCGCCGCCATCATCGCCGCCATCATCGCCGCCATCGTCACCACCATCATCACCGCCACCGCCACCGCCACCGCCATCATCATCATCCTCCATAGCAAACGGAGGAAGGCTGGTTAATGAGACAAACTGAATACCTGTTACTCCTCCGGGGAGAGTTGTCCCAAAAATCTCCTCAATTTCAATATCTTCTTCAAATTCTAAGCCTTCATTTTCAATCCGGTTTGAGAAGTTGAACGTCTGAAAAACACTTTGACCTCCGCTTGTAAATTCGGTTTCAGTAATCTCAATTAGAATAGGTAGATTTGTAAATGGATTAACAATAACATTCCCATCCCGACCGACAAGATCTGCTGCAACTGTGGTGAAACCTACCCCTACACTGGTCATAATTTAACCTCCTATTAATTTACCTAAATTAACTGACTCATTTGTGAACATTAATTTCACGATTTTTTGTTGGAAGTCTCTCGAAATTATTATTCTTCTAGATTTTTGATTGAGAGAGGAAATCAAAACCTTAGACAAAATTAAATTGTGATTGTTACTGAATTAATTCTCAGTGTTTTAGATGAATTGGCAATCAAGATTTATTGGTTTTCTCAAACTCTATCCTGATTCACGATTTCAAGACTGAAAAAATTAGTCAGGGAAATTGACAATTTTGTAGGGATCTAGATTGATCGATCACGTAAAAAAGTATATCTCTAGCTTTTTTAAAAAATACTAAAACTTTATGAGGTTGCTTGAGGTCAATTAACCTTTTAATGTTAATCATTATTTTGAAGTCTGCAAGTCTGATTGAACAAAAAATCGGCACGAGGGAGGATTAAACGAGTCTAAACCCAGAAGGGGAAAGTCAACAAAATTATGAGTGATGAATTATAAATGAGAAATGATAAATTATTTTGATTCATAACTCAGTTAACTCATCGAATCTGATTGTACTTGGCGGTAAGACAATCAGTTGTGATAATGCAGCCTAAATAAAGATTTAATTCCCCATCAACAATCCTCAATTCTTACACAGTTTCTAGTGTTCCCAATTTACCCTACAAAGACATCAACTAAATTTAAGTCACACAAAGCATGAACAAGAGGTAAAAGTGGGCCGAGTTGGTCTTGACCATTAACAGCAAGATCGCTATGACAAAGATACAAGCGATCGCAAACTCGACTCAACAAATCTAGCAGAATTCGATGCAATCGTTGTGTATCAGCATTGATCTGATCTTCCGGTGTCCATAAATCTCCCGCCCATTCTTGCAAAAACAAAGGCGCACCCCATAGGGTACTCGCTCCCCCACTCAACCACAAGGGCGATCCTACATCCAGCCAAAAATGATAACGATGGGAGGTGCGGTTGGCGCGATATTGAAAAATTGTGGCTAAGGTTACAGCCTCCGTCGGAATAACAGGTTTCACGGGATAGGGATTTGCACTGACCACTCCCCGTCGCAACAGTTGAATAAAAGAACGAATGGTTTCGCTAGATGTCTCTGCGGCTGGGTGTGGGTGGAGTCTGGCGTCTACTTCCCAATAATGAATAGCGGTTTCCATCAATTCTCGTAATACGGCGAGTTGATCGGATGGTAGAGACTGGGTAGGGATGAAAAAGCGTTGAATGGCGCGATCAAGCAAAGAGACGGGACTGGGAATCAGACGTTGTTGATATTGTTGGCGTTGTTGGTTGATCCACTGCAAAATCTGATTGTAGGTTTGAGTGGCGCTATATCCTAATCTATCCCAACGGGGAAACGCTTTAACCTCTAGCAGTGTGGGTTGTTGAGGATGGGGACGAAAACAATAATCAGCCAGTAAACCCGCTCGGACTGGATCAATCGTTGATAAGGGTGGCGAGGGCAATTCCTCTGACTGTTTAGCGGGGTCTGAATGCCGCTTCACTCCACTTAAAACCACTAACATTTCGGCGATCGCTTCTCGTTCGACTAACCGCCCTAAATCGGGATAGACGAGGGCTAACAGCGTCAACAATGCCCGAACTAAAGGAGAACTCAATAAAGGTCGTTGTTCTTGAAGCGAGTCTACAGCGATTCCCTGATGACTTAAAATTTCTCGTAGGGTATAGCGAGCGATCGCATCTAAACCTGGCCCAATCACAGCGATCTCTTGAGGCTGAACCTGTTGGGTGTCAACGGCTTCAATAATGGCTTCAGCAGTGCGCCGGAGTAAATCAGCCCTCGACTGGGTTTTAATCAAACGAACATCTGATTCTGATAATGAGTAGAATAGTTCGGCGAGTCCAATATTGTTGTCGATTACACTACTAACAATCGGTTCAAAAAGCTGCGGGGCTAAACCGGAGGACAAATCCAAAGATTCGATCTGACAACGAGATTGTAACTCGGCGAGATCGTTGGGATCGGCGCCGAGCCCTAAGCGAATTGATCCGGTGGGGTTAAAGGTAAATGCTCCCATTTTTCCGTTTTCTAAGAGAAACTCAAACAGATGGCGCATAATGGCGGGATATTCATCGACATCATCAGCCAAAACCATTTGATAGCGACGAATGAGGTGTTGTTGATAGGTGGGATGATTTAACAAATGCCAGTAGAGTTCTGTGACAATACTGTAGGTGAGAAATCCCCGATCTAGACACCAATTTCGCCAACGAACGAGCAATTGACCGATGCAGGAATAAAGGGAATCTGATCCGTCTGACGAGCCAAATCCTTGTGCTAAAATTCGAGGAATTTCGGCAACAGATTTACCGCTCATCGCTGCAAGCTGCATTAAGTCGAGGGTTTGACGCACGATCCGATCCGGGCTGACTCCTGCTCGGGCGAGTTGGCCGCTTTCGAGTTCCTGACTCCAAAGCAGGGTTGCAAGTTCCTGCTCGGTTTCGGGGCGTAGTCTCACCGGAAATTGAGCCTTGAGGTTCAACGACTGCACCAGTAACGGCCAAAATAGAGTGACTTCATCCTGCAATAAACCCAACGGTGTTGTTGAGTGAAATGCGGAGAGTTCGGGGCGAGTTTCCCAGATGCGATCGAGGAGAATCAGTCGGTTGTCACTATTTGCGGCTAAGATTAATGCTGTCACTCGTTGAGGCTGTCTTTGTTGTAGAGCGGCTTTTGACTTGCTGATCGGGGGAACTGTTGAGATCAGATCAGACTGGTGATCAAGACTCCAATTCCCAAACTGCTCGATCAAGCGAGTTGTTTTGCCACTGCGAGTTTTTCCTGTTATCCACACAGACAAAGCGCCCACAATTCTATCTATAAATTTGTTAAGATCCCCAACACATTAGCACGTTCTTCCTCTGCTTAACATTTGCTAGCACTTGATTATGAAAACCTCGACCTGGACTCAGATTCAATACGCTCTGCGTCGTGCCAATAGCTGGTTTAAAGACACGACCGATCGGGCTTTAGATCAAGCTTATGATGCTGCTTTGAGAATTAAGGCGATTGAAGATGAACATTTTTACGGTGGAAAGATTACAAAAGACTCAACTGATTATAGCGATCGCGTTTTGTCTTATTTTGATTCTGAGCTAAAAAAATGTCTGAATATTATTCAAACTCGTTTGGTTGTTTTTAACACCAGTCGTTCAATTTTTGGCTGGTCGGAACCGTTGAATTCTAACGAAATGAATGGCTCGCTGCCTTCGGATTTGTCGATGGATGATTTGAAATTACCGAATCATGTTTCTCTCATTTGTGAAAAACTGGATTTTATTGATTCGGTGATTGGTAAGTATTCTCCATCAAAGCCTCGACCTAAACCCCCAAATAAACCTATTGAATCAACTTCTCCGGTTGAAATTAAAAACAATTCACAATCGGTTTCGCTCGCTAAGAGTATGAATGAAGAAAATACTCCTGTTCTCAATGAAAATCCTGAGACGATGAAATTTTCTAATTCATCTAATTCCGACAAAAAAAAGCTACCCGATGAACTCACAACGGGTTCAGAAACGAGTTTTTTACCTCGCTCTCTTTTGCGAACAGTCGGCCGGATTCGTCGCGAGTTGAATCCTGAATCGGAAGAAGAAGTGATTAAAAATTATCGTAAATCTAAAGTTAAAACGATTATTTCAGTGCGGTTTATTTTACTTCTCATTTTAGTTCCGCTTTTAACTCAACAACTCGCTAAAAATTTTGTCGTTGGACCGATTGTTGATACTTTTGTTTCCGAGCAAGAAAATGCTCAAATTTTTATGAATCTTGATTTAGAAGAAGAAGCTTATATGGAGTTACACCGTTTCAAAGAACGGTTAGAGTTTCAAAATATGATCGGTTTAGCACCGCAAATAGAACCGGAACAAATAGAAGAACAAGTTAAAGAAAAAGCTATTGAAATTGCTGAGGAATATCTAACATTAGGCAATGCTGCTATTAAAAATATATTTGCGGATTTGTTCTCAGTGATTACTTTTGTAATTATTATCTACACCAATAAAAGAGAATTAGAAATCCTAAAATCTTTTCTCGGCGATCTGATTTATGGTTTAAGTGATAGTGCAAAAGCTTTTATTATTATTCTCCTAACTGATATGTTTGTGGGGTTTCACTCTCCTCACGGATGGGAAGTTATTCTTGAGAGTATATCAAGACATTTTGGACTCCCGGAAAATCGAGATTTTAACTTTCTATTTATTGCTACTTTTCCCGTCATTCTAGATGCGGTGTTTAAGTATTGGATTTTCCGCTATCTCAATCGTAGTTCACCTTCTGCTGTTTCGACTTACAAGACAATGAATGAGTAATCATCTTTAAACAAGGTATAAGATTCATTAAAATAGAGGAGGAACAATAATGTTAAACTACTAAAAGCAATTCAATTTATAAAAATGAGGCAATGTCTGCAACTAATGTATTAGGGAATGAACTAGAAGTCTGTTGTACTTCTCCGATGACAGGATTTTATCGGGATGGAATCTGTAATACAGGTTCGGGTGATATGGGCGCTCATGTTGTTTGCGCTCAACTGACAGCAGAATTTTTGGAGTTTTCTCGCTCCCGAGGAAATGATTTGATGACTCCCAATCCTTTGTTTAAATTTCCCGGTTTGAAACCTGGAGATTGTTGGTGTTTGTGTGCTTTACGTTGGAAAGAAGCTTTTGATGCAGGAGTTGCGCCGCTTGTACGCTTAAAATCAACTCATGTACTTGCTTTAGAATATGTCACCTTAGAAGAACTAAAAGCCCACGCACTTGATGCTTAAATGCTAACAAGTTAAACCATGTTTTTTGGACTCAGTAGAACGAAAATATCACGTTCTGCTAGTCTTTATTATTGTTCTTTTAATTCTATCATAGTGTTTAGAAATTTTCTCCAGAAAATCAACTTACAGACTTCCCTAATTTCACTGCGAAGAATATTATTATTCTCTTTTATTATTCAAACTTTAGCAACATTAGTCATTGTAATTTTTCTACAAAAATCGCGACTTCTAGAGAACATCAATAATTATTATATTGATGAAACAATAATCCTTAGTTTTGTGGGGCTATCGACGGCGATATTTGCTGCTATTTTAATCTCTCATTGGATTGCTAAAGCTTTAGGTAAACTGAGTCAAGCTACCTCAGAAATTGCTGAGTTAAACCCAGAGTATTCTCTGGAAAAGTTTAAAGATTTTAGAATAAAAGAAATCCAAATTTTAGCGAACTCTTTTACTCAAATCATCAAACCGTTAAAGACTTCATGTGAACAGTTAGAACAAAAAAACAAAGATTTAGAACTTAGAATCCAACAAAGAATAGCAGAACTACAGCAATCCGAAGAAAAATTTAAAAAAGCTTTTCAAAAATTACCCTTAGCGATCAAACTTAGTTCTCCAGAAGATGGTAAAATTATTGATGTCAATGAAAGCTTTATTCGACTGATTGGTTATTCTAAATCAGAACTGATTTATCGAAGTATTTTAGAGCTAAATATTTGGGATAATCTTGAAGAACGCACTCATATTATTCAATGCTTAAAACAGCATCAAAGAATTGAAAATCAAGAACTCCAATGGCGAACAAAGACAGGAAATCTGATTGATGTCGAAGTATTTGGAGAACAGATTGACTTAGGTGGAAAACCTCAAATTTTATGGGTTGCTTCAGATATTACTCAGCGTAAGCAAGCACAGAAAAAGCGAGAACTGCGTAAAGTACATTTACAATTTCAGCAAGTAGTGATGATGGAATTGTTTCAATGTTCAGACATTCATAATGGTAATTTACAAGCAGCACTACAAACGATCACTCAAATTGCTGCTCATACTTTAAATATTCAGAGAGTCGGAATTTGGTTTTACAATAAAAAACACTCAAAAATTTACTGCGTAAACCTGTATGAACTCTTACTAAACAAGCATTCTAACGGTCAAGAAATTTATATTTCTGATTATCCAAACTATTTCAAAGCAATTGAAACTGAACAATTAATTGCGGTTAAAAATGCTCAAACTGATCCTCGAACTCAAGATTTTTGTGAAGCTTATCTCCTTCCCTTGGGAATTATATCAATGATAGATATTCCGATTTTTTCGGGGAATAAAATCGTTGGAATAATCTGCTTAGAACATATTGGATCTCCGCGAACTTGGCAATTAGAAGAACAAAACTTTGCGACTTATTTAGCTTATATTACCTCTTTAGCTTTAGAAACTCGTGATCGCACGAAAGCGGAAACAGCATTGAGACAGAGTGAAGAAAGATTTCGTCAACTAGCAGAAAATATAGAAAGTATTTTTTGGATGATCGATCCTCAAAAACAGCAAACCATTTATGTTTCTCCTGCTTATGAAAAAATCTGGGGTCGTTCTCGCCAAGAACTCTACAATCAACCTCTATCTTCTCTCGCTGAAGGAATTCATCCACAAGATCGAGAGTCAGTTTTAAGAAAAATCACTCAAAAGTTTCAATCTAATCAAGATTTAGAATATCGAATTATTCGTCGCATCGGTGAAATTCGCTGGATTCGCGATCGCTCTTTTCCCATCCGAAATGAAGCCGGAGAAATTTATCGAGTTGCGGGAATTGCCGAAGATATTAGTGAACGTAAACACGCTGAAGCGATACTTCAGCATCGAGTGGAACTCGAACAACTTGTCACCAGTATTTCCACCCAATTTATTAATCTGAATGCTCACGAAGTTGAGAGTGGAATTCAAGCCGCCTTACACCGAATTTGTCAGTTTATGCAGGTTGATTGTGGTTATCTATTTTTAGTTTCAGAAAATGGTAAGCAGATCATAAATACTCATCAATGGTGTGCAACTGAAATTGAATCGAAATGCCATTACTTACAAAATTTTGAGGTTGAATATTTTCCCTATGTCCTCGAAAAGCTGAGAAATTTTGAAGTCATCAATATTACTAATACTGAGGATCTTCCTCTCGCTGCAAGTCGGGAAAAAAATACCTGGCTAAAACAATCAATCCAATCGATTCTCTGCGTTCCAATGGTGTCTCGTAATCAACTCTTTGGGTTTATAGAATTTAATGCGATTCGTCAGCCTAAAACTTGGACAGAAGCCAGTATTAATATTCTCAAATTAATTGGTGAAATTTTTGTCAGTGCATTAGAACGTCAACGAGTTGAGGAAACATTACGACTCACTCAATTTGGCGTAGATCGAGCCATTGATGCTGTATTTTGGGTTGATCAAAATGCTCGTTTTTTATATGTCAATGAAGCCGCTTGTCAGTCGCTGGAATATTCTCGAGAAGAACTCCTACAAATGACAGTTCACGATATCGATCCTGACTTTACCCCAGAAGTTTGGCTCCAACATTGGCGAGATATTCAATTACAAGGTTCTATGACTTTTGAAAGTCGTCATCGCACCGCTTGTGGTCATCTTTTTTCGGTTGAAATTACCGTTAATCATCTTATATTTGGAATGCGAGAGTTTAACTTTTGCTTTGTGCGAGATATTAGTGAACGCAAACAAGCTGAAGAACAAATGCAAGCTTCATTAAAAGAAAAAGAAGTCTTATTACGGGAAATTCATCACCGAGTAAAAAACAACCTTTATATTATTTCTAATTTACTCGATTTACAATCATATTCTATTCAAGATGAAAGTTTACTGTCTTTATTTTCTGATAGTCAAACCCGCATTCAAAGTATGGCATTAATTCACGATCAACTCTATCAATCAACGGATTTAAGACAAGTTAACTTTGGAGATTATATACATCGTTTAGTTGAAAATCTGTTTTTCTCATTGAGTGACACTCAAGGGTTAGTGAAATCAGTGATTCATGTAGACCCTATTCTAATTAACTTAGAAACTGCTATTCCCTGTGGTTTATTAATCAATGAATTAATTACCAATGCTTTAAAACACGCTTTTCCTAATGGTCGTTCTGGAGAAGTTTATGTTGAATTTTATCAAGATTTAGAAGACAAACTTTACTTAAAAGTTTGGGATAACGGTGTAGGAATTTCACCGGATATTGATTGGGAAAATTTAACTTCATTAGGACTAAAGCTTGTACAAATTTTATCAAAACAGTTGAGAGGAACTCTAAAGTTAAACTCTAATAAAGGAACTTCTATTGAGTTGATTTTTTCTCAATTGCAGTACAAATCACGATTTTAAATCCTGAGATGAAAGACTTCAAACTGAAATGTTTAATCAGGTTGACGTAACGCTCGACGCGCCAATTTTGCGTAGGTTTTAACCGTTTCATAGGGCATTTCTAAATCTACAGCGATTGCTTGTAAAGATTCTCCATCCTCCCGACGAGCTAAAATAGTTGCCCAAGTTTCTGCTATTTTTTGAGTGCGAGTTCCTCCTGTCCGTTTTCGTTGAGTTGTAAACTGTTCAGCTAACTCGGCAATCCGTTCACCTAATTGTTGTGAATGAGTTGAAATTTTTTCTGTTGCTTCAATCTGCCATTGATAACGGGTTTGTCCTAAACCAAAAGTTGTTTTATGTCCTGTTCCACAGTAGGGTGCAAACCGCCCTAAAGCATAAAATAATTGTTGGTTTTGGGGAGAAGCTAAAGAAGATTTTTTTGATAAACCTAATTCAATTGCTCCGGTAAAACCTGTCACCATTCCTCGTTTTCCTGCTGCAACTTTTGTCGAAGCAATCTGATGACGCCGAATAATCACGGACTCATCTACCCAGTCTAAAAAAGACTCTTGTTCAACAGGAAGATTAGAAAAATAATTCCAACGGCGTAGATAACTATGAAACAAATTTGTAGGGAGAGGTAAGGGAAAATGATGACCTTTGCGCCGAAAACTGGTTGGACTCACAAAACTTAGATTAACCTGAGCAGGTTTGGGGATGGGTGCATCAAGAAGTTGACGATAAGTTGTTGGGGCTAAGGCAATTTGACAAGATTGAATTGTTAACGGTGCATTTCGTAATTCAACCTGGGTTGGTAAACATTGAACCCACTCTGCTAACCACTGCACAACGGGCTGAGATAAAGCGGTAATAGACCAAAAATAAGTCTGCTCGGGTTGTAATTGTAAGTGTTTTCCCGACATTTTTAGCGCACCTTCCAACGCTGAAATTGTAAAGGGTTTTTCCGACTCTCCATCGTGGAGATAAGCTGATAAATCGGGGCTTGTTTGTCGCACTTGGTCGAGAAACCAGGCATGAAGTCCGATAGTATATTGAGGATACAGTAAATCTGCACCAGTCGGACGCAGAGCCAAAACTAATCCCACTAATTCAGTGTCAGCAGACCAACTTAAGGAAGTGTTTTTTTTAAAAGATCGTTTCACGCATTGAAGCCCTCATAAAAAAGTAATCTCCAACTTAGTATAAACTGTTTTTTATCATTTCAATAGAGTGTTGAGCAAGTCCAACAAATCGACCTAGATTAAAATGTAACGATGTAAATGCTCTGTGAATTGCTGATAAAAGTCATGCTTAAAGTCTAGTTCACTATCCTTAATGAACTTGTCCGGGGGATTTCACTTTAAAAGTTAAATTAAGTAACCTCGCTGTAATCCATAATTCACTCCTCCTTCCCACGAAGGGGAACTCAAAAATTCTCTAACTGTTTCAAACAGGTGGATGACAACATCTGAATAAATTGGATTTTTCACATAAGTTTCTAAGTATCGAAATTCACGATCTGTATTTTTCTGTTTTCTGAGTACATAAACCTGATCAATCTGGTATTTTCTCAAATTAACTGCATTAGTCAGTTTTAACCATTCTGCTACTACGATATAAAGTGCATTGGGATTCTTATTTTTCAATTGAACTGCTGCTGTTGACGCATCTTGTAGCATCGTTTTATCTAAATATGTTTTACATTCAACTGCTACTGCCGGAATATCCCAACTATCTTGTTCCCTTTCTGTCTGTCCACGACACTGTAATGTAGCATCAACGTGTACACCAATTGCAAAATCATGATCTTTTCTCTCAATCAAGGCTTGCGGAGATATCAGCATATTTCTATAGCTAGATGGCAAAAAGAAAATATCTTTAAAAGAATGTGATTTACCGATTAAGGCATATTCTGAGAATTCAGAAACTAGATCTTTAAAGAGATAATACATAAATTCTTCCAGCACTGTCGAATGTAGATTTGATCGGGAGTCAAATTTTTCAGCATATTTTTGCTGATCGATGAAATCTTTATAATCATTAAGATAATTTACTCGACACTCTAATATATGTTGATCTTCATTATTTTTTTCAATAAGGGGGCCTTTAAGCGATGTGTTTTGTTCATGCCACTGCTGATATTTTATTCTAATCTCTGACAAATATTGCTTTGAAATATCATCTTTATACTTTGTTTTATGATTTTCTTTTTGAGATAGATTTGCACCATGTGGTAGCATTTTAAAGCCTCTATATTACACTGCTTTTTTAAAATCGTCTTTTGAATTAGATAACTGTTGAAATAAATGGTGAGCTATCTGTTTAGCTAAAAGTGGAGGCACAGCATTACCAATTTGATTATACTGACATAAAAATTTTTCATTTTCTCGCCCTTCTCTAGCTAATAACTTATGACTTACAACAGTAGGTTTTCCCATAAAGACATAGTGATCTGGAAATGATTGAATTCTTGCTCCTTCCCGAGCAGTAAAATTACGATTAGAATGAGGATGTACAAAATTCGCATAAAAAGAAGCTGGCAATGTGTGACATGGACGAGAAGGGTGAAGACGGCGATTATTTTGATCATAAATATGATCGGCTATCTTTTCTGAGTTTCGTCTGCGAGGTCTTAGGTGATAAGGAACATTAGAACAAGAATCTCCCCACGACATAGAAGTGAAGCGTTCTACCATGCGTTTTGTGTGATTCATAGCCTTATGATTATAAAGTAATTTGCAGTTTACCCGAAGTCTTTTCTGATAGTCTGTTTGAGGAGGTTTACTGTAACTCATCTCCTCGGCACCTTCACCTGCTTCTAGATTTGGTAAATCAGAAATTGCATCCCAAAGGGTAGGACAAGATAATAATGAGTGTTCCCAAAAAGATAACTGAGTTTGTGAAGCTATTGTGTGAGTTGGGGGTGGAAATGGATGAGTAATTTTAACTTTAGATGCTACGATGAATAAACGGCGACGAATTTGGGGAATTCCATAGTCTGTTGCATTCAGTATACTGTAATCAACATGGTATCCAAGATCAATAAGTTCTTTCTTAATTATTTCTATTACTGCTTGTTCATTTTGAGTTTTTATCTTGACTAAGTTAGGAACATTTTCCATAATCATTAAGTCTGGTTCAAAAATACGACCAAACCTAATAAATTCTTGAAATAAAGTATTTCTCGGGTCTTTTGCATCTCCTGTACCTTGACGACAAACAGAGAAACCTTGACAGGGAGGGCCTCCAATAATAATGTTAGGTTTATTAGACTTAAATATACGAATTGCTTCTTCATCAGAGATTGTTTGTATATCCCGAATCACGATTTGAGAATCAGGATGATTATAAGCTAGTGTTTCTCCAGCCCACTTATCGATTTCAATACCTCCAACAACAGTACCCCCTGCCATTTTAAAACCGAGACTAAATCCTCCGGCACCTGCAAAAATATCCAAAACTTTAAATTGTTCTCTCATACTTTAATTTTAAAAAATAAAGTAACTAAAAATTTTTCAGTATCAATTAATCAATTCAGATTAATTCAACGAACTAGAATTTATCGTTTGACCCATCCATTGAAGATAATCTAAAGAACCCGCAATAATCGGAATGGCAATAATTTCTGGGACTTCGTATGAATGTAATTGACGAATTTTGGCTTCTAATGTTTCAAATTGAGTTAAATCTGTCTTAATTGTCAGTTGCCATTCTTCATCCGAACAGACTTCATCTTTCCAGGTGTAAATCGAACGAATCGGAGCCAGACTTACACAAGCTGCGAGTTTAGATTCTACTAATACCTTAGCGATCGCGGAGGCTTCCACTTGAGAACCTGCCGTGACTAAAACAATACCATAATTTGTCGTCATATCAATCTGAATTTTTCGACCAATCTAAGTTAGAGAAATTTCCCCAGACTAATACTATACAACAAAATTTATCCGGGATTAACTGACACTCATGTGATGAGATAGGGGAGCTGAAGAAACAGAACCCATTCCCGATATTCGTTGCAAATAGTCGGGAAAAGATGTAGGTAAAATCGTCCCAGTCAAACAGGTTCCATGCAGTTGACTCTCCTTTAACTGAGCATCTGTCAAGTCTGCATCCCTTAAATCTGCATTCGATAATTGAGCAAAGTTCAAATTTGCCCGTTTTAAACAAACCCCTTCCAAATTCGCTCCGGTTAAATTCGCTCCATTCAACCATACTGCTCGCATTTGAGCAAAACTGAAATTCGCCGCCGTCAAATTTGCTTTTGTCAAATTCACACCATTCAACTTCGCCTCGCTCAAATTCACTCCCTCTAGTTCAGCTTGAGCCAGATTAACCCCGTTGAGATAAGCCCCTCGTAAGTTCACTCCTGTTAACAAATTTCCCGTTAACTTCGCCCCTTGAAGTCTCGCCCCTCGCAGATTTGACCATTTTAGATTCGCTCCGGTTAAATCTGCTCCCCGGAGGTTAATCCCGTTCAAATCCGCACTGCATAGATTCGCATTGACTAGGGCTGCGACTCGTAAATTCGCCCCAACCAATATCGCCCCACTCATCTGAGCTTTGGGAAGTTTTGACCTCACTAAAAACGCCCCACTGAGATTGGCTTTCGTCAAATCCGCCTTTGCTAAGTGAGCTTCATTCATTTTGACAAAACTGAGGTTTGTTCGATGGAGACAAGCCCCCTCGAAGTTCGCACCCATTAAAAAGGCTCGACTGAGATTGGCTCCGGTTAGGTTTGCTTTTGAAAGGTTGACCCCAATCAGGATAACTCCCCTCAAATCAGCACCTTGTAAGTCTATCCCTGTAAAGTCTATTTCGCCTTGTTCATAACGTCTGAGCAGATCACTGACTTTCATGGAAATTCCACATCAACAGCCTATGATTACTATCTTGGCATGAACTCTTAAGAAAGTTTTTATACTTTTGTTGACGAAATGTCCCGATGTTATCTGAAATCTAGTTAAGCGGATTCTTACTCCTGGGACTTGCATTATCTGGCTGAATCTCGTAAAAATAAACAGGGATTGGGTGGACTAGATTTTCCCGCTTAAATTACCATACTCCTCAACCTCAACCCTTGAAATGACAAACTCTCCCGACTCGAACTCTGAATCGACTTCTCCCCGTCGTCGCCGTTGGCGTCGTGTTTTGATTTGGGGAGGTGTGGGACTGGGAGTAACAACGATTGCTGCGGGAACCACTGCCATTTGGTTTATTAACAATCAATTGGCTCCGATGGTCGGTGGTATTGTTGAGGGTATTATTGAGCGCCCTGTAACCGTTGGGCCAGTTGACCGGTTCACACTCAGTAGTCTTCGCTTTGGTCGTTCTGTGATGCCGGCTACCCCCACGAGCGACAGTAACGCCACAACGGAAGCAGTTGAGGTGGCGTTTTCATTATCCTCTATTTTCACGAATCCGACTCTAAATCTTGATATTACTTTAGTTAATGCTGATGTTTATCTCGAAGAAGATGCCGAAGGAGACTGGATTCAAACGGAATTAAATTTAGAAGGCGACCCACCCATTGATGTTAAATTTGGTGCGGTGGGTTTGAGGAATGCTAATGTTACTTTAACGCCCTATGTTGCGACCGGTTCACCTCAAGTTATCCCCTTAAATATTAGTCGGGCTGTTGTTGATATTACTGAAAACAATCAACGGATTAAAGGTCGTTTGAATGGGAGTTTTGAGCAGGGGGGATCGTTTTATGTGCAAGCAAATACTTTTCTGCCTGAAGGCAATATCGACGAGAGTGATATTGAGGGGAGATTGCGCTTAAATAATATTCCAGTTGGTCAGTTTTCAGGCTTGATTAAAGCTCCAGATTTTGCTTTACAAAGAGGCAACGTTGATGCTAATATTTTTGTAGAATTAGATGCGTTAAAACTTTCAAAGATTGAAGGAAAAGCGAGTCTTGAGGGGATTCAAATTGAGGTCGCCGATCTCGATAGACCGATACAACCCATTAATGCTCAATTTCGCTTCGCGGACACTCAAGCTAAAATTGAAAGATTAACAACGGGTTTAGGAGATATTAACGTTAATTTAAGCGGAACCGCAACAGCTAATCCGCAATTAAATATAGCAAAAACACAGTTAGATTTCACCGCCAATATTGAACCAACTCAACTTTCGACTTTTCTCGATATTGCGGAAAATGTCTCTGAAGAACCCATTAACTTACCTTTCCCCGTTTCAGGAGAAGTACAAACCGATGTAGGTTTAACGGGAACAGTTCAAAAACCCATTTTAACGGTCGATATAGACACAACTGCACCGACCCAAATTGATCGAGTTAATCTCGATAGTTTTAGCACAGAATTAAACGTTACCGCTCAAATCCAAGACGATTTTTCATTACAATCTGACCCAATTATTACCGTTAATTCCCTGCAAATTCAACCTGCTACGGGAGGTAATATTACCGGAGAAGGAACAGTTGAACTCAAGGGATTAAAACAACTGATTATTGATAATAAAACTCTTGTAGTTGAACCGATCAATGAACCCGAAGAAAAAACAGAAGTTGCGCCACAAACTCCTACTCAACCCCCAACTCAACCCCCAACTTTACTTCCGGTTCCCCCCACTTCAACCCCCAAAGAAACAGAAGCATTTCCTCTCAACCCTCAAATTAAATTTAACTTAGATGTTAATAATGTGGGCTTAGATTCGATTGTCGAATCCTATGGAATTGTTTCGCCATTTCGGTGGGGTTCAGTCTCGGCTGAAGCTGATATTTCAGGAAACTTAGAAAATCTTAAAGGAGAAGCCCAATTTTCCTTACCCACAGCAACCACTCCAATTTTTGGTCAAGCTGATTTAGATCAAACCAAGCTAAATTCAACGGTTCAAATTGCGGAGGGAAATATCACAATAAATGCCCAACAAATCCAACAACAACTCTGGAATGCCAATATTAACGCTAGTCAAGTCGCCCTCGAACCTTTAGTTAATATTGGATTACTTTTTTCTGACTTAGAACCCCGTTTAAAATCTGATATTTCAAGCATTAATTTATCAGACGGACGATTGGATTTAAAGGCAGATTTATTAGCAAATTTAGATAACATAGATCCGGCTGCAATTCGCGGCGAAACTGATCTCCAAATCAACTTAGGAGAACGTTCAATCAATGCCAATGCACAAATTAGACAAGGTACATTTTCTGCAAACTTTGACACCGAACCTTTACCATTATCTCGCCTTGTTGATGCGGGGATTACCTTAACCGATATTCCCGGGAATACTCAAACCCAAATTCAGAATTTAGAGATTCAAAACGGCATCGTACAAGCAGAAGGAACAGTTCGAGGAAATATTAATAATTTAGATCAAATCGCCGCCCGAACCCAAGCCTTAGTTAACCTGGGAAATACAGGCGGCGTTATCAAAGCATCCGGGCGTTTAAGTGGAGATTTATTTCAAGCAGAGATTGATACTTCAACGATTCCGTTAAATCCATTAATCGATTTAGGTTTACCCTTTGCTAACTTATCCCCTGATATCAATAATTCTATCCAAAATCTTGATCTTCGCAACGGAAGTCTAGAAGCAAAAGCCCTATTTTCTGGTAGTTTAAACAATGTTGATCAAGTCACAGGTACCCTCAACAGTCAGGTTAATTTAGGGAATTTTGGGGGAACAGTTGATGCGAGAGGACAGTTAACCAATGGTCAATTTCAAGTCAATGTTAATACCGATGAAGTTCCCCTTGAACCTTTAATTGATATCGGTTTACCGTTTGCTGATTTACCCCCAGATATTAATCGGGAAATTCAAGATTTAAACTTTAGAAATGGCGAATTACAACTACAAGCGACTGCATCAGGAAACTTAACCAATATTACTCCCGCCCAAATTACCGCGAATGTCGATGGTTTTGTTGATTTGGGACAAGCAGGGGGAATGGTAAAATTATCAGGTCAAGCCCTCAGTGGACGGTGGCAAACGATTATCAATGCTGATCAAATTGCTTTAAATCGATTTTCAGATCTCGTCGAGTCACAAACTCAAGATATTTTACAACCCTTACAACAACAAGGGTTAATTACGCAAGCCGAAGCAATGCCTTTATTGCGGGGAATCCTTGATAGTCGTTTAAGTGCAAGTGGTTCTTTAGTCGAACTCAAACCCGAAACTATTCGGGCAATGAGAGAGTTAGAATTAACAGAACTTCCAATTATCAAACAACCCCTAGAAGCAGCATTTAATTGGGATGGTGAACGAGTCGAAATTGAAAAACTTGAATCTCCACAATTTGGGGCGGATGGATTTGTTGCGGTAGAATTTTCAGGAACGGGAGTGCCGCAAGTCTCAAACCTCAACATTGATGTGCGTTTGTCAGACTTTAATTTGCAGTCTCCTGGTGTAGAACGGTTACTCGCCAATGTTCCCCCCGAAGTCGCCGGAGATTCGCCTTTACTGGCAGGTTTAGTCAACTTTGATGGGACTGTAACCGGATCTCTGTCAACGTTACAACTCACCGGGGACTTAAGTCTAGAGAATTTAATTGTCCGAGAGTTGGAGTTTGATCCTCTACTGGCTGGAAGCCTCAGCGCTGGATTAAACAGTGGGGTAAATTTAGCCTTAGCCGGAATTCAAGATCGGATCGAACTGGTTCTCAACGATCAATATTTACCCGAAAGTTTCCTGATTCGACAAGACGAAGCGATCGCACAAGGGACAACAGTCGGTGAGAATTTACTCGTTAATCTAGAACAATTTCCCCTCAGTATTCTGAGTTTAGCACCCTTAGCCGATCAAGGTCTCGGAGCAATTAGTGGTATTGCCACCGCTGATCTGTCCATTTCCCAGTTAGAAACCCTTGACCCCACTCAAATTGGCGTACAAGGAGCGATCGCCGTAGAAGAACCCGCCCTCGGTTATATTGATTTAGAACGCTTCAACGCCAATATCAGCCTGGCTAACGGACGATTTCAGTTAACTGAGGGTGAACTGGTCTACGGAGAAACGGAAATTTTAATCGCCGCCCGTGCTGACTTAGACGAAATTATTGCCGATTTACAAGCAGGTGTTACCGTTCCCTTTGGGGATAATATTCCTGGAACTCGCCCCGACTTTGAAGCAGAAATTGACATTCCCACTGGTAGGTTACAGGATGTCTTATCTGCTTTAGAATTATATAATCTCAGTGATCTCGCGCGAGGCCTCAAAACCCCTGAATATGGAACCGCAGCCGATGTTATTCCAACTCCTGTGGGTTTACCTCCCGATGCAACTTTGACTCAACAATTACAACGTTTTGAAGAAATTCAAGCCCTGTTTGCCCGACAACTTCTCAAAGATGAAGAAGAACCTTTACCTCCGTTAGAAGCTGTTAGAGGGAAGTTTAGCGGAGAAATTGCAGTTCAAGGTTCGATAGAATCGGGGGTTGTCGGCAAAGTTGCCCTCAATAATGTCGGGGATTGGACATGGGGGCGGTTTGATGCCAGTGAGTTTATTTTGAATGCTAGTTTAGATCGCGATAACGTCATACGGGTGTTGCCTTTGCAATTGACTAGCGATGAAACGGTTTATGATTTTCGGGGACAGCTTGCGTTAGATACCCAACAACCTTCTGGACAGTTTCGGATTAAAAATATTCGCTTAGAACAACTCCAAGATGAGTTAGAGAATTTTGTAGAGTTGCCCAATATTGATGTTAATGGTCAATTGAATTTTCGAGCCAATATCGCTGGGAGTTTAGTAAATCCACAAGCCACAGGAGAATTTACCGTTGTTGATGGTATTTTTAATCAGGAACCCATCAGAGAAGCCCGAGGAAGTTTTAGTTATAATAATGCTCGTCTATTTTTAGGAAGTACAATTCTTCTGACTGAACAAGATCCGATTCGGATTAAGGCTCAAGTTCCCTATCGTTTGCCCTTTGCTGAAGTTTCGCCAGGTAGTAATTTACTCCAAGCACAAGTTAATCTTCAAGATGAAGGTTTTAATATTATTGATTTACTCAATCCTGAAGTTGATTGGGTTGAGGGAAAAGGGTTGCTTGAGTTGAGTGTTCAAGGAATTTTGGAACAAGACTCCGATGGGAATATTGCCCGCATTTCGATTGAACCTCAAGGGTTGTTAAAACTTCAAGAGGGAATCATTAGTGTAGATAGCCTCAAACAATCAATTGTTGGGTTATCGGGAACTGCAATTTTTGTTAATGATCGGATTACCGTTAATGGAATTCAAGGAGAATTAACCGGAGAAGCCGGAAGTGGAAATATTACGGTTGCCGGGGTTTTACCTCTTATTTTTCCCTTTGAAGAAGAAGATCCCGATGTGACTAATCCCTTGCGAATTCAACTGGAGAATTTACAAGTAGGTGTCGAGGAATTGTACGTTGGAGATGCTGCCGGAATGATTGCCATTGATGGTAGTGCATTAAGACCTGAAATTGGTGGGGGAATTACCCTCTCAAACGGGACTATTATTGTACCGACTGCTGCTGCTGCTTCTCCGGATGCCGCCGGGGGAGGACTACCGGATACTGGGCCGGTTAAGATTAGTTTGAATAATTTTAGATTGACACTCGCAGAAGATCTTCAGATTGTTACTCCCCCCGTGAGTGAATTTTTGAGTGTTCCCATTGTTGACTTTTCTTTAGAAGGTACGATCGCTTTAAGTGGTACTTTAGAAAGTTTAGAAGATATTCGTCCGAGTGGCGTTATTGAACTCACAGGCGGCGCCCTCAACCTCTACACAACTCGTTTTACTTTAGATCGGGGTTATCCTCAACAGGCGATTTTTGTTCCCTCCGAAGGACTCGAACCGATTTTAGATTTACGACTGGTGACTCGGGTGCCAGAAACGACTCGTTTTCAAGCCCCAACTTCGGCGTTTTCCTCCGAGATTTCCGAAGGCCCAACTGCGAGTAGTTTAGGAACCGTTAGAACAATTCGGGTGACTGCATTGGTCAAAGGCCCAGCTTCTCAAATTAATGATATTATTCAATTAAAAAGTTCTCCCCCTCGTTCAAAAACCCAGTTAATTGCATTATTAGGCGGAAGTACATTTGAAGGCATTACAGGGGATAGTACCTTAGTTTTAGCGAATATTGCCAGTGCGGGTATTTTTAGTCAAATTCAGGAAAATGTTTTGGATGCAACTGGGTTAACAGAATTTCGTCTTTATCCAGCCCGTATTTCTAAAAGTGAGGGTTCAACAGCGTCTTCGGCTTTGGGTTTGGGTATAGAAGTCGGTTTAGATGTTACGGATAATGTTTCGGTTTCTCTGAGTCAAGTTTTAGCAGATGAACAACCCACCCAGTTTGGGGTCAATTATCGAGTGAATGATAACTTATTAATTCGGGGTGCGGCTGGTTTGGGGGGTGA